>Ga0075426_10002600_pt1 | contig 12898 bp, 13 predicted proteins | sample SoiMethybrSBSTD5_FD_75304 | JGI IMG/M metagenome (GOLD analysis project Ga0075426, IMG submission 75304) | Bulk soil microbial communities from a Populus tree surrounding site in Tennessee, USA - Soil MetaG P. TD hybrid SBSTD5 | ecosystem: Environmental > Terrestrial > Soil > Tree plantation...
GGATCGGCTGCATGTCCTTGATGCGCGAGCGCCAGCTCTTGACGAACTCCATCGGCGGCAGATCGACCGGCATGTCGGTCGTGAGCGCGACGCGCTTCATCGAGTTGAGCAGGCCGACGGCGAGGCGGCGGCCCTTCGGATAGTCCTTGATATCGTCGAAGACGATGCACGGCGGGACCTTCGATTCTTTCCGCGCCATCTCGGTGATCGCGCCGATCTCCAGATCCCAGTCGGCGCCCTCGACGGTCTTCAATTCGCCGAAGTCGTCGACCTGCTTGAGCCAGTCGCGTAAATCCGTGTAAGCCATTTCCTTCTCCTTAACGCTGTTTCTGAAAAACGCCTTCGCGCTCAAGCTCCGCGATCAGGCTATTGTCGATGAAGTCGCCGGCCTTCGCGTTTGTTCCTTTCATCTCGGAGCGCAGCACCTCCTCGACCGCCTCAGGCCTGACCGAAGGAACCGATTCCAGGTGTTTGACGCCGTAGATGCGGTAGAGCTCGGAGAGAATCTCCGGGTCCTGCACTTTGGTGTATTTTGCGTAGAGTTTCATCGCGCCGTCGCGGTCGCTCTTGATGCGCTGGATGCCTTCGATGTAGCCGCGGAGAAAGCGCAGCGCGACGGGGCGGTTTTTGTCGAGGAAACTCTGCGTCGTCGCGACCGGCGAGTTGGGATAGAGAAGCGGCAGGTCGGCGAAGTCGACCATCTCCCTGAGCCCCATTTTCGCCGCCGCGAGATTGGTCGGCGGCGAGATCACGCCGGCGTCGACGCTGCCCGCGGTGATCGCGCCCAGGAGCTGCGGCATGCCGCCGGTCTGGAGCACGGCGACGTCGGCGCCGCGCCTGAGATTGAATTTCTTGAGCGCCAGGTCGAGCGCGAAGTCGGTCGAGCCGCCGAGGCGCGTGACGCCGATCTTCCGGCCCTTCAAATCGGCCGGCGATTTGATTTCCGGCTTCGCCATCAGCGTGAAGACGAGCCGGTTGATCGTGTTGGCGATCATCTTGAGGTCGGCGCCGCGGATCGACGCCTGCATGACCGCGCTCGCGCCGAGGCGCACGAACTGAACATTGCCGCCGAGCAGCGCCTGCGTCACGACGGAGCCGCCGCCGATATAGAGCAGCTGGACGTCGAGCCCCTGGCGCTTGAAGAGGCCGAAGTCGCTCGCGGCCCAGAGCGGCCCCATCGCGCCGCTGATCGAGCTGTACGCGACGCGGATGGGCTCGGCATTTCCCCGCGCGGGAAAAAGCGCGGCGACGAGCAGCAGCGCAACAAAGATTTGGGAGCAAAACTTCATAATGATCTGGGCACGGCACGCCGTGCCCCTACGGCGGAAATTTCGGAATCCGGACGGATGCGTTTTTCAATGACTCCCGTTGTAGGGGCACGGCGTGCCGTGCCCTCCGAAACCGCCTTTGCCCGACCGTCATTTCTTCGGCGCGAGTATCGCCCTCAGCTTCGCCTCGGTATTCTGATCGATGTCGTAGAGGCCGGCGAAGGTCTTGGCGATCGCCGGGCCGTCGATCGGATCGATATCGAGGTCGGATTTTTTCGCCTCGACCAAAAGCTCCGGGTCCTTGAGCGTCTGTATGAACGCGTTTTGTAGAAGCTTGACGCGCTCGGCCGGCATGCCGGGCGGCAGCGAGTACGGGAACTGCGCCACGTGCGCGCTATCGGCGACCTTGAGCAGCAGCTTCGCCTCGTCGGTCTTGGCGTACTTGATCGCGAGCGGCACGTTTTTCAATTCGGGATTCTGCTTCAGCGTCGCGAGCAGCACCGAGCGGATTTTCCCGCTCTCGAACGCGGGGCGCCACACGGTCTTGACCGTCTGCCAAGAGCCGCAGTAGCCGTCGACCTCGCCCGACTCGACGGCGAGGCGAGCGTCGGCGCCGCCCTTGTAGCCTTCGACCACCTGGAGCGGGAGGTTGAGCGCCTCTTTCAGGAGCTTCGGCACGTCGGAAGTGCTCGTGCCGGGGCCGATCGAGGCGATTTTCATCGGGCGCTTCGCCGCGAACCACTCGTCGACGGTTTTAATGCCGCTCTGCGCGTTGAAGGTGCAGAGCGTGTCGTACGGGCTCGGCACGCCCAGATAGGCGAACTTGCGCCCGTCGAATTTCACCGCCTCGTTGCCCATGATCTGCTGGAGGATCAGCGGCGCCGCCCAGGCGCCGATCGTTAGGCCGTCGGGCTTCGCCTGGTTGTAGAGAAAATTCGCCGCGATGATGCCGCCGGCGCCGGTCATGTTTTCCACGATCACCGTCGGGTTGCCCGGGAGGTGCTTGCCCATGTGGCGGCCGATCATCCGGCTGTAGAGATCGAACGAGCCGCCGGCGGAGTAGCCGACGACGATGCGCAGCGTCTTGTCCTTATAGAAATCCTGCGCGCCGGCCGGCGCGGCGAGGAGCATGGCGAGACACGATCCGGCGATGACCCGCAGGGTTTGAACCGTTGAACTTCCCAACCGCATGTGACCTCCTTGGCCGTTTAGCCGCGTCCGACGAACGCTATCGGCTTTCCTTCCGTGCGCTCGAGATATCTGACGAACTTGTACTTGTTTTCCGCGAGATCGATCGTCGGCCGCGGGATCTCGCGGTGCAGCAGGCTCTCCTCGACCTTGCAGACCACGAAACGGAAGCCGCGCTTGTTCAGAGCCACGACGCCATCCTTCTTGAATGCGCGCGCGCTGCGGATCGTGATCGCATTGCGGATGCCGGCGGCCTTTGCGAGCGCCTCGAGATTGGCGCGGCCGCCGGTCGCGGTCGGCTCGCTGATGCGGCTGCCGCTGTAGACCCCGTTGTCGAAGACGTAAACGACGAGATCCGCGGGATTCAAGCGCGCGAGCGTCGGCAGATTAAACAACGAGAGCAGCACGCTGCCGTCGGACTCCAGCACGACGACTTTGCGGTGCGGCAGCGCGAGCGAGAGGCCCGCGCCGACGCCGAGCGCGCAGCCCATCTGCCCGAGCAGAAGGTTGCCGTCGCGCTCGGAGAAATGGCTCCATTCGATGCGCTGGCCGCTCTGCGACGTCACGACCAGATGATCGGTCATGAGCGGCGCGAGCATCTTGAGGCATTCGCCGCGCGTCACAGCGAGAAGTCCCCCGCGAACAAAAGCGCCGACGGCCCGCGCAGCGCGTTGGCCGCGCGCACGGCGTTCTTGATTTTCGTCTCCAGGCCGTCGCCGCCCTCGATCACCTCGTGCGGGATCGCGAGCGCCTCGAGCACGGGGCGCGCGTAGGCGCCGATCGTCGAATAGAGAAAGCTGTTGCGCTGGTCCTGAAAGCCGCCGAGAAATCCGACGACGAGCAGCAGCGGCACGCCGAGCTGCTTGCCGACGGTCACGAGCGAGTAGCACGAAACGTAAATTCCGGTGCTCTCGATGTAGCATGCGGCCTGTTTGCCGCCGAGCGTGGCGCCGGCCGCGATCGTCACCGCCTCCTGCTCGCTAGAGACGGGCGCGAGCTGGAACGACGAATCTTCCCGCATCAGCGGCAATATCTGGCTGAGGCGCGTCTCGGGCAGGTAGCTTACGAAGTTGACGCCCGCGGCGCTCAAGCCTGCGACGAGCCGCTTGGCGAGTTCCGGTTCCATAGTTTAGCGCGCCGACGATGGCTTATCTCGGATTACGCCTCGGGCAGCACGCCCGCTTCTTTGAGTTCCTTGAACAGCTGCTCGCGCGCCTCTTTCGGCATCGGCTGCGTTTCCCATTTCGGGAAGCGCTTGACCGCGAAGCCGCGCATGCGGAAAACCTCGCCGAGCGCGGTCCGGCCGTAGCGGCGGAGCGCCGCGGCCACGAGCCGCGCGGCGGTGTTGACGCGCTGCTGCAAGCCGACAGCCTGGTCGAAACGCTTTTCATCGAGCGCGCGCCAGAGACTCACGGACAATTCCGGCAGAAAGCTCGTCGGCGGATTGATCATGCCGGCGACGCCGAACGGTACGAGGCCGAAGAGATCGGCGTTGCCGGTGAAGACCGAGACGTCCGACGGAAAGAGCCGCACGTATTCGAGCAGCGCGCCCGCGCCGTAGGCGACCTTGATGCCGCGGATCGTCGGGATCTGATCCTTCATCCGCTTGGCAAACTCCGGCGGCACGGAGATGCCGGAGTATTTCGGGTTCTCGTAGATATAGATCGGCAGGCTGACCGCCTGCGCGACTTGTTTGTAATGCGCGACGATCTCGTACTCGCTATGGTCGGAATAATAATACGGCGGCACGACGCCGACGGCCGACGCGCCCTTTTCCGCGGCGTGGCGCGCGAGCTCCGCGGTGCTCTCGCCGTCCGCGGTGCCGACGTGAACGATCACCGGAATCCGCCCGCGCGCTTCGCCGAGCGCGACTTCCGCCGCGCGCTTCCGCTCCGGCATGGACATCGCCGGCCCCTGGCCCGACGAGCCGAGCACGAACAATCCCTGCACGGAAGTCTTCACGTAGAAATCGACGAGCTGGCGCATCACGCCTTCGTCGACTTTCTGCTTTTCGTCGAACGGGGTGATGAGCGGGATCAGGACACCTTTGACCATAGATCCTCCTATCGCGCCGAAGCCTTGCGCACTCCGGTGAACGAGTCGAAATAAACGACCTCGGACGCTTTTTCTTTCGGCAGGACGCCTTTGGGCCGCTCGCCCTTTTGCGCCGCGGCGATCGCATCGCGAACGATGCGGCGAAACATGATGACGCCCTTGTCGGAAGTCGCTAGGCGCTCGTCGCGCTCGCCGAGAAGCCCCTGTGTCGACTGGCTCATGATGTCTTCCTGGCGCACGTTGCCTTTGAACGGCATGTACTTGCGGTTGTCGTACGCCTTCACTTCGTGCCTCGGCACCTCGGCCGCGCGCATCGCTTTCAGCTTCTGGAAAAACTGCGGGTCGGAGCCGGTGTAGTAGTTCACCGTGTAGATCGTGAAACGATCGTCGTCGTTGGGCGTGAGGAAAAGCACGTGCTCGCACTGCGAGCCCTCGGTCATAAGCTTCACGGCATCGACTTTGGCATGGACGAATTCCGTGTCGCCGACCTGGATGATGCTCGGCAGCGCGAGGCTCATCGTATCGACGAATTCCGTCCCCGCGCTCGGACCGGGCTTGGTCATGACGACCTTGAAGCCGTAGTCGGTCTCGACGAATTGGAAATCCGGCATGTCGGTGTAGCTGAAGAACTGATCGCCCCACGATTGCTCGCCGTAGCCGGTGTGGCGGTGGAGAATGCAGATGTGGCACGGGTCGGCGGAGTTCTCGAAGAAGTTGAACCAGTTGTAGTCGTTGGTGCGCACCGGCTCGATCTGCCGCATGCCGCCGCGGTCGACGAGGCACGAGTAGCGCGGCAGCGGCGGCGCCGGCTGCGGCCCGAGATACGCGAAGATGAGCCCGCCCAGTTCCTGCACCGGATACGAGAGATGCTTCACCTTCTGGCAGAAGACGCTGTCCTTCGGCTCGGCCGGCTGCTCGAGGCATTGGCCGCTCACGTCGAAGAGCCAGCCGTGGTACGGGCAGCGGATGCCGCGATCTTCGACGTCGCCGTACTCGAGCGACGTGCCGCGGTGCGGACAGTGAAGGCCGACAAGCCCCAGGCGGCCGTTCAAATCGCGGAACAGCACCAATTCTTCGCCGAGAACATTCACCGCCTTGGGAATGTCGTGAAGCTCTTCCGCCGTGCTGACCGCGAGCCAATATTTTCGCAGCCATTCGCCGGCCGGCGTGCCGGGTCCGACCCGGGGAATGTCCGCGAGCGAAACCTGTTTTAATTTTCTCGCGCTGCTTGTCTTCATCGAGTCTATCTCTTTGCAATCAGCTCAAGCCGTATTCTTTCCAGCGCTTGAGCACCGTCGCGCGCATCTCCTCCGTCGGCTCGGCGACCTGCCCGCGGAATCCCTCCTTGATCGTGCAGTCGGCCATCATTTTTGAAGTGACGCCGTCTTTCGACGCCGAAGGCTCGAGGCTGCTCGTGATCGAGCGCGGGATCACGAACATATCGGTCGCGGGCTGGAAGCGCGTCGTCATGGCCCAGAGGATCTCGTTCGGATCGTATACGTTCACGTCCTCGTCGACGACGATCACATGCTTCCACTTGCCGCTCCGCGTGTACAGCGATGCCGCGAGCAGGTTGTTCATGAGTCCGGGACGGATAAGGCGCTTTTCCACCTGCAGCACGAGCACGATCGAGACGCCCCACGGCGGCGCGTAGGCTTTCTTCAACACCGGATACGCGGGCTTCAGCTCCTGGTACGCCGCGACGCCGTAGGTGAGCGCGTCGATGTAAAGGTGCTCGTGCGGCGGCTTGCCGAGCCAGATATTATGGTAGAGCGGATTTTTCCGGTGCGTGATCGCCTTGATCGTCATGATGCGCTCGTTCGGCACCTCCTGCGTCGTGTAGCCGCAGAATTCGCCGAACGGACCTTCGTTCCCGGTCTTCGCCGGGATCGTCATCTCGCCTTCGAGCACGATCTCGGCGAGCGCCGGAACTTCCAGATCGACCGTGCGGCATTTCACAACCTCGACCGCTTCGCCGACGAGTCCGCCGGCGATCGCGAGCTCGTAGACGCCGATGCGCGGCTCGAACTGCGAGGCGACGTAGACCGCGGGCGGCACGCCGATGCAGACCGCGACCTGAAAGTTCTTCTGCCCGCGCTTCTCCGCGTTGCGCAGGAAGTCGTGGCCGTCGTGTCCAGGCGTGAGGCGGAGATTCACCTCGTTCTTATTGTTGAACATCATCCGGTAGATCCCCATGTTCATGCCGTACTCGGGATCTTTGATGATGACATGGCCGGCGGTGATATACGGCGCGCCGTCGCCGGGGTTGTTCGTGCAGATGGGGAGCTTCGTCAGATCGACCTCGCTCCCTTCCATGACGACTTCCTGACACGCGCCCTTGGAGACGAGATGCGGCGCGATCGCGTTGTCCGCACGCTTGACGGTCTCCTCGAAGACATTTTCCGGCTTTAGGCCGAGCGCCATCGCCACGCGTTTCTCGCCGAAGAGAAGCTGCGCGACCACCGGAATCGACGAACCCTTGACGTTCTCGAACAGCACCGCGGGGCTGCCGGGCCGCTCATTCAGAATTTTGCAGATGGCGCCGATCTCGTGCTTCGCGTCGACCGGGGCGCTTATTTGTTTGAGCTCGCCCTCGCGCTCGAGGACATCCAAAAATTGTCGCAAATCCATCATAAATAAATCGCCTGTAAGCTAACCCACAGAAACATAGGCCGATCTTGAAATCGTGTCAATCTTGAACTATTTAACGGAAGCTCAAGTTTTTCTGCATTATGGAATTGCGCCAATTGAAAAGCGTCTGCTTGATCGCGCAGTACGGCACGGTCAAGGAAGCCGCCAAGCGATCGTTCCTCACGTCGTCGGCGGTTTCGCTTCAGATCAAGATGCTCGAGCGCGAGCTCGGGATCAAGGTTTTCGAGCGGGCGGGAAAAAGGCTGGCGCTGACGGCCAAAGGCGAGACGCTTTATCAGGACGCGCGGAAGATCCTCGATTCCGTGCGCGACGCGGTAGAGCGGACGGTCGCTGATACTGGAGAGTTTTCGGGGAAGATCTCGTTGATCGCGCCGGCGTGCTTGAGAAATTTTTATCTGCCGGCGATCGCTCGCTTTCGCGCCGCCTATCCTTCGATCAGGCTCACGATCCTCGCTCGGAGCCACCGCGACGCGCCCTCGACGGTCTATTCCGGCGAGGCCGACCTCGCGATGGGCATTTTCGAGCAGCTCCTGCCGGACCTGGAGAAGCTTCCGCTGGTCGCGCCGAAACTCCGGGTGGTCGTCATGCACAATCACCCGCTCGCGTTCAAGCGGCGCGTGTCGATGCGCGAGCTGGCGGAGTATCCGCTGGTGCTGCTCCAGCCGTCGATGACGACGCGCAAAGTGATAGACGGCGCATTCCGCAAGGAGCGCCTGACGCTGAGGATCGGGATGGAGGCCGCGACGTGCGGCGAGATCAAGCGCTACGTCGCGAACCAGATCGGCGTCGGGGTCATCCACAACATCTGCATCGATCCCGAGGATACGAGCCGCTTCCGGTCGCTAAGCGTCGAGCGGATGTTTCCGCATCCGGAGGCGCAGCTTATTTTTCAACGCGCGAAGAAGCTCTCCGCCGGCGAAAAAAAGCTGATCGAATTCCTGCAAACGGTGTCGTAGAGCCCGGCCGCGGGGCTTTCCTAAAACAGGAAGCCCCAAGCGACGATCGCGAGCGCCGTGGCGGCCAGCGCGCCCCAGCTAACGGCGTTCTTCCACAGGATCGCCATGTGCCGGTGGTGCTTCAGCGCCTCGAAGGGAATCAGCTTCGCCATTCCCCAGCGCGCGATCAGGTAGCGGTCATCGCCTTCGATGCCGACGGCGATCGGATCTTTTTCCACGTCGTGCGCCCGCCAGACTTCGATTTTATCGAAGCGGTCGCTGGCGCGGTAAATCTCTCTCGCGATCGTGTAGGGAATCCCGCCGCTGGTCGCCGGAGAAAACATGTGCACCAGGCTGTGCACGGCCGACCGGTCGAGCGCATGCGATCTCACCGGAAGGAAATATTTCCAAACCTCCCAGTCCTCCGCGGAGATCTTGGGATAAAGCTCGGCCGCCTCCTCGGCAGCCTCGGCCGCAAACGCGCCGCTTCTTAATGGATAGCTCTCGGAGTACATCGCGCTCTCCTTTCGCTTTTTTCTTGCCTGACCTTTTCTCCATAGCGCGATGCCGCGAAACGCCAAGGGGAGCCGCCTCAGGTTATTACCTGCTTTGCGATAATAAAATTACCGGAGCTATCGAACGGAGCTGTGGATATCAGCCGGCGGACATCGCGTCGAAGATCGCGCCGCCGAGCGTGGGGAAAACATAATGCGCGGAAGCGAGAGCCGACCGCGTGAGCCCGCCGAGCATCCCCGCGGCGGCGATTTGTATAATGTCTTCAGCCCCGGCGCCGATCACGTGCACACCGAGGATGCGGTCACTCTTCTCGTCGTAAATCACTTTGACGATACCTTCGGTCTCGTCGCGCACACCGGCGGCGGGATTGTGGCTGAACGGCATCCGGTTGGCTTTAATCGCGGCGCCCGTGGCCAGCGCCTGCTTTTCAGTCGCTCCGACCTGGCCGATCGCCGGGATGGTGAAAACCGCGGTCGGAAACACCCTGAAATCCACCTTGCGCGTATTGCCTTTTACCGTGTTCTCCGCCGCGAGCACCCCTTCGTACCACGCGACGGGCGTGTGCTGATGTTGCCCCGCCGAGTCGCCGGCGGCGTAGACGTTGGGGTTGCTGACAGACTGGAGATACGGATTGACTTTCACCGCGCTACGATCCAGCTCGATGCCGGCCTTGTCGGGTTCCAGCGCAGCGACGTTCGACGGACGGCCGGTAGCGACCAGTACCTGATCGGCGGGAAAACGCCGCGATTTGCCGCCGATCTCAGCTTCGACGCTTTTATCGTCGGCGATCCGCTTCACCTTGGCGTCGGTAACGATTTCGATTTCCGCCGCCTTGGCGATTTCGAGCAGCGACTTGCGGATGTCATCGTCGAGCGCCGGCGCGATTTCCGGTCCGGCCTGAAGTATCGTGACCTTGCTACCCGCGCGCGCGAGCGCGAAGCCGAACTCCAGGCCGATGAAGCCGCCGCCGATGACGACGAGCTGCTTCGGCTGCTGCTTTAAATGGATCAGATCGTCGCTGGTGATGCCGTGCTCGGCGCCGGGGATCGGCGGCCGCGACGGCTTGGAGCCGGTGGCGATAATGAATTTGCTAGCCGAGAGTTTTTTACCGTCGACCGCGATTTCCTGTGGGCCGACGAACTTAGCTTCGCCGCGTATCGCGGGGATGCCGAGTTTTTCGAGGGCGCTTTCCTTTCCCTCCGACCAACTCGCGACGAGACGGTCCTTGCGCTCGATAACGGCTGTCCAATCGAAGACGACTTGCTCGGTTCCCTTCAGACCCAAGCGGCCGGCGTTGCGCGCCTGCCAGTAAAGCTCGACGGTGCTCACGAGCACCTTTTTCGGGATTCAGCCGCGCACGAGGCAGGTGCCGGCGAAGCTCTCCTCTTCGACGATAGCGACGCGCGCGCCGAGCTTTACGGCGGCTTTCGCGGCGTTCGAGCCCGCGGTGCCGCCGCCGATGACGATCAGATCGTAATCCATGATATTCTCCGGCGCTAAATTCCGTGGCGCGGGATGTGGTACGTCACCGAGCCCGCTTTCTCGGCGCGGAGCGAAGCTTCGAGGGCGGTATCGATGATCGGATGGTTGGGATCGCGCATGACGTTCATCGGGTCTTCGCCGCGCCGGACTTTTTCGATCTCGTTCCGCAGCATGTCGCGCAGCATGACGACGCCATGGTCGGACGTGGCGAGCCGCTCGCGCGTGCGGTTGGCGATCGGCCCCTGCGTCTCCCACGCCATAAAATCCTGCCCGTCGACCTCCTTCATCGTATACCTGACCATGGGATGGGTCCCGTTCGCAGGAACTTTGAAGGGTTTTCTATAGTCGACCGGCACCTCGTCGCCGTCGGTGGGCTTCGGCCCCTCGCTGAACGGGACGAAATGGAGGTAGACGACCCAGGTGTGCTCGTCGTCGATCGGCACGCGAATCTGCGTGCGGTTCGCCTGGCGCAAGAGATTGGGAAAGATGATCGGATGCTCCTCCATCGTGCCGTCGGTGAAAACGCGGCGCTTCATGATGCCGTACGGCACGTGGAAAAACTCGTACTTTTCCAGATCGTCGATCGTTCCGCGCGTTGTGCCGCGCACGGTAAAGCCGCGCGTCACAAGCTCCTGATGCAAAATATGTAGGTGTGTCGTGTCGACGGAGTTCTCCATCGCCTGGAGCCAGTTGCAGTCGAGCGTCGGCAACGCACGGATCCAGTGCCAGCCGTCGGTCCGCGCCCAGACGTCGTACTTGGAAATGACCGGCGCGGGCTGCGGACCCATATAGGCCCAGTAAAGCCCGGCGAACTCCTGTGCCGGGTAGGCTTTATGTTTGACCGTCGCTGCGAAATTGCTGCCCTTGGGCTCCGCCGGACATTCCAGGCAATTGCCTTTTGTGTCGTAAAGCCAGCCGTGATAGCAGCAGGCGATGCCGCGCTCTTCGACCCGGCCATAGGAGAGCGACGCGCCGCGGTGCGAGCAGCGGTCTTCCAAAAGACCGACGCGGTTCTGCTTGTCTTTGAATAGGACCAAATCTTCACCGAGAATCCGCACGAATTTGACCGGCTTCTCCTCGGTTAAATCCGTGGCGATGGAGATCGGATGCCAATAGCGGCGCAGCAGCTCCCCGCCTGGCGTTCCGGGGCCGACGCGCGTAAACATCTCGTTTTCTTCGGGTGTCAGCATGGGTCACCTCTGCCGCGAAAGTAGATTTATAGCTTGGGATCGCGGCGAATAAAAGAGCCGGCGGGGCGGAGAACTTTCTGAGGCGAGCAGACTGTGATACAGAGCGACGTGGAGGTTTTTCCGCATGAGACTACCGCATCGCGACCGCATCGACCTGGGCCCGTCGCCGTACGACAGATTTCTCGAGCGCGAGGCCATTCCCGTTGTCAAAGGATACTTCGTCGAGGATTTAAAAGATCTGGAGGTGAAGCCCTGGAAGCGGATGGGCGCGCTCGGCTGCTATCTCAACATGGGCGGCCAGCAAGATACCGACGCCTATGTCTGCGAAATACCGGCGGGGAGCCAGACGCTGCCGCAGCGGCATCTGTACGAGACGCTCGTTTACATCGTAACAGGGCGCGGCGCGACGACGGTGTGGCACGACGAAAGGCAGAAGCGGACGTTTGAGTGGGGCGCCGGCGCGATCTTCGCGATCCCGCTGAACGTCTCGTATCAGCATTTCAACGTCTCGAACGAGCCGGTCAAGTTTCTCGCGGGCACGAACCTGCCGCATTTGTTGAACCTGTTTCACAACGAGGATTTCATTTTCCGCAACCCGTTCGAGTTCAGCGACCGCTTCGACAACGATCCGGATTTTTTTCGCAAGAACGAGCGCCTCACGACACGGAGTTGGGAGACGAATCTCGTGCCCGACGTGAATACGTTTCATCTCGATGAATACCCGATGAAAGGCAAAGGCGTGAAAATCATGCGCTTCGGCATCGCGGGGACGGTCTACGGCTGTCACATCCAGGAATTTCCGACCGGCAGCCGGAGCCTCTTTCACCGGCACGGCCCCGGCGCGATCGTCTGCGTCACGCAGGGCACGGGGTTCGCGATGGTCTGGCGCGAGGAAGATAAAGAGCGCACGCGCTTCGAGATCCGTCCCGGCTCGATCTACTCGCCGGGCGATCTCATGTACCACGGCCACTTCAACACGGGGCACACGCCGATGCGCCATTTCGCGATGCGCGGCCGGAGCCCGAAGTACAGCCAGGACCGCTACCGCCCGGCGCTCCACGACATGCTGCCGCTCGACGAGGAGCCGCCGGAGGTCCACAAGGAATATCTCGCGGAGATCGCGCGCAACGGCATCAAGGAAGCGGTCTCGATCGTCCAGGAATAGAGGAGAATCAGGAAATGGAACAGCTCGCTTATCACGATCTCAGAAGCTTCGTCGAGGCGGCGAAAAAAGTCAGCGATTGGCGCGAAATCGAAGGCGCCGATTGGGACGGCGAGATCGGCGCGCTCGTCGAATCGACGGCCGAATTGGTGCCGCAGCCGCCGATGCTCATCTTCGATAAAATCAAAGGCTATCCCGCCGGCTATCGCGTGCTTAGCCTGCCGTATGCCGCATACAAGCGCGTCGCGCTTTCGTTCGGTCTTTCGACCGAGATGAGCAAGCTCGAACTGGTTCGCGCGATCGCGCGCAAGATCAAATCGACCAAGCCGATCCCGCCGCGGGAAGTGAAGACTTCGCCGCTCATGGAGAACGTGATGGAGGGCGACAAGGTCGATCTCTTTAAATTTCCCGCGGTGCGCTTCCACGAGCAGGACGGCGGCCGCTACATCG
>Ga0075426_10002606_pt1 | contig 12887 bp, 8 predicted proteins | sample SoiMethybrSBSTD5_FD_75304 | JGI IMG/M metagenome (GOLD analysis project Ga0075426, IMG submission 75304) | Bulk soil microbial communities from a Populus tree surrounding site in Tennessee, USA - Soil MetaG P. TD hybrid SBSTD5 | ecosystem: Environmental > Terrestrial > Soil > Tree plantation...
GTCGAGCGAATGAAGATCAATGAGCGTCTGGTGCTGCCGCGGGATCCGTTCGACCTTCAGTTACCGAGCCGGCGAATTCAGGCGAGCCGGATCTGGTACATCGTCATGAACATCGCGAGAGGTGAATACTGGGAGCATGCTGCCTATGAGAAGACGTTTCCGTTTCTCGATCGGCGACTGGTCGAGTTTCTGATGAACGTTCCCATCAGCCAGAAACTTCGGCCTGACGAGACGCGGTCATTGATGCGACGCGCATTGAAAGATCTGCTCCCCTCAAGAATTCTCGAGCGCAAAAGCAAAGGAACCACTGGCGAAGCTCTCTGTCGCGGACTAGCGAATGAATGGCCGCGAATTAAACCGTTGCTCGAGGACGCTCGTCTGGTGCGCAGAGGCTACGTGAACAGGGCGGAGTTCGTCCAGGCGCTCGATCGCGCGCGACATGGTATCGAGTTCAACATCAGCAGTTTATTGCAGGCGCTTGCTCTCGAAGTTTGGCTGCGATCGTTGGAACACCATCGCGTCGCTGTTCGCTCGGCGTCCAAGGTGATCGCAAAGGGTGGTGAGCAAGCCTGGTCCGGTAGACCGGTACACGCCGCCGGCGCAGCTTGAATCAGATTGTGCACTCATCAAGTTCTGCCTCGCCGGTAAGGTAAATCCAGGAAGAAAGGAGGAGAGGGCCATGTATTTCCATGATGCCGAGGTTGTTGAACTAGGTTCAGCAGCAGACCTCATTCAGGATCAGATCAGCCTTGAGAATTCTGAAGGCACAGTACCGTCCAGAATCAAGGACCCGTCGACCGTCTATGCTGCTGAGGCAGAGTAGGCGCCACCCAGGAGGCTTGGGTCCCGAGGCCCGAGCCTCCTACATTCAAGCTGATATTCAGAAAGGAGTAGACCGATGACTTTCGATATGCCCGAGATCGTTGAACTGGGTCTGGCGGAAGAACTGATACAGGATGACTTCAGCCAGGACACGACGGAGAGCGCGATGCCCTCCAAAGTGAAACTGTTTTCGGCCGCTTACGTCGCTGACGCAGAGTAGGAGAAAACGCGATGGGGCCTGGTGTACAACACCAGGCCTCCATCTATTTACCGTTAGAAGAGAGATTCTGTGATTTAACTTGTATGTTCGCGGTGCCGAGGATTGCATTGGCGGCGTAGTAGGGTTCGAACTGGTCAGAGCTTTTTGGAGTTTCCGAGTTAGGACCAAGTCCAGTGGTTACAAACACGATCGCCTCCAGGTATCGCTCGCCAACCGGAGTCGCTTTGACATTCAGGGTTACTGATTGCGTAACGATGGCGCCATGTTCAACTCGCCGTTGGCTGTCGTTGACGTTAACCTGGCCGAAGGCGGGATGAAGAGAATAATCCTTGTATTGGTAGATGCTACCGCTCTTGGGCACGCTGAATGGATCGACTACGACTTTCCACTGTCCGGCCGCGGGCGAGTCGACGGCTACCTGTTCCGACGAACCATTTCCGGTTGAAAAGTCTCGCAGGACGCATTGCGTGCCCGTGCAATCGAATAAATACAAGTCGAGATCCGCGGAGGAATTTTCACTCCAAAGCGCAGCGCCCACCCTCGTCGCGCCCGGCGCAACGTCTATCTCGTAGGTTATAGGCTCGCTGTTTTTTATCGTGCCGTTTGCTGCGAACGCGCTCGCCAGGGCGGTAGTAGTAACACCGCCGGCAAACGGGGCGTATCTATTGCGGTAAACGACTTTCAATTCCGGCTGATAAAGCAATCTTTGATCGGCAAAAGTAATGCCGAGCAAGGCAGCAGTAACTTGAAACGAGGCGTTTACATGTTTCACTCCTGCTTCGAGCGTGTTGCAGTTGTCGACGGTGATCTGCCAAACCCCGGGATCGGGATTTGATACCACGCGGCTCCACGTCCCGGCGTTTTGATAACGCGTGAAACGAACCGGAGATTGGTCGGGCGGCAAAGTGTAATAGAACCTGCCATTGGGCCGGGTGAGAGAAGGCATCACATTGCCTTCAGCGATGGCTATATCTACGCGTAACGCGGGACTGCCCGCGGGAACATTGATGAAGTAAGACTGGCTGTGAAGCCACTCTGCCTGGCCCTGCCGTGTGATCGCGAAAGAATTTCCGCTATCGAGTTGTTCGGCAGCGACGATCGTGTTCATAACCTGGTGAACGACAGCGCCACTGGTTGAAACAAGATTCAGTAACGCGCTGTGCACACCGTTTGTTTTTGTTGCGATGGAGATTGTGGTGGAGATCGGCGTGTTGAGGGGTAGCGTGATTTCAGACGGAGCGTTGAAGGTTCCGTCGTTAGCCGTCCAACGAAGCTGAAACTTCATTGGTTCGGCAGGTCCGGAGGTGCGCGTAAAGCGTATGGTGCGCTGGCCAACCTGACCCGCAGTCCAACCCTCTCGCTCGAAGATGCCGGGGCCCTGATCTGGTTCGCGCAGGTAATCGGAGAGAACCGCTTTCACTGGCGCGCGGGTGACGATCTCGATCGGTTCCGGCGCACTTTTCAACGCTTGCCACGCTGCCTCAACTTGCAGCAGGCCTGCACCTTGCATTTCCGGACTGTACTTAGGAAGGAACCGCGCGCTGCTCAGTATGGCCCACCGCAAGCGCTTCGCGTCGTATTTCACTCCGGTTTGCTTTGCTGCACTGATCAAGAGAGCCGCGCCGGCAGCGGCGAAAGGAGTTGAGGTCGACGTGCCACCGTAGATCTGATAGCCGGTTGGGAGAGCGTACGTTCCATAGTGGTTTTCGCCCGGGAGAAAGCCGACCCTTGTCGAAAGACTACTCGTCGGAGCCAGCAGATTGGGCTTCAAGCCACCTTCTTTCGTTGGCCCATGCGACGTGTAGCCGTTCATGTTGTCCAGATCACGAAGCGCGACGCCGTAATTAACACGGCTCGTCTCGCTACTGATGTAAGAACCGACCGCGACAACGTCTGTAGCATCGGCTGGTGAAATTATTCCATTCAGGCCGTCGGTCCCGTTTCCCGCCCCGGCAAACAATAACTTCCCAAACCTATTCACAAGGCGGTTGGCAATCACGGCAAAGGTTGAGTGACCATCATTCAGCGGCAGGAAATTACCGAATTCTATGGTGACAAGATCGACTCGCGGGTCTTTCATCGCCGTAATTACACTCTCGACATAACAAGGCGTCACGTAGAGCCCTCTTCCGGGCGGAATCGAGATTATCTGTGCGGCGGGGGCGACCCCATTCATCTTGCCGCCGAAGAAATTTGCGCCGAAAGCCGCTCCCGCGACGCCTGTTCCATGACCGCCATATCCAGGAATTACAAACACCGCGTCGTGCGATGCATCAGTTTGTACAACAAAGCCGACGGTCTCGCGGACTGAAGTTTTGGCATCGTCGTTTCCGAAGGTGCCGATGTCATGACTGACGCGGTAATCCGTCATCGGCTTCTCATCGGTAAAATCAAAGTTCTGATTCGTGTCCACCCAGACCGCATTGGTTGCATTGTCCCAGAGGACTGCAAACAGTTCACTACTGCCGGCCGGGTTACCATCGCGATTCAGATCTCCCGTTGGGCCGGCAACCCGTTCGTTGAGCATTCCGATGCGATATTGAGTGTCTCCTGGAACAGCATAGGAATGGTCCTGGTAATTCAATTTCCCGTTGGTTGCGGTGACTCTCGTCTCCATTGCAACTCGTATGTAGCCGGAGGGGTTACTGTCGTTATTGATCTGCACCAAAGCATTCGCGGCCGCAGAATAGATGTCAGCAAACTTTGGCACCGCCGTGCCATCGAGCGCTTTTGCCGTCCGCAGTTCCGGCAGCAAAAGATCGATACTCGCATCTACCATGGCCACCACAACGCCTCGACCGTCAAACGTAGGGTGCGCAGCAATGAATTGAGCCGCGCCGATCGCGCTGGTTGGCAGGTATGGGTTTATCGCCGGCGTATCACGATCAGGTGCCTGAATTCGACTTCCAGCAACGGTAGGCGCTCGGACTTGCTCTTCCGAAGAATTCAAATAGTCAATGCTGCCGGCGAGGTTGAGCGATTCGATGGAGTCGGAGACCGCAAGGGCCTGAACGCGGATGGTAGGCATCTCCACACGGAGGTAATCAACATCGTCATCTCGATATTGCACCACGCCGTTGAGCTTATGAATGTCAGCAGCCAGCGCGTTGTTCATGCCTTGTCGGGCCGCCAGCAAGAGCGTAACGAACGGTTTGTTTTGTGCCAGCGCCTCCATCAGTCGCATGCGATCGTGTTTCAAAAGCTTGCTCTTACGCACGACTGGTTGAGCACTGGCGCTTGTGCTAGTCATTGGCCGCAGCACCATCAACTGCGCCAAACAAACCAAGCAGCTCAAAACCAACAGCGGGCGCCGAGGCGGTTTCAAAGTCATTGTCGTCTAGAACTGGGCCTTGAATGAAAACTGTATCGAGCGCGCGCCACCGATCTGATATAGAGGACTCAGGCCGGCACCGAACGTCCCGCTTCCCAACCCTTTGCCAAATGTTTGCGTTGATTGGCCGAAGCTGCCGGAGCTGAGCGAATTGATCGGATCGGCAAAGTTCGGATGATTGAACAGATTGAAAACGTCTGCCCGAAAGAGCAGGCTCAGCCGTTCGCTTACGGCAAACCTTCGTCGCACTGAAAAATCTGTCTGGTTGAGCGGAAAACCGCGCAGCACGTTGCGGCCCAAGGTTCCCTGACGTCCTGCCGGTGGAATCGCGAATGCGGCTCTATTGAACAGTTTTCCTCCTGGGGCTTTGGCATCCTCGATGTAAACGGGCTGACCGGAAATTAGATCGGGCCGCACGTTCACGGTTTCGCCAAACAGATTAAAAAATGAGCGCGCGATCAAATCTACGGGCGTCGCGCTTTGAATCCTCACGATCGTATCAAGAGACCAGTTGCCCAGGATCGCCCGCGCGAACGGTGAACGTGGCGCCGGGATGTCGTAAGTGGTAGCGGCCGAGAAAGAATGCCGTAGATCAAAATCAGACGAGGCGTGATCAAGGCCGAAACCGAAATCGGAAGAAGCATCGTCGAGCGAATGCGACCAGGTGTAACTAGCCAGCGCCTGAAGTCCATGAGAAAGACGGCGTTGAAACTGTAGTTGCAGCGCGTGGTAGTCCGAGGTCGCTTCGTTGCGAACAATTTGCACGCTGGCGAGCGTCGGGTTCGGACTCACCAATCGCCGCAAACTGATCAACTGTCTTCCTAACGCCGCCACGTATGACGCCGTAACGGTCTGAGCAGTGCCAAGCGATCGCTCGACCGCAACGTTCCATTGATAGGTGCGCGGCAGTTTCAGATCGGGATCGAACGCAGCGACAAACGCAAACGGTGGACTGGGAAATGCGGGCGGCTGTGCCGCCGCTTCGGTAAGTGGATATGGAACGTTCGTTGGCGCAGGCGCAAGAAAACCGGTTGAAAATGGCGGGAGCGTAAAGCCAAGGGTGGATTGACCTGTGCCCATATCGTAGAACACGCCGGCGCCGGCCCTAAGCACGGTTTCCCTGCCCGTCTCGCGCGACAACATGTAAGCAATACCAAAACGCGGCGCGAGATTCAGATATCTTGTGTTGTAGAGCGGGGTGCCTTGTGGGGCAGGCGTAATTGTCGCCGGATTATCAATACCCAAAGCGGTATACGCATCGTTTCCACCGGCACCGTGCGGTGGCGGATTTACTTCCCAGCGTAGACCATAAGTAAGCGTCAACCGTTGGCTGGCGCGCCAGGTGTCTTGTGCGAACGCTGAGAAGTTTACAAAGCGCGGTTCCGCGTCAGAATTCGCAAGCAGTCCCAGTGACGATGCGCTCGCATTCCGCACCGCATTTGCGTTACTGAACGCCGCTTGTTGGAAGTAACGGCTAAGGCTAAAAGTCGGACTGAGACGCCGGTAATCCAGCCCAAACTTGAACTGATGCTGCCCCATAAGCATCGAGAGCGTGTCAACCACATTCCATTGTCGCTGGATACTCGCGGTGCTGCTACCCACCCGCAACTCGGGCCGGCCGCCAAAGAACAAACTGAAAGCGACCTGCGAATCGACGGGTGAAGCGAATGAGGGAAATAGCGCGGAGTCGGGTACCGGAACAGCTCCCCGAAACTCATCGAGACGCTGGAACGCTCCCGACTTGTTTTCACTGTAGTTTACCCGCAGATCATTATTCGCGCCGGTCGTGGGCAGATACGTCGCCCCAATCGTGAACGTGCGCGTCCTGAAGGCAACCGTTCGTGGACTGCTTAGCTGTGTCTGCGCTCGAGACGTAGTTTCCGACGGTGCGTAGTTGTAGCGTGCGAACAAAGCGATCTTGGCACTCAGTGTTTGATCGACACGGATACTCGTTGCGTTGAGCGTGGCCGGACTGGAATAACCGGCCGAGAATTGCGCCAGACCGTTACCTAAGTCCGTTCCGTTCGGCACCGGGAACGCATTCAAATAAGGTCGAATTCGAGCCAAGGCAGTTTGGCGCAGACTGAGCGATGGGACCTCCGCGTTGGAGATCACTTGCGGCTGGCGCAAGCGCAGGCCTTCATAACTGAAAAAGAAAAAGGAACGATTGCGACCGTTATACCAAGGCTGCCGGCCACCCTCACCAAAACGCGGCAAAAGAATCGGACCATGAAAGACCCCGCCGAAGTCGTTCTGCCTGAGCGGAGGCTTGGCGAGACGATTGCGATTAGTGAACCAATCGTTGGCGTCAAAAACATCATTGCGCACGTAATCAAAGAAAGCGCCATGGAAGTCGTTGGTTCCCGAGCGAGTGACAATTGATACTTGCGCTCCCGGACTGCGGCCAAACTCGGCGGCGTAGCTGGAGGTCAACACCTTGAACTCTTCCAACGCGTCCACCGACACAAGATTGTTGGTGCCACCGAACACAGTCAGGCCGGGTAAGGTACCGCCAAGCGTCTGCCCCTGGTTCGAAGTGCCGGACATCGCGGTATTCGCGCTGACGCCGTCCACAGTAAAGTAGTTGGCATCCGCGCGCTGCCCATTGACGCTGAATTGGCCCAGGTCATTGCTACTCACTCGCGTTTGGACCACGCCCGGCGTAAGCGTCAATAACGATTGGAAGCTCCTCCCATTCAGCGGCAGGTTGGCGACGAACTGCCGATCGACCACGGTCGCCACTTCGGACGATTCGTTGATTAGCGAAGCGCCTTCGAGGACCTCCACCGACTGGCTAATCTCACCGACAGCCAGCGTGATCCGTAATGCGACCTGATCATTCACGTTGAGAGCCACATTCTTGACTTCGACCGGCGCGAAACCCTCGCGTGTCGCCGTCACTGAATACTGGCCCGGTGGCAACGCAGGAAAAACAAAGCGACCTTCATTGTTGCTTGTCGCCAGGCGTTGCGAACCCTGGGCAACATTGACCAAAGCAATGTTTGCGCCGGCAACGATGGCGCCAGTCTGATCCTCAACGGTTCCACTCAGCGTCGCAGTTGAAGATTGAGCGAGTGTGATTATCGGAAAGCAGAGAGCAACGATCAGAACAAACAAACTTCTGGGCCTGGGCATATGTTCTCCTTGGACCACAACGCCTTCCGCCGCGCGTGTGTAGTCTCTGCAGCACAACACTTCTCCTGGGAAAGAAATGTTGTCGGTGGAGGTCGGCACTCCTCGTCTATCTCCCACTTTGCAGAACGAGGAGCGGCAGTTACTCAAGTCAAACAACAAAACGCGGCCGCTTAACGATCAGCGACCGCCTCTCGAATTTCGTCAGCAAGCTTTATCGAGGCAACAAGTCCTTTGCGAAACCGCGAGCTCGTCACGCCATCACTGTTCGCGGTACCAGAAGAGACGGCGAATGAAGAGCGCACCGTCTGATCCATGGCGAGAACAAGCTGGTGCAAGCGATCTATCTCGCTTGGCAGACTCGCGTTGGCCTGTATCTCAATGCCTTCTGCTTCTGGCGTACGGCCGTCATGCGAAATGACTGTTCGCTGAAGCTCTCCGTCCAGAGTTACTAACTCCCGGCGAAGAGCTTCCGCGTGGTTGCGAACCAAACTAAACCATCTGGCCCGCGCGCTGGGGGTGAACTGGTCGAACTGCGCGGCGGAGAACCGCGAACCGAGTTGCTTGAGTTCTAATGCGTGAGCAACCGCCCGCTGGGATCTGCCGATGATCTCGGCCGCGAAATCGCGAATGAGCCGGTCACGCTGTTGTGCTGTCTGTCCGGCGCCTTCGTGCGTAGAAAAGTACTGGTTCAGTTCGGAATAAACCGGGATAGCCTGGTCCGATCCGGAAAAGTCTCTAACGATTACTCGTCCTGCTTGCGGCGTGTGCGCCAGAAACTCGGCTGCCGTGGCAAGCCGCATACGGATCGCCGCGGGGTCGTCGACGAAAAGAGAAAGCTCGCGCCGGATTTCGTTTCGCGTTTCATCGCTATCTACAACACCCCTAATCTCAAGCACTCCGGCGGGCGTTTTGATCAGGCTTAGCTGGTCGCCAAATCTCGTTCTAAAACGGTCCAGGGCATAAACAACATCCAGCTCCAACTCCGACGTCGCTCCAGTGTGAACACCGACGACCGATGACAAAACAGGATGCGTCGCTGACGCCGGCACATGCACTTCCGATCGCAGGTCTGCATCCGGCTGAAAAACGCCCGGGTTGACGAGATCGAGTTGCGGGTGTTCGAACAGCGTTTCAACAAAACTGTAGTCGTACGTTTCACGACCACGGGCGATTACGAGTGTTTGCGCAATCGGATGGAGATCGGATTTGCGTAGCGTCAGGCTGGCCTTTAACAAACCATCAGCGCGGCCGTGTTCAGCTTCATAGCCAATGACATACGTTTCGCCGGTCTCGTTAACGCGCGCTACAGCCGGACGATCGAGGAAGGCGGTAAAGAGAATCGCCGACGGATCCAATTGCCATAACTCTGAATCGCGAATTACTTTCGAAAGATCTTGACCGCCTGTATCGATCGTCTGACTGCTGCCGCGGCGATAGATCCGGCGCAGAGATCTTCCATCACCCGGCTTTTTCTCGATCCAGGCACCGGTGGTGAGTTGCCCATTTTCGTCATATACCCGGCGCGCACTGACGCCTCCCGCGTCATCACGCCAGACTTCGATCCGGTTTTTATGGATCAGCGCACCATCACTCCGGCGACGCATCTCCAACTCAATCACCCGATGCGTTGCGATGTTCGCCGGAAGTGCCAGCGACTCCTGAGCACGCGCACGCTCAAGTAAGTTTGCCGAATTAACAACTCGGTCGCTCTCGAGCCAAAAGGTCAGGAGTATTCCAATCAACACCAGCGAAACGATCGCGGTGATGAAACCCGGCCGAAGCCATAAAGACCTAAGCAGACGGACGCCACCGAACAAGTCCGCCAAACCGGGACGTGCTGCGTTCGCACTCGGCAATTTCAGGGACGGCGCCTGAACGGCTGCCACCGGAACACATTCCGGCGACCGTTGAACCGTCGTCGCCTCGTGTGCGAAGCCCGGCTCTTCATAAATCACCTCGACCATCGGCCAGGGATGGCCATATTGAAATGTCACCTCCAGGTACCTGTTTTCGCTCAGCCGCAAGCGACGATACTGCACCGGCTGACCGTCTGGCGGCGGATCGATTGCCATGACGAGCAGACGTCTTCGTTCTTCGCTCAGCACTTCTACAAAGTTCAATTCCTCCGCGATGGTCACGTCCAATCGCAGCCGGCTAAGCTGGGAGCTCACTGACTGCGAACCGAGCACATGTCCGTTCACTGAAATGCAAAGCTCACGTGGATAATGCTCGAAGAGCTCTGTCGCGCTGCGACGGCAACGCAGCAGGAAAGGGCCATTGAGTTTCGCGTCGCCGGTTTTCCCCCGCCGGCGCGAAGGAACCGCGCCACCGCTGCCGCCTGCATCTCGCGGTCCCCTGGTTCCATCGCGCCAGTCGTTATTCGGCCCGAGCGTGTCGGCGGGATGTCTTTCCGCCAATAGCGGCAAGCCGAGTCGGGCATTGACCTCATCGAGGCAGACCGGACAACTCACGATATGCGCCAGCGTGGTGTTGTCAGCCGCAGCGATCAGATTGTCGACATAGAGAGATCGGAAAATCTCCGCGCTGAAGCATTCGCCCTGACAGGAGGTAAAGATCGCCCTGCGCAGCTCGACGACTAACCGGTCGGCCGAGCACACGCGATTCGCGGCGAGAGACGGAATGTCTGAGACGTGCTGAATAAACTTCAGCGCCGCCGGCTCTTCAAGAAACACGCGAGCCTCGTTGCGCGCGAAGGTCAGCTGCTGTCGCACTGCCTGAAAGCTGCCGCGCACAACTTCCGCAATTTCACTTAAATGGTAGCCGTGAAAGTAGCGCAAGATCAGAACGCTGCCGGAACGCGAGGATTGCTTGCGCAGACACGCGTACTGGCAAATACGGCGCAACTGATCTTGTGTGTGAAAGATCGTGTAGGGATCTGTCGCCTCCAGCGCGGCTTCCGCCCCGCTGTAATCGATGATCGACTGTGTTTGATTGTGACTGCGACCAGCCAGACGTACTTCCGAAACATGAATGTTCCGCAACGTCGTGTAGAGATACGCCGGAATGTTCTGTACCGCGGAGAGATCTGTTTGGGCGATCGCAAATTGCGTAAATACCTGCTGAACCAGATCCTCGGCCCGCGCTCGATCCTGGTTATTGAGATGAAGAGACCATCTCATCAGCCATTCATAGTGCTCGATGAAGGCCGATTCATGAGATTTGAAAATCTCTTCGCTGAGTGCAAGTTTTGTTGACATGGGCCGTGAAGCGAACTAAGTCTTCATGATCTATGTCGCTAAAATCATGGTCGGTGTGAGATCGTGAGCTGCGCGAGATTTCACAAAATACGACAGCGTTGTTAGCAATGGTTCATGCAAGCGCAACCGTCGATTCAATAGTTCTTCAGTGTTGAGCGCACGAACGGACTTCACGTGAGAAAAGTAAGAGATGCGACCAGCAACTATGCTGCTCAGGTTCGCGCCGCGCTTCCGGACGTGAATGAATAGTCTTCCGGCGTCTTGACAGAGTGGTCTTCGTCTTCGCGCAACAGACAGTGGCTGCAGACACGAAGCGTGCTGCCGGCTACTTTCACGGCATAGACCTTTCTCTTTTTCACATAGTTGTAGACGGTACGGCGATCAACGTCGACGATCTTGGCCGCGCCGGCCACTCGTACGACCTTCACGTATTCGCCACAGCGAGGACACCAGACTTTATCTCCGAGAACCAGGGCTGGTTGCGTCATACTCTCAATCTGCCGGCGCAGCACGCTTCACCGCCGGTGGCGAATAAAGCATTGCGTCGCAGCTCCTTCCCACGTGGTCTAGACTTCTAACGCGCGAACGCCGCTCAGGTCGCGAACGTTCACTCACAACTGAACACTCCCAACAGAGTATAAAACACTTTGGGTTCACTTGATCCACTCATTCGATCTGAGCGGTCGTGGAGCTAGTACTTACGTTGGGTAATACAAGATTGCGAGCAGGTCCTCATTAGACAGCAACGTCTACCTGTCGCGCCTGGCAGCGGCAGGTTTATGCTCCACTCGCTCAAAGGGGAAGATTGTGCTTACCGCGAACCGCAAACCACCGGGAGTCTGGAACTGACTAATGGTCTACGTTTTCCGTCTGGGCGATGGCAGCCGACGTGGCCGCTGATTGGCCGCGAACAATATCTCACGGCCCGCTAACTGTCAAGCATTACCGACTGGGCTTGTAAAACGCCGGACCGTTTCACGTGACAACTAACTCAACTCGCTCAACCGTGCCCGCCATACAGCGCTTCAAACTTACGCCACGTCTTGATCTTCGTTAACGAACAAGCGGGAGCGTAGCCGAGTCGCTCTGCTTTGATCGCCAGGCCGGCATAGCTCAGCGTCGTTCTCGTTTTGCATTTCAGTTGGACCAGCGTTTTCGGCAGGCACTGATCGCGCCCGACGCGCAGCAGGCGCATGTGCTTGCTGAAGTCCTGATCGGGAAACAGCAGTTCCGCGGCGAAGATCTCCGCACCGATCTCAACTGCCTTATCCAGATTAGATTGATCGCAATAGGAAATACCGAGGTCGCGGTCGCGAAAGAAGTGCTTTAACTCGTGGGCCATCGTGAAGACCATCGGATCCTGCGGCAAACCACTGGCCAGCATGACGGTCGTCCCGAGATGATCGCTGATAAAGGCACCACGCAGATGCCGCAAACGATAGGGCCACGAATCGATTACAATGCCGTGCCGATCGTAGATCCTTCGCAGATCGCTCGGAAGTACACGTTGCGAGCAGATCCCGTTTTCGGCGCGCACTTGTCGGGCCAATGACTTAAGTTCTTCGTAATAAGCCTGCCGGTTCATTTCTGTTTACTTCCTTTCCGGCCAGGCTTCGGACGAGTCTTACCCTCATAGATCGCGCGCGCGCGACGAAACTCTGCGTACTTCCGCAACTCTTCCAAGTCGGCTGGATGCAACTGTCTCGCGGTGCGCAACAACGCTTTCAGACTCTCGTCTTCGTCTTTGTCAACCAGCTCATCGGGCAAAAACGACATCATCGACACGCCGAAGAAACGGGCGATGCGTTCGACGTCTTTAACACTTGGCCGATACGCGCCTGTTTCCCAACGCGAGATCGTATTGGCTGCCACTTTCAACTGGATGGCGAGCGACTCTTGAGACAGTCCCTCGCCGTGGTTATAACTCACACGCAGCTCTTTAATTCGCGCTGCGATATGGTCCATCAGATCCATTTTGTTTACTCTTTCTCATCCTGAATGAGGACGGCATTTAACTAATATCGTTGACAAGGTTGTGAGGCCCGCGTATTATACGCGAGCGACAAATTAATTCAATGGTATCGCGCGATACTAAAGTTCTTGGCCCAGAGTAAACGAACTATTGAAGCAGTAGCCTCACCATGAACCGTTCATTTTTTCG
>Ga0075426_10002608_pt1 | contig 12881 bp, 8 predicted proteins | sample SoiMethybrSBSTD5_FD_75304 | JGI IMG/M metagenome (GOLD analysis project Ga0075426, IMG submission 75304) | Bulk soil microbial communities from a Populus tree surrounding site in Tennessee, USA - Soil MetaG P. TD hybrid SBSTD5 | ecosystem: Environmental > Terrestrial > Soil > Tree plantation...
TCGCGAAACTCACCGAGATGATGGGACCGTTCGTCGGCCGCGTCTCGCAAATCAAGGGCATCGCGAACGCCCAGACGGACCTGTTCGTGAACAAGCCGGAGCTGCGGGTGACGTACGACCGTGACCGGGCCGAGGATTTGGGCGTGCCCGTCCGCGACGTGTCGGGCGCTCTGCAGACGTTCCTCGGCGGCCGGCGCGTCAGCACCTTCACGCAGAACGACAAGCTGTACTACGTGATGGTGCAGCTCGATCCCAAGGATCGGGCCACGCCGAGCGACATGCGCGGGATTTATCTGCGGGGCAAGGGCGGGCAGCTGGTCCAGCTCGACGCCCTGGCCAACGTGCAGGAAGGGGTGGGCGCGCGGCAGATCAACCACTTCAATCGGATCCCCTCGTTCACGTTGTCGGCGTCGTTGACGCCGGGGCTCGCGCAGGGCGATGCGCTCGATTCGATCGATGCGGTCGCGAAGCAAATGCTGCCGCCAGGGACGACGACGGCGCTCGCCGGAGAATCTCGCGAGTACAAGGAGAGCGGGAGCGCGATCTATTTTGCGTTCGGGATCGCGCTGATTGTGGTGTTCATGGTGCTCGCCTCCCAGTTCGAATCGCTGCTGCATCCCTTCACGGTCCTCCTGGCCGTCCCGCTCGCGATCACCGGGGCGCTGGCGACGCTGAAGTTCGCGGCGATCATCCATCGGTCGGGCGCGACGATGAACCTGTACAGCCAGATCGGAATGATTCTCTTGATCGGCCTGGTGAGTAAGAACTCGATTCTGCTCGTCGAGTACACGAACCAGCTCAGAGAGAAAGGACTCGACACCATGGCGGCGGTGCTCGAGGCGGGCCGGATCCGGCTGCGCCCGATTCTCATGACGTCGGTGGCGACGATCATGGGCGCCGTGCCGGTCGCCTGGGGCGTGGGTGCCGGTTCCGCGGCGCGGAAGCCGCTGGGGTACGCGATCGTGGGGGGCGTCTTTTTCTCGACGGCGCTCACGCTGTTCGTCGTGCCGGTCGCGTACCTGGTGATCACCTCGATGTTCGGGCGCGCGCGCGAACGGCGCGGCGTCGTGATTCCGTTGACCAAAGCCGTGGAGGGCGACTAATGCTCGCGCTGCTTCTCGCGCTGCAGGCCGCCGCGCCGCCAGCCGATTCGTTGCCGCAGATCACGCTCAAGGATGCGTTGCAGCGCGCCGTACAGCTCGACGCGAACTACGTCTCGGCACTCGGCCAGGTCGACAACGCCGCGTGGGCGCGGCGCAATGCCTTCGCGGTGTTCCTGCTGCCGTCGCTGACGGTCAACGTGAATCGGCAAAGCACCGATCCCGCGGGCTTCTTTTTCACCGACTCGTTGCTCCGCCTCAAGACGACCTGGTCGGCGCAGATCAATGCGCGCTACGACCTGTTCACCGGCGGCCAGAAGTTCGCGGAGCTCGCCCGGGCCGGCGCGGCGCTGGAGGGAGCCCACGCTGACGAATTGCGCCAGCGCTTTGCGACGGCGCTGCTGATCGAGTCGGATTACTACGCGGTGCTGCAGAACACCGAGCTGGATCGCGTCGCGCGGGAGCGGCTGCGGCGCGCCCGCGAGCAGCTGGGCGTGGCACGCGCGCGCGTCGCGTCCGGGGCAGCGGTGTCGACCGACTCCCTCAACCTCCGTCTCGAGCTGACGCGCGCTCAGGTGGCGCAGCTGCAGCAGGCATCGGCGTTGCGGATCGCGCGGCTCGAGCTCGGTCGCCGGGTGGGCGCGGCCGGACCGGTCGACGCCGCGCCGCTGGACACCGTCGCGGCTCCTGAGCTCCCGGTCACGCTGGCCGACGCCATCTCGGAGGCCGCTCGCCAGGGCCCCGACTATCGCGTGGCGGCGGCCAACGAGCGCGCCGCCAGCGCCGCGTATCGCGCCGAGCTGGGCAACTACCTGCCGCACGCGGCGCTGACGTTCACCAAACTTTCGCTGGGCACGAAGTTCTACCCGAACGACCTGTTCAAGCAGACGAATCTCACGCTGGGCATCTCGTTCCCGATCTGGAACAACGGGCAACGGGAGCTGGCGCTCTCGCGGGCGCGCGTGAACAAAGACGTGGCGCGCGCGCGGCGGCAGGACATGGATCGCGCGGTCCAGCATGACGTCACGGCGGCGTACGATGCCTATCTCACCGCCCGCGGTACGGGGGAGCTCGCGCGCGAGGGTCTCGCGGTCGCGCGTGAAAGCTTCCGCGTCCAGCAAACGCGCTACTCGAGCGGCGCTACGACGATTCTCGACCTGCTCGATGCGGAAGTGAATCTGTCCCAGGCCGAGGCGGATCTCGTGCAAGCCCGCTACGGGACCCGGCTCGCGCTCGCCGGCCTCGAAATGATCCTCGGCCGCCGACTCTTTACCGATAAGGAACCTCAGTGATGTCGTATCGCGCGCTTGCTGTTCTGCTCCTGCTCGCGGCACCCGCTGCCTGCAAGAAGGCCAACTCCGCGGCTGGTGGGGGCGGGGGCCCCGGGGGACCTGGCGGCTTCGCCATGCCCGTCGAGGTCGCCGCCGCCATTCGCGACACCGTCGTCGACGCGATCGCGGCCACCGGTCAGATCGAAGCGATTCAGGCGATCGACCTGCGACCCGAAGTCGAGGGCCGCATTGTGGACATCCTGGTCCGCGAAGGTGAGGAGGTCGAGAAGGGGACGCCGCTCTTCAAGGTGGACGATGGCGAGCTGAAGGCCCAGGTGGCCCGCGCCACCGCCGATCGCGATCTGGCGCGGCAGGCGCTGGACCGTACCAAACAGCTCATCGGGCAGAACGCCTCGTCCGCGGCCGACCTCGAGCGCGCCGAGGCGACGGCCCGCGGCGCCGACGCGCAACTCGACCTGCTGCAGCTGCGGCTCGACCGCTCCGTGGTCCGCGCGCCGTTCAGCGGCGTGGTGGGACGGCGCTACGTCAGCGAGGGCGACTTCGTGAACAGCGGATCGAAGCTGACGGCGCTGCACTCCGTGAATCCGCAGTACGCCGTGCTCGATGTGCCCGAGCGCTACGCCGACCAATTGAAGCGCGGCCAGCTCGTGAGCTTCCAGGTGGCAGCCTTGCCCGGGCGGAACTTCTCGGGTGAGGTGGTCTTCGTCGATCCGACGGTCGAGCTGCCGGCGCGCACGATTCTCATCAAGGCGAGGGTGCCCAACCCGCGGCGCGAGCTGGCCAGCGGGATGTTCATCGAAGCGCGCCTCGCCACGAACATGCGTCCCAACGCCATCGTGGTCCCGGAGGATGCGATCCTGCCGCTCCAGGGCGCCACGTTCGTCTGGGTCATCAAGGACGGGAAAGCCGATCGCCGCCAGGTGACGCTGGGCGTGCGGACGGCGGGGTGGGCGGAGATCGTGGGCGGCGGCGTCGACGCCGGCGACCAGGTGGTGGTCGGCGGCCTCGAGCGGCTATTCCCCGGCGCGCCGGTGATGGCGCAGGTCGTCGAGCGTCATCGCGGCGCGCCCACCGTGGAGAAGCAGCCCCAAGCCGCGCGCTAGCGCGGGATGAGTTGTGATCCCGCTAGCGCGGGATCAATTGTGATCCCGCTAGCGCGGGATCAGTGACCGCGGCTGCGACGGGGTCGACGCTCGCTCCGGGAGCGGCTGGAAGTTGATCGTCGTGTTGCGGAACACCGCTCCCGCGATCGCCTGGGCGCGCGTGGCCAGGGTCGGCTGGGTCGCTTGGAGCTCTTGCGCCAGGGCGTAATAGATGACGCCGTAGGTCGTCAGGATGCCCTCCGAGGGCTGGTCCACCCAGCCGCGCGGCCTGAGCCGCGCCGCACTCTCCGAGTGGTAGACGTCGAACAACAGGGTCTGGCTGCGCTTCACATTCACCCACCCGAGTGACGCGACGGCCTTGACGCTGTCCGACGGCTGCAGCTCCCGCTCGCGCAGCTCGCGCGCGAAGCCCTGACCCTCGAGCCGCGCCGTCAAGCCGAACTGATCGGCGTAGCTGCCGACGGTGCGCGAGAAGTAAATCGGCCGCTTCCCGAGCTGATCCTTGATGATCTGCAGCACGATGACGTCGGCGCGCTCGATGTACGGCCGGCCCAGCTGCTGCGGGTCGAGGGTGACGTCGAGCGGGCCCAGCCGCACTGTCCGCTTGTCTTGCAGCACGTAGTACTGCTCCAGGGCCGCGAGTTGTTCGTCGCTGAAGCTCACCACGCGGCCCGTCGGCTTGGGCCAGGCGCGGCCGCGGTAGATGGCGGGAGCCGCCAGGGAATCGAACGTCGCGATCGGGCGGCGCTGCATCTGGCGCAGATACCAATCGGTGTTGGCGAGCGACAGGTTCACCACCGTCACGTCGCGCCGCACGCCCTCGACCTCCTGGGCGTACCAGAGCGGGAAGGTGTCGTTGTCGCCGGCCGTCACGAGGACGCCGTAGGGCTCGACGGTCTGGAGCAGGTCGACGGCGAAATCTCTGGCGATTGTTTCGCTGGCTCGTGACGCCGTGAACCGGTTGCCGATCAGCGGCAGGAGCGCGAGGGCCAGCAGCGGCGTGGCCACCGCCCAGCGGAGCCGCGCCTCCGGTTGGCGCGGCCGCAGCCACTCCTGCACCGTCTCCATGAGCGTCGCCAGCCCCATACCCACCCAGATCCCCCACATCGCGAACGAGCAAATGAAGAAGTAGTCGCGCTCGCGCACCTCGTGCTGCAGGCCCGGCTCGTTGTAGGGCTGGGAGAAGCCCCACTTGAAGTTCAAGTAGAAGATCAGGGTGAACGTGAATGTCACGACGAGCAGCGTCATCGCCGCCGCGGTGCGCCGGTCGGCGCGCCAGTGGCGGTACGCGCCGAGGAGCCCCACGCCGCCGAACAGCACCGCGAGACCGCGCTGCACGCGCTCGGACCAATCGTGTCCGAACTGCCAGCTGAAATACTGGAAGTAGTTGAGGATCTGCTGCCCGTAGAGCACGAGCGTGTGCCCGGGGTTGCCGGGGCCCGGCGGGTACATCGGGTTGTCGAGGATCGACGGCTTGCCGTACTGTTGGCGTGTGAGGACTGCCCACAGCGCTTCCCAGTTGGTCGGCTCGCCCTCGTTGATCGGGGGAAAGTGCGCGGCACGGATCGGCAAGAAGATGTAGACCGAGAGTCCCACCGCGGCCACGCCGAGCAACGTCAGCGCGAATCGCCAATTACCAGCGTAGAACACCGCGAATCCCAACGCCACCAGATACAGCGCGCCCGCGGCGTACACGGGGCCCGTGCCTTCGAGGCCGAGCGCGATCAGCAGCGCCCACACGCCCGTGAACAACAGGAACTGCGACCACTCGATCTGTGCCTCTTGGTCGGTCCGGGCACGTTGCGTCTTGAGTGGGGGAAAGAGCAGCACCATCACGACGGGCCCCACGAGCACGCCCATCATGTGGTTCGTCGCCGTGAGCGCCAAGAGGTACACGATCAGCAAGAGGTAGTGATCGTGGCCCTCGCCGGCGGGCTGGTCGTCCCAGCGGACGATGAGCCACAGGATCAGGGCGATCGACAAGAGGCTCAGCGTGTACACCTTCTCGTTCACCACCGACTGATTCCACACGGTGAACGAGGTTGCCGCGACGAGCGCTCCGGCGAGCGCCGCGAGCCGCCGGGGCCACACGGCGGGCACGACGGTCCGCAGCCAGCGCTCACCGATCAGGAACCAGCACCCGGCCGACACGGCGCTGGTGGCCGCCGCGAACAGGTTGATACGTTCCGCGTACCCCGCGGCCCAGGGAATCAGCCCCCACGTGTGCGCGGCGAGGACGAAGAACGGATTTCCCGGGGGGTGCGGGATGCCGAGCGAGTACGCCGCGGCGATGTATTCCGACGTGTCCCAGAACTGCGTGGTCGGCGCCAGGGTCACCACGTACAGCGCGAGGGCGGCGACGAACACGGCGGCCGCCATCCAGTAGGGCGGTTTCTCCGGCTCCACTACCGTGAAGGGGACGGGCCGGTTGGCGCCAGGCGGCGGGTTCAGGGTCTGCTGTGCGTGACTCATGCTCGTTTGGTTGTCGGTTAGTGGCGGAACTGGCGCGTGCCGGTGAGCACCATCGCCAGTCCGTGCTTGTCCGCAGCCGCGATCACCTCGGCGTCCTTCACGGAACCGCCAGGCTGAATGATAGCGACGATCCCGGCCGCCGCGGCCTCGTCGACGCCGTCAGGAAACGGAAAGAACGCGTCGCTGGCCAGCACGGCCCCCTTAGGATCGTGTCCCTGCTGCCGCGCTTTGTGGACCGCCAGGAAGGAGCTGTCCACCCGGCTCATCTGCCCGGCGCCGATCCCGATCGCGGCTTCATCCCGAGCGATCAGGATCGCGTTGGATTTGACGGCACCCACCGCGGCCCACGCAAACCGTAAGTCGTTCCATTCCGCATCGGTAGGCCGGCGCGCCGTCGCCACCCTCCACCCGGACTCGTCGGCCACGCCGCGGAAGCGGAACCGGTCCTGGACGAGGAAGCCGCCGCGGATCCGCTTCCAGTCCCACGTGGGCTCGTCCGTGGGGCGGGGGAGCTCGACGACGCGCAGGTTTTTTTTCGCCTGAAACACGGCCACCGCGTCGGCGTCGATCCGCGGGGCGACGACGACCTCCACGAACAGCTCCCGCATCGCCTCCGCGGCAGCGCGGTCGACCACCGTGTTGAAGGCGATCACGGAGCCGAACGCCGAGGTGCGGTCGGTCGCGAGCGCGCGCTGGTAGGCGTCGGCGGCGTTGCGGCCGAGGGCGATGCCGCAGGGCGTGGTGTGCTTGATGATGGCGCAGGCGGGGCGGCCCTCGGGGCCCCACGGCGCGACGGCGTTCATCGCCGCATCCACGTCGAGCAGATTGTTGAACGACAGCTCCTTGCCGTGGAGCTGTCGCAGGTCGCGGATGCCGCGCTCGTCGGTCGCGTACAGGGCGGCGCGCTGGTGCGGGTTCTCGCCGTAGCGCAGGGGCTGCTGGCGCTCCAGTACCACCGAGAGCCGGCTCGGTAACGCCTCGTCGGACCGCGACAGGTAGCCGAGGATCGCCGCGTCGTAGGCGGCGGTGTGCGAAAACACCTTGGTCGCTAACGCCCGCCTTAACCCCGGGCTGGCGCCCGGGGTTAACCCACCCTGGAGAGCTTCCAGGATCATGGGGTAGTCGTCGGGGTCCACGACCACAATGACGTCGGCGTGGTTTTTTGCGGCGGAGCGGAGCATCGATGGGCCGCCGATGTCGATCTGCTCGATCGCCTGCTCGAACGTGGTGGACGGCTTCGCGACGGTCTCGCGAAACGGATAGAGGTTCACCGCGACGAGATCGATGGGGGTGATGCCGTGTTGCTGCATCGCGGCGACGTCGCCGGGGTGATCGCGGCGCCCCAGCAGACCGCCGTGCACCTTGGGGTGCAGCGTCTTGACTCGGCCGTCCATCATCTCGGGGAACCCCGTGACTTGCTCGACTGGCACGACGGCGACCCCGGCCCGCCGCAGCGCCTCCGCGGTGCCGCCCGTGGAGATGATCTCCCAGCCGAGCGCGGTGAGCCCCTGTGCGAACTCGACCAGCCCGCGCTTGTCCGACACCGACAGCAACGCTCTCACGAAATCCTCACGGGTTGGCTTGGTAGGCCGAGTCGAGCCAGCTCGAGCACGACCCTTGGCAGCAGCCGGTGCTCCGCTTCCAGCACGCGCGCCGCGAGCGACTCCGGCGTGTCGCCGCGAACCACCGGGACGCGCGCCTGTGCGATGATCGGCCCGCGGTCGTACTGCTCGTCGACGTAGTGCACGGTGACTCCCGATTCGGCGGCGCCGCTCGCCAGCACCGCCTCGTGCACGCGGCGTCCGTACATGCCGGGACCGCCGTGCGCGGGGAGCAAAGCAGGATGGATATTAATCATGCGCCAGCGAAAACGGGCGACCACCGGGGGAGGCACGAGCTTCAGGTAACCCGCCAGCACCACCAGTTCGGCGCAAGGGCTCTCGTCGAGCGCGGCGAGCAGCTCGGCGGCGCTGTTCGGGTCGTGCAGCACGGTCGTGGGGACGCCACTCAGGCGCGCCCGCTCGAGCGCGCCGGCACTCGCGCGATTCGTGATGACCCGCGCCACACGTGCGAGGGGGGAGTCGGTCAGCGCGTCGAGCAATGCCTGCAGGTTCGTGCCGCCGCCCGACGCGAGGACGGCGACACGGACTGCCGTCACTGACTCCGGCTGCAGCGCGCGACGGACTTGGGCTTCGAGCCGGTGGTGACGCTCACCGAGAACTGACCGGTGGCGTACTTGCCGGCCGTGTTCACCACGATCTCGTACTCTCCCGTCTGCGGGAACGTCGCCGTGAGGCGGGCGTTGCAGTTGCCGCCTGAATCATCGTCCTGGAAGTCCCGCCCGCCGCTGATCCCGGGGCCGCGCAGGAACAGGTAGGCGTCGAACTCATCGGACTCGAGGTCGATCGTCACCGTTTGACCGGCCTGAGCCTGGATCGTCCACGCCTGAGCGTAGGTGCTGTCGCTCGAGAGCAGCACGTCGCTGCGGGCCAGGGACCCCTGCTGGGTCTGGCCGACGGCGATGCGGCGCACCGGCTGCGTGCCGCCCCCCGAGGCTGCCGCCCCGCTGGACGCGCAGGGGCCGTCGTCGCGCGTCTGCAGCAGCTTGCTGCCGTCGGTGATCGAGAGGGTGAAGCGGCCCGTCTGCCGCTCGGGCGTGTCCGACGTGTTGACGAGAATACGGTACGGCCCGTTGCCGGGGAACACCTGGGCGATGCGTGCGGCGCAGCCCGGTCCGCCGTTGTTGTTGATGATCGACTCGTCCAGATCGGCGCCGCGGACGATCAGCACCGGATCGAAGTCGTCGGAGGCGAGGTCGATCGTGATCGGCCGGCCCGCCGTCGTGGTGAACTGGTAGAGCTTGAAGTAGGTGTTGTCCGGGTAGAGCGAGTCGCTGCTCGAGAGCGCGCCGTTCACGGTCTCGCCGACACGGATCGACGCGATCGGCTGGCTCTCCGCCGCGGCGGGCGCCTGGCAGTCGCGCGTATCGCGTGGCTGCACCGTCTGGCTGCCCTCGGTGAGCGAGAGCGTGAAGCGTCCGGTCTGGCGATGGGGCGACGAGGTCGTATTCACCAGGATGCGGTAGGGCCCGCGGCCCGGGAAGGACTGCGACACGCGCGACGCGCAGCCGGGACCGCCGTCGTCGTTGATGATCGACGACGGGAGGTCCTCACCGCGGATGATGAGCATGGGGTCGAAGTCGTCGGAGGCGAGATCGATCGTCACCGGGCGCCCCGCCGTCGTCGTGAACTGGTAGATCTTGTAGTACGTCGTGTCGACATAGAGCGAGTCAGCGGCCGTCAGCGTCCCCGTGATCGTCTGGCCGATGCTGATCTGTGGAAACTGCGCGGAGAGCGTATTCCCCAGCCGCGTAGCCGGCGCGTTGACCGTGGCGACGTCGGCGGCCTTGGTCGCCAGCAGCGACTGCGCTTCCGCCACGGCAGTCGGGTCGTTGTTGAGGTTGCGCACGGCGTCGGTGGCCGTGGCAAAGTTGAGCGCCTGGCCGCGCTCGATCGTGCTGCGCACGATGCCGATGACCTGGCCACGGGCATTGAGGACGGGGGCGCCGCTCGACCCATGGGAAATGGCGGCGGAGATCTGCAGCAGTTTCGTGCCGTTCACGACGCGCGAAGCGGAGACGATCCCTTTCGAGATGGTCCCGGGGAGCTCGCCCAACGGATTGCTGATGACCGTGACTTCGTCGCCGTCTTTCGCGGCCTCGCTTGAGCCCCACCGCAACGTCGCGGGCGCCGTGCCGGGGACCATCAGCATCACCACGTCCTTTGACGTGTCCGACGCGGCGACGGAGCAGCGCAGCGTCTGTCCATCCGACAGCTCGATGCTGCAGCCCGAGGCGCCGACGAGCACGTGCGCCGCCGTCAGCACGTAGCCCTCGGTGACGAAGAACCCGGTGCCGCTCGCGATCGGACTGCCGCTCGGGCCGAGAGCGTGGATCGTGACCACCGCCTTACGCGCTGCAACGAGGTCGAGCCCCCCCCCCGCGGCAGGCGCCGCGGGCTTCCGCTGCTGGCCCGCCAAGACCGCGGGAACGGTGAGGAACAGGGCGGCGAGGCGTCGAGCGAGCATGGAGACTCCTGGGTGAGGCTGGTTGACGCTAATTTGGGGCATCGGCCCATCAAAAAACAGTCAGACGGACAATCTCGGCAGCGGCGGTGCGCAGGTCTGCGACCACCGTCACACGCAACGCCCGGGCCTGGCCCTGGTGGAGGTTGCCTTGTCCGGTGCTCACGAGAATCCCCTTGCCGCCCAGCGGCCGCGCCGGTTGCACGTCCGACAGGCGATCTCCCACCCACCAGGAGTGTGTGAAGTCGATCCCCAGCGCCGACTGCGCGTCGAGGAACAGCTTGGTCCGGGGCTTGCGACAGGCGCAGGGCTCTGGTGCCTGCGGATGGTGGGGACAGAAATAGGACGCGTCGATGCGCGCGCCGGACGCCGCGAGCAGCTCGGCCAGGCGCTTCTCCACGGCGCGATAGTCGGCGACGGTGTAGAGACCGCGCGCGATTCCCGACTGGTTGGTCACCACGACCACGAGATACCCGGCGGCGTTGAGCCGGCGAATCGCGTCGGCGGCGCCCGGCAGCAGCTTGACCCGCTCGGGTTCGTGCAGGTATCCCGGGTCCTCGACGATCGTGCCGTCGCGGTCGAGGAATACCGCCCGCCGGCCGTCAGCCATCGGTCATGAGGGCGGTCCTGACCACCTCGATCTGATGCGGGAGGATGGTACGGGGATCGAGCAGCGTGCGACCGTCGGCGACGCGGGCGATGATCGGCGGATCGTTCGCGCGCAGCTTCTGTGCCAGGTGCTCATCCGGCAGACGCACGAGCCACGTGGGGAGCTTCGCCCCGGGGAATGAGCCGCCTCCGACTTCGGAATCACCCTCAACCACTACGCCGTTCTTCACGCCCTCGTTCAACCTCTCCGATCGACGTTTCAACGTGTCCTTGGTCTCGGTAAGCATGCGCAACACCGGGATCTCGGTTCGCGCCACCTCGGGATCACGGTACAAGGCCAGCGTCGCTTCGAGCGCGGCGAGCGTGAGTTTATCGGCGCGCACCGCGCGGGCGATCGGATCGGCGCGGCAGGCCGCGATCGCCGCTTCGCTGCCGAGCAGGATCCCCGCCTGCGGCCCGCCCAGGAGCTTGTCGCCGCTGAACGCGATGAGGTCGGCGCCGCTGGCCAACGCCTCGAGCACCGTCGGCTCGCCGGTCAGGCCCCAGGGTTCGAGGTCGAGCAGCAAGCCGCTGCCGAGGTCATAGAGGAACGGGAGCTTCCGGGCATGCGCCAGCGCGGCGAGCTCCGCGGCGGGCACCTCGGCGGTGAAGCCGCTGACTTGAAAGTTCGAGCGATGGACCTTGAGAAGCAGTCTGCTGTCCGCTGTCAGCGCGGTCTCGTAATCCTTCGGATGGGTGCGATTCGTCGTTCCGACTTCGACCAGGGTCGTTCCCGAGCGGGCCATGATGTCGGGAATTCGGAATGCCCCGCCGATCTCGACCAGCTCGCCGCGCGAGACGATCGCGGCGCCGCCGCGCGCCAGCGCACTCAATGCGAGCAGTACGGCGCCGGCGGCATTGTTTACGACGAGGGCATCGGGTGCACCGGTGAGTTCCACGAGCAGGTCGCGGCAGTGCGCGTGACGCGAGCCGCGGGCCCCGCGGCCCAGGTCGTACTCCAGCGCTGAGTAGCCCGACGCGACGCCGCTGAGCGCGGCGATCGCGGCAGGGGCAAGCGGCGCGCGGCCCAGGTTCGTATGCAGCACGACGCCCGTGGCGTTGATCACGGGCATGAGCGACGAGGCGGCGAGGCGCCGCACCGTCGCGGCGATCGCGGCGTCCCACCCGGCTGCCGGTAGCGCGCCCCCGTTGGCGCGCGCGGCGTCGACGGTTTCGCGCACCGCACGCACGACCAACCCGCGCGGGTGGTGCGCGAGCAGCGATACGACGCCGGGCGCTTCGAGCAGCGCGTCGACGGCGGGGAGCTTGCGCCGCGGATCGGTCATTGTGGAGGAGGCTTGGGCGGCGTGGTGCGTGGCACGGCGCGGGTGCTGTCCGGCTTCGCGGGCGGCGGCGGCTTGGGCGTCAGCAGACCGACCTGTCCGTCGCCGCTGGCGCCGTTCAGGTTCACGGCGCCATGCACGCGGAAGAGGTAGCGGGTTTCGGGCGGCAGCGGCTGCGCGAAGCGGACGATGACCCTGTCGAAGGGCACGGGGCGCTGGGCCAATAAGCGCTTCACCACGCTCGTATCGACGCGCGCAGGGGTGGTGTCACGCGCTGGGGCAGGGGAGGGGGGGGGAGCTCCCCTCCCGGCTCGTGGAGCCTGTGCCCCGGCACTATCGCGCCGCGCCGCCGAGTCCGGCCGCGTGCTGTCGGGCCTCGCGGCCTTGCGGGCCGCGGCCGCCAACGAGTCGTACTGGGGCGGCGAGAGGACAGCGGCAATCGCGACGGGCGTCGAGTCCGGGAGGAGGAGCACGCGGACGCGCGCGGTGTCGAGCGGCGCGCCGGCGGCGAGCGGCTGGGAGAACTCGAGTCGCACGGTCAATGAATCGACCGCGGTGGCGGCGCGCAGCCGCGGACCCAGCGTGTCGTGCACAAAGGCGAAGAGCGCGGTGCTCGCCGTCGAGTCGAGCGTCACCGTCGCGGAGTCGTACGCCTCGCGCGGGTCGCGGCGCCGGTTGTTGTTCTGGTCCGCCGTCGCGTACACGACGTAGCGCCCCGCGGGTAGCGCGTCGAGGTGAAACTGCCCGATCGAGTCCGCGACGGTGAGATAGCCGACGCTGTCCGGGAGGGGGACCGCTTCGATCAAGCCACCGACCATGGCGCGTTGCTCCACCCATTGCAGGGCGGTGCCCGTGAGGGTCGCGGTGCCGATCGCCGGCCCGGTGGAGAACACGATCAGG
>Ga0075426_10002609_pt1 | contig 12880 bp, 26 predicted proteins | sample SoiMethybrSBSTD5_FD_75304 | JGI IMG/M metagenome (GOLD analysis project Ga0075426, IMG submission 75304) | Bulk soil microbial communities from a Populus tree surrounding site in Tennessee, USA - Soil MetaG P. TD hybrid SBSTD5 | ecosystem: Environmental > Terrestrial > Soil > Tree plantation...
CGTGAGCTGTGACAACACGCCATCGAGCCGGCCGCCTGCGCGACACGCCCAGCAGTGGTACAGGCCCTTCTCGGCGGAGAGTTCCAAGTTCCACTTCTCGTTGCCGCAGAAGATACACGTCGCCAGGATCACCTCGTCGCGCTTGACGCGCGACTGGAGCCCCAACGTCGTGACTAACTGTTGGAGTTCGCTGGTGGTAATGCGACCTCCTTACTGGCACGCACCGCCATGAGAATCTCGTTGAACCGCGACCCCACCAGGGCCTGCTGGTTCGGCGTTAGTGGATACTGCGGCCAGTCTGGGGCCAGTGTGGTGATCAGCCGCCGCACCCATATCTTGCACGCCTCCTGGGACAGATCGGTGCAGCCATGCTCCCGCCGGATCTCCCGCACCTCGGCCTCTACATCCCGGTGCACCCAGCCGATGAGTTGGCTCATACGAGACCACCCGCGGGCGTGGGCGCTGGGGTCGGCGTCTTCACTCCGGGGATGTGCCCGAGACGCTCCATGAGTTGCCTCGTGTTGGGGTGATTGAGTTCCTGGATGAGAGCGAGTTCGCGATTGACGTAGAGTCCGATCTGCCGTCCGCGGCCGCCGGAGTCGCGCACCTTGAGGATACCGAGCCGGCCTTGGTGCATCTCCTCCTCCTCGTCCATCTGATTGAGCGCCAGGAGGCCGTCCGCACCGCGCACTTTGTTGTACGAATCGCCCATGTCGCGCACTGTCAAGCTGCCCTTCTTCTCCGGCCGCCGCACCGACTGAGATGCCGTGAGCACCGACAGATCAAACTGCTGCGACAGGCCGCGCACCTCGTGGGTGATCCGCCCGAGATCCTCATACGCGTTCCGATTGCCCTTCACCACCCCGAGTAAGTCGAGATAGTCGAGGATCAGCATATGCACTGGCCCGCTGGTGCGGATCACGCGTTCGATCGTGCGCCGCAAGTCCTCCGTGTTGAGACTGTACGCGGGGAACTCCAGCAGCAGGATCTCCCCCGACGCCAGACGGAACCAGTGCTGCAACTTTTTCTTGATCTCCGACTCGTGGCCGTGGAAGTCGCTCTGCCCTACTTGGGCGATCTGGCGATAGTACCGGCGGATCTGCGGGCCCAGACCGAGTTCGAGGGTGATGTGCAACACGCGCTTCCCACGCACCGCGGCGTTCGTGGCGAAGTTTTGCAAGAGCATTGACTTCCCGATACCCGAGTCGGCGAAGATGATCCACAGCTCTTTCCCCCATCCCCCCACGAGCTGATCTAACGTCGGGTAGCCCGTACTGATCAGGTCATCTTCCCGGGGCGCCTTAGCCCACCGATCGATCTCGTCGAGGTGAGCCAAGCCCTGCAAGCCGCCGCCCTTCACTGAGGCGAGCTTCTCCGCCAGCGCCGCGAACGTCGCGGGCTCTACGAACGGCAGTTCGTTCAGACGGGCGCGGGCCACTTGTGCTGCGCCCTTCTGCAAGTGCTCGATCGCCTGCGTACAAAAGAACGCGGGCTCGAACGCACTGACATCCACGGTCTGGAGTCGCCCCAACGCCTCCTTCGTCCCGTCGCGCACCATTCCGGCGTCGAGAGACTCCAACCAGATCTCCCAGTCGCCGGTGCCCGGGAGATGACGATGTGCGAGCAGGAAGTCGTCCGCGAACTCTGCCAGGCGACGGTAGAAGGGATTGGCCACGACCAGATCGTTCCGCAACGCCGGCCCAAGTTGGTCCATGACCGTCGGCTCGCGGAGCGCGAATCCCACTACGGTTTCGAGCGTGATCATCACGGGGCGATCCGTTCGGCGGCATGAGACGCGGACAACCAGACGGTGATCTCGTTCACGTTCAGATCGTACTCCTCGAACGCCTTCCGGAGAAGCGCGCGAGAAGCTGCCACATCCGACTCGAACTTTTCTATACTGGATTCCACGGCCGCACGATGCTTCTCGAACGTGTCGTACGATCGGGAGACCTTTTCTCCCGAGCACAATCTATAGACGCGCGCGATGTGTTCCTTGGCCGCCTCGAAGAGTTGCTCCCGAATCTTCGACTCAGCATCCCCGAGCGCCCGACTCACAATGGAGTCTTTTCTCAGTTGTAGTGTTGACATTAGTATGCGCTCCCTGGAATCATCCGCATCTGCTTGGCGGTCATCTTCAGAAACTTCTGGTAGTTCCACTCATGCTGTTCTGCCGTGAGCTTGATGCCGGGGCAGTTGTCCAATAGTGCCCCTTCCATCCCGCCGCATCTCGTGCAGACGGCCAGACCACCATCGCAGATCATGCAGTGATCGATCTTGCACTTGGTGTGCCGCTCGTACGCGTGCGGCCGATGGACCAGTTGCCCTTCGGGGGTTGTACTCAAGGTCAGCGTCAACCGCGCCTCCGATCCTTACTCGCCCGCATCGGAATGATCGTCGCGTCGGCGAGGAGACGCGAGACCTCGTGCGGCGGTAGCCGCGCCTGCAATTCCTGCACGTCCTGGTTCATTGTTGCCAGCACCCCCGCGTTGTTGGTATACGTCACATCCAAGAGTCTTGACAGAATCTGATCCTTCTCATGCCCCGTGAGTTCCCGCCCAAAGAGATCATCGAGGACCACCAGGCGCTTGGCATCCTCGATATCCAACCAGGGGTCCGGATCGTTCCCGTCGTAGCTACGCTTCACCGCTTCACAGAACGCCGGAACGTTGACCCACGTGCAGAGTTCCGTGCCCCACACCACGGTGGCGGCCCGATAGACACCGACGCCGATGTGCGTCTTCCCAATACCCGGGGAACCTGTGAGGAGCATATGCGGCGCCTGCCGATCCTGCACCGCATGGAGGAACGACGTCACGCGTCCCTCCAGCGATGGCGGATGCACGGTGGCCCACTCGAAGTTCCAGAGGGCCGCGTGCCAGTGCGACCGGGGCAGACGATAGACAGTAATGCCGCCGTCCATCAGTTCGCCTTGTGGAGCTGGAGACAGGCCCACTGTCCCAGGTTGGTCTTGCGAACACGACCGCACGCGGGACAACGAAACGGGCCCCAGACGATCACGACGGGCTTCTCCATCAGTGCCCCAACCGTTCCAACGACACGGCCCTCGGCACCCACTTGACCGTCACCATCGGGAGCTGCTCCGCCAGCCGCTTGCAGTCGTAGAAGAGCCGAATCAGTCGTTCGATCTTGATATTCTTCCGCTGGTTGTAGCATTCCACGACGTGCTGCGAGTCGGAGTAGATCGTCAACGGCCGCTTCGGTGTGTGTTCGATTGCCCACTGTAGTGCCTCTCGGACCGCGAGCCACTCGGCCTCGTTGTTCGTGGTGAACTTGGGCTGGTGCCCCTTCCCCAACTTGTCTTGCTTCCGCAGCACCGTGCCATCGGGGAGCTGGACGCTCCAGTAAACTCCCCGAGGCGACGGGTTGAATCCAAAGACGCCGCCGTCCACATACAGTGTGACGGGCATCCGGGCGGCGGTGTGCGCGTTCATCGCTTCGCCAGTTCCGCCAACTCTGCGACCGACATCGTGGACAGCCGGCGCCGCAGTTCAGCCTGCGCCAGTTGGGCCAGGTTCCCCTTCTTGCCCTTCTTGCCTCGCGGACCCTGGCGGTAGAGATAGCCGAGGCGGAAGGCGAGTCGGCGGTTGATCCGGCTCGCCAGTGTGCCCTGGTTGAGACCCTGCAGTTCGGTATACTGGGTCTGCAACCAGCGGACAAACGCGATCGTCGTCTTGATCGCCTTCCCGCCCGGCACGTTGAAGGTCCGCGTATGGGCGTTCGGCGAGTCGATGCGGTTGTCGGCAATGAAATCGTCTACGATCTTGTCCAGAATTGCGGGTACGACGGGTGCCATGTTCGTTGCTCCTTTGAGTGTGTGATTATTGAAGTACCTGCTGCTCCGACTACCGTGCCTTAATCCCCCGGAACGGGGCGAGCATCACGATTCCTCTCCGAGCTTTTCCACTCTGAGGCGTACGGGGACGCAGCACGAATCTTCGCCAGCTCTGCATCGAACGCCTTCTGCTTTGTGTTGAGTGAGTTCAGCGCTTCTGTTTCGTGGCGGGCGGCTTCCGCCGCAGCCTTTCGGCAATTCTCGTAGTAGATATTCGCCTCATGCACGGCGACGAGAAGTAACGCCAGCGCTTCTTGTTCTGTTGCTGTTGCCATTGAAACCTCCTGGTGTGTGAGAAACTAGGAACCGTAACTGGTCGTATCCATGCGCTGACTCGGTGGCCTGCGGGCATACTCACATACCCCGCAACCGCAGATGGACTTATCGACCACTACCACCCGACACGTATGGTCAGTAGCACTCAGCTTGTACCGGGCGTCCAACCAATCATCCATCAACGCCAACACCGTGGACCGGCAGTACTTGCACCGCGCCGCCACGATCTTGCCAAAGCCGGGGCGCTCGCGCACCTCTGCATCGACGAGTGTATGGGGACACTGTACGAAGAATTCGTCTAGCGTATACGAACCCTGGTCGCGATAGCCACTCACCGCCTCGATCCACTTCGCGATCGCGAACTGCCGATCCTCCTCCGTGAACGGCAGCGCCCACTGGAGCGTGTCATGATCATACCGCGCGGGCAGCTGCAAATCCTGTACTTCGGGCTGGGGCCGTCCGTGCCGAAGAAGAGTGACGAGTTCAGGTACGTACCATAGATCGCGAAAGCCCTTCTCATTACCCAAGAGACGCGGACTGGCGACACCGATGACGATGTAGAGCAGTGTGAGAATCAGGGCCGCGAGTGAGATGGCAGTGATCATGCTTCCTCCTCGCTGATTCCAGCTTGGAGCCGCGCCCGCCGCACCATCGAACGGAACGCATCGTTGCGACCGATATACTCCCACGGGATACCGGCGAAGCTCACATTCCAACGGCAACCGCACGACACGCACTCGATGTTCTGTGCGCCGGGGCCTTCCGGGCCGGAGTAGAACTTCGTGCCGTAGCAGTTCGGACATCCAGCGCGGCCGTGCGGTTGGACCTGCTCCCACTGCTTCCATTCCTTGCCCAGCTCCATCGGGGACTGCACGACGGGCTTGATCAGCGGGACGGCCTTAAGCAATCTGCGTAGGGTTTGGAACACGTTACTCCTCCACGATGTGAAGTTGACTCTGCGTGGACTGCCAGTAATCCGGACTGCCGCTGAACGTGCCGCGGAGCCCGGGGTCCTTCTTCGCGCGTTCAAGCGTATTAGGGTGAAAGACGGCCGCGAGATGTTCGAGCCCTCGCGACTTCAAGTGCCGGACGTAGGCCTCCACGTCCGGCAGCTGCAACATGACCGAGATGACTTGGGCCGGTTTGAACTTGTCGAGGTCTCCCCGTTGCGTGATCCGCCGCCACGTGGAGAGGGCCGCACTGATCTTCCGCAGGGCGTCAGGAACGGCCTGTAGTGCCCCTAGGGCGTCTCGAATCGCCGTAATGGTGACCATTCGGCCCCCACCCACACTGACACGATGTGGGGTCAGCAAGAGCGTCTGCATCTGCCGGAAGATCTCCTGCGCTTCGGCCTCGTCGGGCTTGCCCACCTCCGCCAACAGTCCGGCGAGCGTGATCAGATCCCGATCGGATGCCCGGACAAACTTGCGCTCCAGATGCCGCTTGAGAAATCCGAACCACGCCGCCTGCACGCCCTTCGGGCCGTTCAAGCGCGGAAGCCCCAGGGCCTTGGCACACACGCGGCAGACCGCGGTGCGGTTCACCGGAGCGAGTTCGCGTTCGATCGCCGTGGGCGGATGCTCTTTCAGATCCTGCACGTTCAGCACGCCACACACGCTTTTCTGTCCGCCCGTATGCCAGGCGTGCCACCGCCCGGTCCGCACCAGGATCCAGTACGTCGTCATGGATCGCGCCCCACTTCATCCAGTAGCATCATGCACTCCATGTCCAGTCGGTACTCGATTCGCACCAGTACCAGTTGCGATTGTGGATCCTTGCAGAGCCGTTCGATCGAAGGCGCGATCATTGGATGATCCGATTCCAGGCGGTGCCCTGGTACTGGATGCGCGCCCCGCACTTCTGGCACCAGAGCCCGATCGACTGCGGCTTCTCCTTGCACCGACTCTTCGCCAGCGCGGCGTGCGGATACTCCGTCTCGTACTTTTTGATCACGTCCGCACAGCACTTGGGGAACTTGGGATGCAGGGTCATGGTTTCTGTGCCAGGGCTAGAGGAAGTGTCCGCACCCGATCCGGGAAGCACGTGCAGAACAGCGGCACGTTCGACACCTTACGACACGCCGGACAGAAGTACAGATCAGGTCCGGTCACCACGTGCGACCATGTCTTACTTTCGCCGTTCGCTACCGTCCGAAGAATCTCTTCAAACTCCACGGCCGTCATCTCGCGAAAGACGGCCCCACAATCGTATCCGGCGTCGAGCCGGTTGAGGAAGCTGCGAGCCGTGCGGGCAATGTCAGGCATGGATCTTCACCTCGAAGCCTTCGGCCGTGTAGAGTTCCACGCGCTTCCGCCCAGCCGTGTGCAGGAAGTCGGCGGCCTTGATCAGGCGCTTGTCTTCTTCTTCCGGATGCAACTTCACGTGGTCGATGATGTCCACGAGCCGCAGGAACGCCTTCCCGTCGGCCCGCCGCAGCCCACGCCCGATGCGCTGGAGCGTCTGCCGATCCGACCCCTCCGCGCTGGCAAAGATCACGTCCTGCGCCCAGCCCAGACGGTTGGTGCCTCGATCGAAAATCTTGGTCACGATCAGGATGGAGAAGCCCCCCTCACGGAAGTCATCGAGCATCCGCGACCGCTCCGTATCACTGGCGGATCCATCCAGGAAGTATGCCGCCCCTTGGAACGCATCGCAGAGCTGGTGGCCGTGCTCGACCCGATTGACTACGATCGCCGTCGGCACATTGGGACGCACCAGACTCCGCACGTACTCATGCCGCAGGGGGTTGAGGACGATCGTCAAGTCATAGATCCACAACCGGCGTGCCGGGGCGGCCAGCTCGTACCAATCTTTCATCCGCAGCAACTGCTCACGACCCGGCGTGGCGTCGAAGCCGTACAGCTCCACCGTCGGCTTGGCCGAGATGCCGCGCTCCACCAGTTCCTTGTTGCTGGCCCGCAGGAGCACGGGCCCCATGATCTCCTCCAGCTGCCAGTCCGCGTAACTGCGGGACTGCGGGAACGTTCCCGAGAAGCCGACCCGCCACTGCGTCTTGGTGCTACTGCGACAGATGTCGCGCCACGTGGGCGCCGTGGCCTTGTCCGCCTCATCGAGGAGTAGCATGCCCTGCCCTTTCAACCACTCACGCCATGTCTCCGAGTCCTCCTTGATCCGTCGCGCCAGCGTCGGCACCATGGCGAGCGTCACCCCATCCTCGGGCAACTCCGACGCCCCCGCCTTCAGGAGGTGCGGACGAATCTTGGCCCACGTCCACAGCTCGCCCTCGAGCGCTTCGTATACCGCCTTCTCGTCGCACAGGATCAGCGCGTTGACATCATGCAACACCGCGAACTCCGCCAGCATCGCGATCACCGCGCCCTTGCCCGCGTTCGTGGCAAAGGCAATCCGACCCCATCCGTGCTCGAGTGCTTCCATGAAAGCATTCTGCTGATAGTCCCGCAACGCCTGCCACTTCGGCTGGTGGCCGATGTACTGGGCGATATCAGAACTGATATCGGTGTGCCGGACCAGCTTGTGCGCGTAGCCCAGATCCTGCAGCAGACGGGGCAAGATGCCACGAGAGCAGCGCAGCTCATGCACGCCACCCCCAATCGACCGGCACCATGTGGCCGGGGACCACTTCCCGTCCCACTTGTGCTGCTTATAGAGCTGCGTGAACTCAGCGCCGGGGACATCCAGCGTGTTCTCATCGACCCACTGACAGATGGTCTCGGGGCCAGTGACGAAGACGTGGAGATGCCCTTGTAGCCGAATCTCGAGAGGGATCTCGGTCATGATCATCGGACCGCCGCAATCACGCCAAGCACGAAACCGACCATCAGGCCCACGGCGGCGCCGCCCCATGCGTACAACGCGACGCGTTCCCGCAGGGCGATGATCTTGTTCTGACTGGAGATGGTGTCAAGCAGATGCTTCGGATTGGACGCGGCTTCCAAACGCGCGGCGGCTTCGAAGAGCAGATGCGCGTCGAGTGGCTCCTTGCCTTCCGAGCCACGCCGACGGGACACATACTGGCGGGCCTTCCCCCACTCGCGCAGTTCGTCGGCGAGTTCGAGGTGCGTCATGGTGAGAACGTCGGTCTGGGAATACTGTGGCTGTGACACTTGGACCTCCTTAGGGAAGAAGCAACTGCGGGGGACTGCTACGGCGCACACACGGAATCGAACCGTGATGTCTCCGGGCTATGAACCCATCGACTTTCCTAGTGCGCCCGCGCCTTCGCCCGAGTATGAACTGGTCTCGCGAACCAGAACCGAAACGGAACGAACACGACATCGCCGATTGTTCCCAAAGGCTCGGCGCCGGCCTGCATTGATAAGTACCCAGCGCGCTGGCTACCGGACACGCACCCACGCATAGGTGAACGCCCGAATCTGATCGAGCAGGCGGTTCCACTCGTTGCGTTTGATGCCGAGGCCGAGGCGCACCTGTCGGCGCGTACAGCGTGACTTGATTCGGGCCACGACCTGGGGATCTTGTGGCTCGACCAAGTTCTCGGCCACGCGCCGCGCCTGCGGCCCACAGCAACGCTCCAGCTCATCGAAGAAGCTGTTCTGCTGGTCCACGACGGGCAGCTGCTCCTCCATCGGACCGGCGAGGGCGCTTGCGTCGCGGTGCCACCGCATATGCGCCCGCCACTGGGCGCGCTGCAGGATCGTGCGCGCCAGCGGGAAGGAGAGATGGGGCGTGCGCTGTAACGCCCGACTCAACGCGATCAAGCCTTCTTGTGTCAGATCATCGACGAACTCGGGACTGACCTTCGCCGCCAGCGCCCGTGCGAGTGGAACGAAGGGCGTGACGGAAATACTGCGGACCGTAGCGGTGCGAGCCATTGGGAATGGCGCTCCGTTGTTGGGGTGAACCTTATCGAGCGCCGCGAGCTTTGGGCGCGCCGTTCTTCTCTTCCTCTTCGAGTTGCAACAGGGCCAGGGCCCGCCACGCTACTTCCACGGTGTGCGACATCTTGGTCTCGGGATCGATGATGCCACGGTCGGCCAAGTGGCGGCCAATGCAGTCGGCATGATCAGCGGACTTGTCCCGCGACCAGTGCAGCGGTTGTCCTGGATTGTGCTTGTCATTGCCGAACTTCGACAGCCGTGCCACCGCCGCCAAAGCCGCGGGGAAGTAATCCAGAACGCCAGTCACCAGCGGTACGTTCTTCCGATCCTTTGAGTCGGTGGGCATCGTCTGCTCACGCTGCACCATCGACTCTTGCTTCTCGAGGTAGTCCGCGTGCTCGGCGCTCATGCTGTCACTCCGCGCACCGGGCGACGGAACTCAAACTCAATGAGGCCGACGATCTCATTCCAGTTGCTGACGCGCACGGCCCACTGCCAAAAGGCGGAGGGCACCTCGTCAGTCAACGACTGATTGTGCGGGTAGCTGAACAGGAGGGCGCGCTTGTGCTTCTTCTCCACCCAATCGCGCACCGTACTGGCGCGATCGTCGATCAGCAAGTCGGCATCGATGTCCAGCTTGTTCTGTACGGGAATGAACTCCGCCGGAAGCATCGGCGTCTTGGGACCGGTAATGAATCCGTACTGCCGGAACCACTCAGCCTTCTGGTCCGTCATCCCCCACGCGCATGCTGATGTGAAGAGCACCCGGTGGCCGGCGGCGCGTAGCGCCTGCACACCCTCCAGCGCCCCCTCAATCGGGCGCACCTCCGCATAGAGGTCGGGCTCGTGTAAGTAGTCGTAGATCTTGAGCCCGCACTCCGGCTTCACATACTTGTGGATGTCCCAGCTCTTGACGCGCTCGCTGGTCAGGTTGTCGTTGTAGTCGCGGTTGTAGCGGCCGTACCAGGGGTCGTGCAGGTTGCACGTCACCCCATCCGCATCGCAGGCGATGATCATAGGCGCTTCCGCTTGAGAGAGGCCAAGAAGACGTCCCGCAAGTAGCCTCCACGACTCGAGCGCCGTGGGCGGCGACGCACATCGAGTAGCTCGGCCTCCCCATCACGGAGGAGAACATACACTACGACCGAGCGCTTGAGTTGCCTAGGAAGGGCGGGACGTGGCATGCGACAATGATAACCACGTCCCCATTTTCCTCAAGGCCCTAGATCCTCCCATTTCACATCTCCTTGAGTGCGCGATCCAGAGCCATCTGCCGTCTGATCACTTTGAGAGCCTGGAGAAACTCACGACAGTGTTGGCATCCGCACCGCCGCGCCGTCGCCGTCCGCTTCTTGAGCCACGCCGCTTCTTGCTTGGGCGTCATAGATCCTCCTTGAGAACACGCTGTGCTGCTCGAATCCGACGCTCAACTTGTTTCGATGTGAGATTCACGTTCAACACGCCTTCGTCCGGGATGCACGAAAGGAGTCCGAGGATCGCATTCCGGATGCGCTTGTCTCGGTACAGTTGCCGCTCTGTCGTGGACGCATACTTCGGAAGCCGCAGTTGGTTCACTTGTCCTCCTTGAGTGTGGTGATCTCGACTTCTTTCCCGAGCAACCGCGCGGCCATCAGCGCGGCCCAGATCCGCGGGCGCTTCGCCACCAACCACTTCACGCTCACCACCACTTCGCGACGGTGTGAACTCTTACCGTGCTCTCGCATCCGCCGCAGCGTCGGTGGGATCGTGCGGGCATGGTCCACGATCCGTACGGGCACCTTCACGTTGTGTACGCCCGCCGCTCTTCGCAGCTGCCGGTTGATCTCGTCTGGGGTCAGGCTGGCGAGGGTCATGCGCTCACTCTCCCTTCACCTGACGACCATACTCCTGATCCTCGGCTCGCGTTCGTTCGAACTCCTGCAGCTCGCGAAAGCTGGACCAGCCCTGCTTCTCCGCCCGACGGCGCTGCCACCAGATCACTATGCCATCCAGCAAGCCCTTGACGGTCGTGCCGATCAAAAAGCCCAACAACGCGAGAGCCAGCAAGAGCGCCGCCGCATCGAGCGTCGGACCAACGCCACCGGGCCACGTGCCGTTCATGTCGTCTCCTTTCGCGCCGCGAGGCGCTTCTCGTAGTACCGCCGCTTCACTCGGTAGGCCTTCACCTTCGTGGCCGCCAGCTTCTGCTTCCGCAACCAGCGCGCTTCCAGCTCGACCACACGCCGGAACCGCACGGTCAACTGATCTGGCGGCGGCTTCGGTTTCGCCACTTTCAACGGAATCACGACGCCCAGCTTCTTTTGCAGCCGGTCAAGGTAAGGACCGGCGTCCGCATCCATCGGCGCACCCCAGACTTCGTTCACCACACGCCGAAAGAATTCGAGTGGCGTGAACCCATCATCGACTTGCTGGCGGGCGATCTGATGCCACTCGTTACCCGTCAGTTTGGGCACGCGCACGATTGCGCCCATCGCCTGTCCGGGCTCCAGATCGGGCTCACGGGCGCCTGCGACCAGCACGCGGAGGATTAGATTCTTCCACCAGTGAAATGGTATGAACCCCTGGCGTCCATACTTCAAGATGTACCGACGCGCGGCCGTGACGATCTGCCGCAACGCCCGCGAGTCATACGGGGACTGGTTGATCAGGTGCATATGAGGTACACGTACTCCCCACGTGCCTCCGCTGGCCGTCCCGCGATCAGTTCGCGCGTATGCTTGCACGAGCGCGCGAACTGCCGCTTACGCACGATCCAGCCCCGGCAGTCACACGTCACGCGCCCATCCTGCATGATCATGGCGACGTAGACTTTCCCGGGGATCGAATCGCTGGGGAACTCACGACGCTCCCGGGCGGTGAGGCGGTTGGTGGCTCGCCTCACCTGCCCCCGTTCCGCGCGCGTGAGATGCAGTCCGTCAGGCATAGGTCACCTCCAATGAGTTGTCCGAGAGCATCTCGATACGCCCCGCCTCCAGCAAGTCCTCCAGCTCGACGAACGTATCCTGTGAGGGCAGGGCGAAGTGATTCTGCACGTCCAGGGAGCTGGTCCGGATGCCCTGTTGCATCCGGTCGTCAATGAACGCGACGATCTTGTCTCCCAGGCTCTTCTCCTCATCCATGTGGCCTCCTAGTTCGCGAGTAAGAGTTCACCAAACGGCACCGACTCCGCCTCCTCCCGACCAGTGACCCAGAGCGTCGGGATACCAGGATCTTTCTCCGGGAACGTCCCGGCGAGATCCGTCAAGTAGATCACGCACACCGGCGGCTCGTCCATCTTCGCGACGTACTCGAACGCAGGGCGGAAGTCCGTGCCACCGCCGCCCTTCGGATGAATCACGATCGGCTCCCCGCGCTCGAACTCCTCGACCGTCTGCACCTTCGCATCGATCGACGCCACGATAATCTTCCGCGGCTGCACTTCATCGGCGACCGCTTGCAACTCGCCGACGAACTGCGACGTCAACACGTCATCCACGCTCCCACTCGAGTCGACGAACGCCACGATCACGCCCACCGCCTCACTCCGCAACGCCGGGAGATAGACGCCCTGCGCCACGTAGCGTGGGTTCGGCCGCGTCCAACTGAAATCGGCCTTTGCCACTTCTTGCGCGAACCGCCGCATCGCCGGCCGCCAATCAATGCGCGACTTGCTGATCTGCTCGACGGTCCGATCCAACGACGCCGGCAGCCGACCCTGAGCGCGGGCCATTGCCGCTGCCTGTTGCATGAGCTGGCGCCAGTCCTCTTCGCTCGGCGGCGCCTGGTCCGGCTGTGCGGGATCGGCCTTGGGCGCGTCCCGCACTTCCCCTAAACGGTTCGGCTTCTGCGTAGGCTGCCCTGAGCCAGTGGCGGGCTCTGGGGGGGTATTAGGACCGCCCCCTTGGGGCTTGCCCTGCGCCTGGGGCGTGCTGGGGCCCTTGCCCGGCGT
>Ga0075426_10002610_pt1 | contig 12878 bp, 21 predicted proteins | sample SoiMethybrSBSTD5_FD_75304 | JGI IMG/M metagenome (GOLD analysis project Ga0075426, IMG submission 75304) | Bulk soil microbial communities from a Populus tree surrounding site in Tennessee, USA - Soil MetaG P. TD hybrid SBSTD5 | ecosystem: Environmental > Terrestrial > Soil > Tree plantation...
AATGATGGAGAACTGGGGATCGTCCTCAAAGTTTTTTGGGGCTCTCAGCAGTGCTAAACAGGTGGCCTTGGGAATAAATGACGGGGCAATATTCCCCGCATACTTCAAAGTCCCCCCTGCTTGCTTAACTTGTTCCTCCGTCGCAAAGATACGAGGACGTGCGGCAGTGGGTGCCGTAGTATACGGAAGATTCTCCATATAAATTTTGTTCACCTTGGCAAACAATACTCGCAATCTTGGCGTTGGCTCCTGCGGCTTCGGGGCCTCAGTGAGCGCCACTTCACCCAAAACCAAAGTGCCGGGAGTAAACAAAACGGATTTGGGTCCAACATTGTGCACGCACGACAGATAGGGCATCTTCAAATCGGAAGTGGTGACTTCGCCATCAACATACACCGAAGGTGAGTGACGAGCAGGTAATGCAGTGCCCTTGGGGGTAGTATCCTCAGTTGAGGGCGGGGGTGCTGACGTAGCGTTTTCTGGTGATGTTACAAATGATCTCATTTATTCAGTTATGGTTTCTACTTGTTTGGATTTAACTAGCTCCGCTAATTCGGGCCAGCATTTTGCAAAGAAAGGGCAAAGCTTGTTATACAACATGCATTGGCTCTTATCTTTATCAAAGATATTCCCCGCGATCTTGCGGTGGAGATTATCAAAATCTTTTATCAACTCCGATTGGAGAAATTCAATGTTGTGGTCAGGAACCACAACCAGCTTGGGAGTCTTGCGACAGAGGACCAATTCGTACCGGCCCTTGGCTTCAATCTTTTGGGTGTCTTGCAGCAGCATTCGGTAGAGTGGGACTTGGCTTTTGAGGGCATAGCCAAACTCCGTCATATCAGACCAACCCGTAACCGACTTCACATCGACCACTGTTCCGGTATCCAACTCAAGGCAATCAATATAGCCCACGATTGAGTAGTTGGGCAGTTCCAATTCGACTCTCTTCTGAACTTCAACAGGGCCACGATCATGGCGGCACACTAAATCGAGCGCCCGTTTATCAAACAACCACGAAACATAGTTCTCGGGCGAAGATCGAACATCGCCCGCCTTCTGGCTCCACGGCATTTCCCACCACTGAGGATTGTCAGCAAATAACAAATCAATAGCTGCACGCGCATACTCGCGGCGTTGTTCGTGGGTCTCGGTTAAGTGGGCGTTATTCTCGTAGTAGGCATTGAAGGCGGTATCGAGAATAGTACCGGCAACCATGGGGTAAGTCTCCTCACGAATGCGGGGTTCGGACTTGGCATAATAATACTTACGTCCACATTTTGCCAACTCTAAGAGTGAATAACTATAGCGTGGTTTCCCGGCTCGGGCCGCAAGTTTAAATTCAAACTGCTCCGCGATGTGTTTTTCTGATGCTTTTATCATTAATCAAATTATTAATTCCAATATGGAATTGAACGTAAGGGAAAGATACTCAGGTCGCTAGACCCCAACAACAAAAATTAAAAAGGTTCTGAAAAATTTTTCAGAACCTTTTGGGGAGGGACGGGGCTCTCAGGGCTTAACTATGATAGAGCGGTCTGCGTAAAATAAACTACCGTGCCAACCTTGAAGATCACAAAGACAACAATCTTGCTGGCAGCGATGGACGAAGAAACGCCGGTCATGCTGGTAAACACATTGGTCACGGCATTCGATCCATGAGTGTTGGTGAAAACCAATCTAAGTCGTTGGCCATCAACGAGATTGGTAACGGTGAACGTGGTGTTGGCGTTGTTGGAAACGATGAAACTGCAACTCAAAGAGCCATCGAGGTTCGCTGCATTTGATGCAGGAGTTACAGTAACAGAGTTGCCAGCCAACTTGAAATTCTTAACAGTGGAGGCGCGATCCGCATCCAACTGGAATTTAAATTGCCCGTACAACGGCTTGGAAAATTGGTCGCTCATAAACTTATGCTACATTTGACTGAATCCCATAAATGGTGCCCCCAATATTTACAAAAGTAAATAAAAGAGTGGCAAATTGGTCCGACATAATTATGGGGCGATCTTGTTAGTGGCACCCCAAGCCGTGGAATTCAAAGTAGTGGTGAGAATGTACACTACATTGTTCGAGGAAACTACCGTCGCTTGATTAGTTAGCGCAGCGGCAGTGGGCCATTGGGCAAGTTCATTAGTGGCGATGGTCAACTGTTTAAACGTGGGAAATGACTGGGCCCGCGTTCGGTAACTTCCATCGACGTAGGAAACTTCAACCACAGCAGCCACTGGATCATTGGTGCCGACACCGACAAGCAGGCCAGTATCAGTAAACTTGACCGTGGTGTTCTTGTTGGTTCCGGCATTCTGCAAATAAATGTGGGCCCGCTGGCCATCGACAAAGTTTACAAAGATGTTGGTAACAGCGTTGGTAGCCAAGTTCTCAATAAACGTGGAGCTCTTGGAACCATCGACTGTGTAAACCCCCGCAGTAGGCGAGGTATCGACAAGGGCCGCTCCACCGCCAAGATGCAAGTGGGTATTGCCGAGAGGTGGGGTCGTGACGTTATCAGCGAAGGCCCAAAGGCCCCCTACACCAAGAGCAACTGTCACAAGGTACTTCAAAATATTTTTCTTCATGTTAAACCGCAGAGAATTCCAACGTATTAGGTTGAATCAAACTCCGGGCCGATACGTTGGGCGCGGCAGTTGTAGAGCTTGATTTAATCATAGTATCGGTAGTTTCCTCACTCGGAGAGGGAAGGTCAAGGCCAAACTTTGATAAAAGCGAGAGAATCTTGCCGGGAATTACCTCATTTAACTGAGCCCTCCGGTCGTAAATAGCCCGGGCGAAGGCCGCAACAGGGTGGCCCATAGCAAAATAACTTGTGACGTCTCGTTCCTGGCCAATCCGATGCTGACGGCCAATACACTGGGAAACCGTCTGGTAGCTAAAGGGGATGCTCAAAAACAGAGATTTGGCAGCCCGGGTCAGGTTCAATCCTACACCCCCGGCCTCAACTTGAGCCACCAAGAACCGATGAGACCCCCCTTGAAAGGCATCAATGGCACGCCACCTCTCCTTTTCGGTCATGCCGCCCATGATCCACACGGTTGGGGCTACTGTGGTTAGGTAACGAACGGTTTGCTGTAACTCCTCACAAGGGGGGCTGCGGAACAAGGTCCAAAATATACAGGGTTCCTTGGGTTCAAGGAAATCTTTAACAAACTCGGCCAATAGTTGTTGGGTAGTATCGGAGTTGGCGGCAAGCTGCTGCATTCTCAGAAGTAACGTGGTAGCAATAGCTTGGGCATTACCCTTGAGATGTGGATTCTCCTGCTTCTGTAAAGCGAGGGCCCTATCGACCTCCTCAGGATACTCATCGAAAAGTTGGTTAAAGGATAATCGCACATCAGCAAAGTCCCCAAGTTCCTCCTGCTCAAGCCCCGGTAAGCTATCCTTCATGTAGTGGGACTTATCCGCCATAAAAACCCGGGCCTTCTTAATACGGTCGGCATGGAATTCCTTGATGCCTCGTTCAAAGGTCCAGCCAGTTTGCCACAGGCCGGAATTTTGAAACTCCGAAGGATCACCCAATCGCTGATAATCAGTGTAGGTTGCCCCGTTCCAATGGCGATCAGGAACCTCTGGGGCCATAAGTCCTTCAAGGGCGTGCCAATCTTCAAGCTTGCTGGTAGGGGTCCCAGATAAACCGATGAACATTAGAGCTTGCTTGCGCAAGGCCGAAAGGTTCTTGTAAGCCAAGTTATCGGGATTGCGAAAGAAACGTTGGACTTCATCCACAACAATGGCTGTGGGCACCCACCCTTGTGACTTAAGTTGAGTCATCAGGGTGGGTCTGCTCAATGCTTGGTGGGTAACAAGGATAACAACACCGCCCGGTACCATTGGTTCTCTATCAAACAAGGAGGAAGCTTTGCGCTCGGCTTGCTTCCAAAATTCCTTACCCGGGAAGAAACGCATTACGTGCCAGTTAAGGGCATTGTTCTTACCCCATTTCTGGAATTCTCGAATCCAGTTCTGGTGAAGAGATAAGGGGGCAACAAGCAGGACAATTCTGGCGGAATCATTAATACGAGGATTGCCGGGGGCCAAGGCTCGGGCCGAGAGTATGTCGATAACCATCCGTGATTTACCGGCACCAACACTGGCACCCAGCAGGCACGCGGGTTGGTTCCAATAACGACTCACGACAATACGTTGCAGGGCGGTAGGAACTGGGTCCGAAGGAATTAGATGCCCGGGATACTTATAAGAGGGCCAGTCGGCCTCAGGAACATTTTCCTGCTTCGACAACTCGGCAAGATGTTGTTCAAATTCTTCGGCCTGCTTTTTACGCTGCTCCCGCAAAAGCAACTTCGCTTCTTTAGTCAAGATAGGCGGGGCAGGTCGAAACGCATTAACCGATGTATCCTTTTCAATCGAGAGTTTAGACCAGACCCAAGCTTTCTGGGTAACGGAAAACTTACCATTGCGTCGCGAGGCATCGATGAACATGCGCCAATATTCAGGGGCAAGCCGACCGGCAGGATAAAGAAGGGCCGAACAATTATTAGGGGCAGTGAAATATCGCACGTACACCGGAATCTTATTGGTGCCAATATGCAGGAAGCGAGCCTCCTGCTTAGGCTCTAGAATCCAGCCGGTGGTATCAATGGTGTTGCCGCTCACAAATTCCTCCCCATTGTGTGGCCATGGCCCGAGCGATTCCCGGAGGGCTTTGCAACATCAAACAGGTCGGCCTGAAAGTGGTAATAGGGATCGGCTTCACAGGGTTCCAGATCGACGGACCATGCATCATGACCTGCGGTCCTGAAAGCATCACGGACAATACCGGAACGTTCGCAGCCAATGAGGACTCTCATGGGAATATGTAGTTAATCAAGCTGGCCGACTTCTTCGTTTCGGCCACTGGTAGTGTAAATCCCACACAGATAAAATACTGATGCCAGAACAACAGAAAAAGAAAGAGACCTATAAGGAAATGCTTCCATTTAATTTTTCTGCTTTCTAAGTAGTAGAAAAATCCTACAAACACAATGGCAATACAATATAGCCATCCGATGGCCATTAACTCATTCACGAGGCTGTGTTACTTTGATGCCTTCCCGCCGACGAAGTTTCCTCGTTTCTTTGTTATCACGGAAAGCTTGAAGCTGGATTCTCCGTTTTCCTTTTTTAGTCGAGATGCGAAAGTTCATTATGTGGACAAGGCCGCAGTCACAACACGCCATTCTAAACCCTTTGTTTGATGGCTGAATCCATTGGCCAGGTTGAGCCACAGGATATTCCTTGGGGATTTCAACCACCGCTCTTTTAATCTTTTTCATTTTATTAATTCACTGGCTTTAATCTCTAGGTCACAATCCGCAAGGATTGCATCGAGCCGGGCCATGATCCACGATCCTGCTTCGGCTTCCTTATCTTCCTCCGACAACTTGGCGTAGGCAGTAACTACCTTTAGCTCATTAGGACCCATGCCGGGCCGTGGGTCCCAGAAGAATTTTAATTGCTTGCGCGACGAAGTTTCTGTCACGTTCCTCTTACCTTTTTTATTTGAACCTGCGGAGCGCATAAAGAAAACCATTCATCGTAGATGCAAGCATAGGGACCGGCATCAACTGAGCCACGCCCTGCGATCCTGACCCATCCGCTGCGGAGGTCAACAACCTGTCCCTTGACAGCCGGGGCATCGCCCACCGTCAGGAACACTTGATCATTAATTTCCAAATTCATGACTTTATTAAATAAGTGCGTTTAAGATACCAGTCTCGGAAGCCCCTCACAATATCAATTACCGACCAAACAACCCCCATGATGTAGAGGACCTTGACAAGATCAATCAGGATTGGAGGAGTGGGCCTCCGTTTCGTCAGGAACAGGATGGCGGCATTAGCCATTTACTTCTTTTTCAAGCTACCTGATTTCTGAGTTGAAGGAACCCAGCCGGTCTTACGCATTGATCCATAGACAAAGGCATCGGTTCGTTTTTTACCATAGCCCTTCTTTTTGGCGATTTTTCTGAGGGCAGCTTCCATTGCTTTTGGCATAATTATTTTATCTTCCGTTATTGTTGGTGATGTGACGAACAATTTCTGGGGACTTTGAATAAATAAACTCAGAAGTGGCGGGGCTCATTTTGCCCACATAATTTTTAAAGAAATTTCCATTGAGGATAGTAAGCATCAGTTCATCATGCTTCTCAGGCTCAACGTTTTTGAGAGTACCAAGAGAAACTACCTGCGCGGAGCAAAGAATCATAAGCCAGTGCCACTTCTGGCCATTCTCCTCAAGAATCTCATCGTAGCAACCAAAAACATGGAACGTTGAAGGAATTATTTCAAGATTTACTTCCTCACGGCACTCGTTGGCAAATTGCTGAGCGAGAGTGAGCCCCGTTTCATGGAGACCAGAAACAAGGGACCAAAGGTTCTTGGCACTCCTGACGTTGTTTCCACGATGGAGTATTGGGAACATGCCAGCAGAATTGTAGGCAAACCCAATGAGAGCCGGGTAGGGCATTGGCCGATCAAATTTTTGAAACATTAAACTTTACCCTTTTTTTTGGGGGGATGATTGTGAGTTGCTTGGTACCGGGGTGCCAGTATTTCCGGGGAGCACCATCGGTGGTACGAAATTCACCTAATGGGGGTAATTTAATTGTATATCCTAAATCAATGAATTCCCTGAGAGCTTTCAACGTAGCAATTGCATACCTTTCGGCTTCCTGCCGCTTCAAGGTAGGGTTTCTCTGGAGGACCCCGTTAATGAGGTCGTAGAGTTCGACTTTTTTACTCACAAGAGGAAGGTACAAAAGCTCTCGGCTTCCAACAATAAAATTTTATGGTCCTTGTCATGTAAGGACCATAACCTGTTACTATGTCAAGACTTAGATCGCTTCGTAGGAAGCTAAACCCAAAGAAGGTCTGGGTGGCAAAAACCTTGGCAAAGATGCAGACGGTTGAGCCAGACCCTCAAAAACTCAAGGAAAGGTTTCAGGAACTATTTGAACAGGTGCTTAATCCACGGCAAACGGTCATAGAAACGTTCCAAGGCAAGGATGGCCAATGAATGACCAGAACGATGACAAAACGCCTCTGGGGCTAAGCCAGCATCAACAGGATGCCTTGGAGAAGGCATACCAGACTCTGGGGGAGCATTTTGATAATTGCGTCCTGCTGGTTCACACAGAAGTGGGGGACGTGGGAGGGGTAACTGGGACCCGGATGCTGTTCAAAGGGGGATTCATGACAGCTAAAGGTTTGATACTGTGGGCCTTAGAACAATTGGCCAAGGACTAGGTTGCGGGTATGCGGGGGCCTTGAAATGGGTGACCCGCAACAAAAAAACTTTGTAAGTAGTTCAAAATCAATTACTTACAAAGATGCGTGCGGGGCGGGGGTCACTTTTCACTTTTTTCAAAAATAAAACCCCTAAGCGGGAAGCGGAGCAAACCATAATAATATCTATAAATAATTATAAATATAGGAACTAGTGACCCGCACACGCATTCCGCCCTGTATTTACCGGCACTTGCTTGCGGGGCGGGGCACTTGCGGGTGCGGGGGTCCCAATGACCCACCTCGGTAAAACCGAGCGATTCTTGCGGGGGTGGGTAGCGGAGAGCTTACCCCACTTTGAAAATAGCGGAGAGGTCGTTTTTTGACGTTTAAATGCATTAACGCGAGTAATCTCACGTTTATGCGAAAACGACCAAAGTCAATCAATAACGATTTTGCCGACGGTAGCCTCAATCCTTGTTATCGCCGACCCACTTCGTGTCCTATTTATTGACAGTCAAAGTAAAGCCCAATTCTGAGTGTCCTATTTCTTGACACCTTGAGTCGCGCAAGTGAGCATGTTTTACGCCACCAGCCTGGTCGTGACCCCCGGGGATACCCCCCGACTTTGCGCCACAAAGTACTTTACCCGGCAAACCTGGGGTCTTGGACCGTGTAACTCACTGACAGTCAACGGGTTGCAAGGTTCTAGGGTGGAAGTTACTGGGGTAGTAGAACCTTGTAAGTCCTTGATATTCAATGACATATACGAATTACTAAAGATTTAGTAGATGGTAAAATCGGTGTAAGTCGTTGACTGATAAGGACTTACAAGGCTAATTTCCAGAAAATATCCCTAGTGTAAGTTTTGAGGGTCTGTAGGACCTGAGACTTGCGAAAGCAGTCTGGTGCACGCTGCGGAGAGTAGCGAGTTGCATGACGGATTAGGACTGCGAATCAGTGAAGCGTATAGGGCTGTAGTGGCAGCTACTTACCCCGTAACGGGGCGGACATGACCCTTGCGAGAATAATGTCACTGGCAAAGCTTAGTTGCCGCGTCAGTGGTGGTATGTAAATCCATGATGGGTTTAGCCCGTCACAGACTGATTCGACCCGTCTCGCGCGAAAGGTTTGCACCCGGTAAGCAGGGGATGGCCGTATACGTCCCTCTTGACGACGCCATTGGAACGGCTTGTCACATAAGCCTCACGGCTTGGTGAACGCCTAGCGGTTGTCTGGGAGCAAGCAACTCTCAGGGTCCGCCCGTCAATAAATCTCACTGGTTGCAAGGGATTATTTGCCCTAGTAGGAAACTGCGCTAGCCGTTTTTAGGCTGGCTTGCTTCCGCCGGTAACGCGCGGATAGGTTTCGACGAAATGACGAACTAACAAGCGACGGCTCTTAATAAAGAAACCCTCGATGGGGAGCAGATTAAGCGGTTGCTCTGACGAACGGCTTGCAACGTAAACGTGAATCCTCGCTATTCCAAAGGTTCTAATCTTTTCACTGTTTCACCCTGCCCTAGTGCCAAGTTTCTTGGGTGCCTAGTAACAACGAACGCACAACAAAAGGAACATTATGACAACCAAGAGCAACGAAACAATCAAGTTACCTGAAACACAGTGCCTCAAGCTTCGTCGCAGGTTAGGCAACGCCGAAGTAGTTTCGATTCTGGTTAACCCCAGAAACGTCCCTGCTTTGATCGAAGCCTTGCGACAGAGGCATGTGCATCCTCGCGAGATACTAGAGATTGCTGGCCACGAGCCAGTGATTGAAATGCGGAACGGCAGACCAGTTGAAGTTTGGTCCGGCGGTTTCCACGTCTCGCTTCATCAGACACAGCACGGAACGTCCCATCTCAAGGATTGACGTATGGGTAGGCGAAAACGAAGGAACATTCGCCCACTTAGGCGCATCCCTTGGACCGAAAGACGGAGACGGACCAAGCTGGTAAGGGAAGCCAATCAATACTTGCGCACGCTCAAGGTCGCTGCTGAGAAGCACCCATCTTTGACGTATCACAAGCTTGGTTATCCCAATTCAATTCAAGTCAGGCCGTAAAGGACTTACCCGGTAACTTGGTACCATGGCAGGGTGAAATACCTGATGCCCGTAATCTAGTTAGAACAATAGGCGCAACGCTTATTGACTAGGTTGAATGAGACCCAAGGTAAAACGTGAAAAAGTCAAATCGTAAAGGTAAGACTGCCGGTAATGTCACCGGGAACCAAGAACAGAACAAGATATCGACGGCGCTGATTGCTCCGTTCAACGGTCTGCATTTCCCTGATGGGATTGTGCCCGATGAAAATGCTTCGCCATCGGCGAGAGGCGTTGTCGCGGTCTTGGCCAATGCAGCGAAAGAGAATGAAGTGGAGGCAGTCCCAGGATTGCGCCTGCTTCAAGCTTCGGATGTTGCCTTGACCTTTCCGCAACTCGCCAAGTATCCGTTGGCCGTGTCGCCGAAGTCCGGGCTGTTCAATGGCCGTTTAATGAACATCGCCGACTATTGCCGTCTCCAGACTGGCAAGGCTTGGAACGCTGCCCATTCGGCCAAAATCAAAGAAGCGGAAGGGTTGATTGTCAAGCCCATTCCCGATGGTAAGGAAGGGAAGGCCATCAAAGATATGTTGTCCAAGGAATTGGACGACAAGCGCCAGTCCTTTCACGCCGACCTGAAAACCATTGACGCGGGTCTCCTCACAAGGGGTGACTTCACCGTAACCAAGTTGAGCATTCGCGCAACTCGCGGTGGATTCTCCGTCAATCGCACGGGCCGCATTAACACTAATGCAAATGCAGAAACATCGTTGCTGCGCCAGCAGTTGGACCACACAAGGCAGATGCTCGCCAAAGCTGAGGCAATGCTGCCCGCGAAAGCCCGGAAGCGCCTGCACGCGAGACCGGATGAGGCTATCGATGTTGCAACTGCGCCAACAGCGCAGTCTCAGGCTGAGCAGGTCCAGGAAACCGTGCCCACAGGCACACCAGTTACCGCCTAGTTTCTCCGACAACAGCAAGTAGGTAAAAAAGAGAACTAACAAAACAAGCAGGGTGAAACATTGAGAAGATTAGCCTAGAGAATTTTGCGCACAATGGATTTTCCGTAGGTGCGAGAATAATGGATTGCCAACAACTCTCGCCAATATAATGCGGACGGCACTAAGTCCCTGTGCGCTCTTTTACTCACAAGCCTCGAATTGTCTTAATAAAGGAGGCTCATTTAGTTGTTTGGCCTCTCGTCTGGGTTGTTATTGGTTTAATGCTCAAAGTTAGGGCTTGTGAGTTTTGTTTTTGCAAAATCAGTGGGTGCACAATCCCGTAGGCTGAGTCACGAACGCACAGGAACCTAAGGAATAACATGAACGCAATCTTGTTACAGTATCCCGATAGTTGTGCATTAAGCCGTTTCGCCGTTGAGAGTATGCTCTTGGAGCATAAGCTTATCCTTGAATGTCAAGCCCTGCGAGCGGAGATTGAAGCCATGTCGGAAGTTTTCGACCTTTTAAACCAGCAGGTGGAAAAGAAACATTAGATTTTCTAATACCCAAAATCACCTTTTCTAATACTTTGGCAAGCACTCCTCCCAGTTCCGTCTAGGGCGTTTTCATGCGCGTTCGTTTAGTACCAAACTGGTTCCTCGCCCTAGTGGGAGGGTGCTTGCCGTTAAGAGTAAGGAGAACCGATGACAGACAACTCTGAACCGCCAGAGGTTCTTTGGGACATTAATCACAGCCAGTTCCAGAATCACCGCCCTCGAAACCGAGAACGCGGAGTTGAAACGCTCCGTTCAGGTCGGAGTCGCACTATCTAAGATTGAGTTAGTAAAAGAGAACGCGGAGTTGCGACGCGAGAAAGATGAAATCGTCGCGTCATGGAAAGATGTTGTCCAAGATGCGCTCCTTAAAAAAGGCGAGATTTATTCTTTGAGCAACGAGAACGCCGAACTGCGCAAGGTTTTGGATGTGGCGGAAAACACGTTGCGGACAATCAATCAAGTTATCGACAGGTGGGAGGCTAATGGCCATGCCATGAACGAACTTGATTCGTTTCGCGCGTGGGCAAACGAAGCCCTGGCCAAAATCGCCGAAGTGAAAGGCAAGTGTCCCGACTAATGACTAAAATAGCGATCAATCAATGCCACGGTGGATTTTCTTTGTCCCGCGAGGCCGTGCTCTTGGCTCGGAAGCTTTCCAACAACCCAAGGTGGGGCGGCATTGTCTTAAAAGGTGAAGCCTACCCCGATGGAACCTATAGCACTATAGACTTTGGTGCCCACCATGTTAATGAATCGCTTGTTCCGAGGACCGACCCAATCCTTATCCGAGTGATCGAGGACTTAGGTAAGGCGGCCAATGGTAGATATGCTGAGTTAGCCATCGCCATGCTCCCCGAAGGAACGCGTTACCGCATTGATGAATACGATGGCTATGAATCACTAATTACTTCCGAGAATCTAACGCAAATGGCTTGAGACTTATGAAAGAATGGGTCCCAGTAATCCTAGTGTTCGTCCTGTTCATGGACGCATCGTCCCGTGGTTGGGGTGCCGTGCTATTGGCATCCCTTGTTTGCGCCTTCATCTGGTTGCTCTGTCACCTCTGCCAAGAGAACGACTAACTTTATGACTTCATCACGAGCCAAAGCACTTCTCCCTGTCATCCAAGCCCATGCCGAGGGTAAGCCTATTGAGGTTCAAACCCAAAGGGAATGGGTGGAAACATCCGATCCATCTTTTCATAACGATAGTAATTACAGGGTTGCCCCGCCAAAACCTCGGGTTGTCTACATTACTGAGGACCGTCATGTTATTTCGGGCTTTGGTCGGGTTCATTCTGAACCAGGATTTGGTAGAATCAAGTTCATCGAAGTTCTCGAATGACCGACCGTCTTGCGATTGTTCATCAGCGAATCAAAGCTGGGGACAAACATCTCGCTATAGCCATTGATCTGGGTATCTCCCAACGTATGGTCGGGTATCTTGAAGGCAAGGCTCAACAAACAATTACCCAGCGCAGACTTCTTGCCCTAAACCAAAAACGGGAACGCAAGTTTCTTGCTTTCCTCCTAACTCAATGATACCAACTAAGGACCACGCTATCAAGATACTCCACCTCCTCTCCTATGGGTTGATCCGCGGAGTTGGCCAGCCAAAACCAGGGCAGATGTGTATAATGGCCGTCTTTAATTATGTGCTTGGCCGTCCTCATGGCGACTCAGGATTGGAGGATTGTGTTGGGGCGGCAGTTAGAGCTTATGATATTGCCCTCAATGATTCCTTATGGTCCAGCAACAAGGCCCGAGCCGAGGGGATGAAGCGAGAATCAATTGCCAAACTTGGTAGTAATCAGGTGGGCCAAGTTGCCTTCCATAGGGAATTAGCTCTCCTTACAATACAGCGAATTGTTCCCGTTGCCCTTCGGGCGGCAGCTTCGTGTCATCCCATTCCAATTCATCGAGAAGCATTGGAATTGAATGCTAAGAATTGTGAAGGGGTAACAACATTAGCCGAGGCTAAAAAGGTTATTGCGATATCTAAAGATGCTGCCTTTGGTGCCACCGCCGCCAACGCCTACGCCGCCAACGCCTACGCCAACGCCTACGCCGCCAACGCCTACGCCAACGCCTACGCCGCCA
>Ga0075426_10002612_pt1 | contig 12876 bp, 15 predicted proteins | sample SoiMethybrSBSTD5_FD_75304 | JGI IMG/M metagenome (GOLD analysis project Ga0075426, IMG submission 75304) | Bulk soil microbial communities from a Populus tree surrounding site in Tennessee, USA - Soil MetaG P. TD hybrid SBSTD5 | ecosystem: Environmental > Terrestrial > Soil > Tree plantation...
CAGCATTTATGGCTTGCGCCTATGCAAAATATACTGGAAAGCTTGGGGCATGTGTTGCTACTTCTGGTCCAGGTGCCATTCACCTATTAAATGGATTATATGATGCTAAATCGGATGATATTCCTGTTGTTGCTATTACAGGGTCTACATACTCTGATTAAGTCATTATTGAAAAAACGAATGAAAAGACAAGGTCCTATATTTCATGAACTAGAATACTTATTAAGAGATTATTCTAGTGAAGCAACAAGGGTAATAAAAAAAAATAATGGAATTTTGGATAAATTCATCGGTAATGGAATTTTTGCTTATTTTGGTTACCAAGATAGAAGATTTGATATATTTCATTCAAAGCAATGGATGCTGCTTTAGAGTTAAAGACGAATTTCAGAAAAATTAACGAAAAGCACATGAAAATTTTATACGTGTTGGCTCGAATTTTCTGAAGAATTTGAAGATGGCTTCAATGACGTCGGACTCTTTGAACTCACCCTATGGATCAATTCAAAATAGTATGTTCAGAATATTTCAAAGAATGGTCACAAAACGCAATACATCCTTCTGAAGTTGCAAAAACTATTTTACAAGCAATTACCGCAGACAATCCCGATTTCAGGTATGTAGTAGGAAACGATGCTCTGATGACTTTAGAACAAGAAAAAGTATGTTAGACAGGGAATTTCAAGATAAGATCAAAAAACAGATTAATCTGTAAAAATTTAACTAACCTAATTTGCTGGAAACATTCTACCTAAGGATCCGTCCGCATATCGCCATCGGGTCTTCTATAAAGACTCAATTAACTAATTACGGATTCCTTTTAGTATCAATCTCTAATACATCATACATTCGCAACCCTTGCTTGCCTAAGCATCTACATATGAGATTGGACTGAAATTACATCAACCCTGATCTTCCTTTATAGTTTCCACTTATCCATATCATAGTTTCTCATAATAGTTACAATAGAGAACTACTAGATCTGTATAATATTAGGACCAGCATTACCATCCACTAATCGGATATTAATGGTTACCCGTTTATTATATGAAATCAAAATATCTATGATTCATGGTGATCCTACATAGATAATTTTCATTTATTTGAATAAAACTGGGAAAATAGTATATTGATTATTTTAGATAAATATAAGAAGTTGGGGGTATATGTAACTTTATGTCAAAGTATTCTAAAGCAGCTGACGCTGAAGGAGCATCAGCCTCTAGCAAAGAGGAATTAATTAGCGGACTGAATGAGGATCTGGCAAGAGAGTATAAGGCAATTATCCAATATGTCGTCTTTAGTTCTACGTTGAAAGGCGCCGAGTACGGAGATATTGCAGATCAGTTGAAAATACATGCTTCAGAGGAGCTCGCACACGCTCTGGAAGTGGCAAGGCAGATCGATTATCTGGGTGGTGATCCGACCGTGACAGTCAAGGACGCCTAATACTCTCAGGATTCAAAGAGGATGCTCGAAATTGACCTGAAGCAAGAACAAGAAACTATAAAGCACTACAGAGAGAGAATCCGTCAAGCAGAACGCTCTGGCGAATTTGCACTTTCTGAAGCATTAAGGGATATTATCGTACAAGAACAAGATCACGAAATAGATCTTAAGGACGCCCTCGGGTTACGATAGATATATCAACGGCAACTAAGGATATCAAGCCGCAGAGACCATTGCCGCCTCCGAATAGTGATTCCTACTAACTTGCAGAAGCTCTTCTCCAGAGGAACTTGAGACTCTAAGACAGGTTAGAATTTTTATCATTCAATAGCCGAAAAGACATGATAAAAGCTGTAAATATTACCCCAGCGCTAATTAGAAAAGTAGTTGTTCCACCCAAATTATATAGTGTTCCTCCCAAGATTAATCCAATTATACTTGCTAGGCTTCCAAAACTTCCTGCAACACCCTGTACTGCTCCCTGAAGCGTTGTCCCCGCGCTTTTTGATAGAATAGACATAAAGGATGGCCACATAAGGCCGTTACCCAGTGCAAACAAGATAACCGCTCCATATATTACAAAGGTATTATTTGACATAAATAAAATAAAATTCGTGCCCAAAATTACGCTACCGATTATAACTAATTTTTGCTCAGAGAATTTTTTTAAGGCCTTACGTAAGACTGGTCCTTGAATAACAACCATGATACCGCTTAATACTGCATAAAATATTCCCAGTTGCGTTACTGACCATTTGAGACCAATGGCAGCGTGGATTGGAAATGAAGCGTAGAATATGTTAAATCCAAGAAATATCAAAAAATACAAAACAAGCAAATACGGAATATGTTTAAGTTTGAAGACATCTCGAAACTTAAGTTTCTTGGGATTTTCATTATAAAAGCAGTCTTTGCATTCTTGTGAAAATACTTTTCTAATCGTTCCTTCTTCTTGAACTAAAATTTCAGGTGGCCCCGGTTTAGATTCTTTTAATCTGAAACCTATGACAATTATAGTCACTAAGGAAAGTATTAATGCCGCCGAAACTGGCAATATTGCACCATAGATAGTTCCTCCCAAAATCCCTGCTAACGCCGGTCCAACAATAAATCCTAGGTTCTGTGAAACGGCCATTTTTCCGAAGTTCCTGCTCCGGTTTTCATTTGATGATATATCCGCTAGATATGCATTGGCAACAGAAATATTTCCCCCTGTAATTCCATCGATAGCTCGAGCAAGGAATAATACAAGCAAAGGAAGACTTATGACAAAAGTTCCCACAAGAGCATTATCAACAGTAAATTTTTCAACTGGTAGGAACAAAGCAATAAGGAAGAATATCCAACCAATTAGGGTTCCAGCATTACTTAAAAGAAGAATTTTTTTTCTGCCGTATACATCAGACCATTTTCCTAATATTGGAGCTCCTATAAGTTGAAAAGCAGAATATGTTGCGCCTAGTATACCATAAGCTATAGCATTTCCCCCAAAATCCCTAACTAAAAAGACTAGAAAAGGCAAAACAATACTAAAACCTAGAGTCCCTATAAAATTAACCAATAATAATGGAAATAATTGACTTTGTCTTTCTATACTTCCCAATATAACGTAAAATTATACAGTTCCATTTAAGAATTCTTACGAACACGTAGATGTGAATTCATGTTCCTGCTCCAATAAAATCAAAAGTTACCTGAGTCTGGAAATTATTGAAAGGTAGGATTTTGTTGCTCTGTGAAGAAGCGATCGACTCACGTCCCGCATTACTATAGTTGAATACCGACTTAGATAGGCGTGAGGTACCAATCGTCATGTAGGTCTATATTCCGGCGTGCTAGTCCTCTATAACAGGCGCAAAAATATGCCTAGATATTTCTTTCTCAAATCTCTTGATATCCAATCCCACCCTCTTTGCATATTCCAATAAATGGCGATCGTCTAATACCTCTTGGTGTTCAAATAAATAGTCATGCATTTGCCAAAATTTGTCTTGAGCTCCAGCAGCTTCAGCTGCTTCTGCTGCGTGTTCTGCATGTGGATGTATTTCATTAAGGGGAAAATTACGAAATACAAAGCATATACTGTCACCTAGTCTCCTTATTATTTCCTTAACAATTGGATATGCCTTACCAGTATAGGGACATTCAAAGTCACCGTATTCTACTATGGTTATTGGCGCATTAATAGGACCGTGGATATGATCGTAATTCCTTTTAACCGGTTTAGCCAATTTATAAGTATCTTCAGACATCTTTTAGATCACAATAACTGATGTTCTAATATTTCTCTTTTGCGTTCTATAGAGATCTAGATATAGGCGTCTCGAATTCAATCCTTTCCGCAGCTTTTGGTTACTCTCTTTAATACCAATCATTCGTTACTCAGTTTTAGGAACTTCGTCGAGTATTTGAGTTGTCTTCAACTCTCCCTCTTTAATCGAATCTTTGATAGCCTTTGGTGAAAAGTCTGCATTTTCGTAGAAGGAATGAACAGGTTCGTCTCGCGAGATATAATGGATGGCTTTTATTTCAGCCCCATATCGGAACGGGCTCGAAGGGTTTAATGACAAATCTGTCACTAGTTCGAATTTCCTAAAAACTTCACATATTTTTCCATAGTTAAAGATACGCAGATTATTGAATATTGGCATGTCTATTTTGTACATATGGAAAGCTAAAAATGGACAAATAATCTAAAAAGTATGCTAAAACCACCATTTGACTAACAACAAGACTAAATCAATCATGGGCTAAGTATATACAGGGATGAAGTTAAAAAGTTGGTGAATTCAATATAAAAGGCGTTCCTAAAATATCTAAAGTTACTGAAAATGCCTGTCCGTACCCACAGCTAACATTTGCTGATGAAGGTAAGTGCCTTGAAGCATTAACCAGAAAATGGGCATTACCGATATTGAAGAACCTTATTACAAGAGAAACAGTAAGATATAACGAGCTAAAAAAGCTAATGCCTGGTATTACTAGTATAGTATTATCCGATACGTCATTAGAACTTGAACATAAAGGACTTATTTCAAAGGAACTCTGCCCCGACATACCGCCAAGAGTAGAATACAAGTTGACTGACACTACGAGAGAACATGTATGGGCTCAGCGCTGGAAATTCTCAAGAATTGACACAAGGACAATGCCTTCATGGTTACAAGAATCTAACTGTGAGCAGAGAAGCGGTCACTCTGATGGAGCTAGGCCATGACGCAGGCAAAGAAAAGAAGACCCGCAGTGGCGATTACCGGGGCTGGCAGCGGCCTTGGAAGGGAACTCGCACTCGGATTTTCTGCAGAGGGTTATCGGGTATTCGGTACAACCCAGTCAGCAAATGAAACTGCCGAATTTCAAAATCAATCAACTGGTGGCGAAATTACCCTTACTATTACCGACATCACAAAAGAAGAAGAGGTAATCAATTGGGGGGAGAAGGTAAGAAAATTGCTTAAGGGGGACGGGTTGGATCTCCTAATAAATAATGCCGGTGTGCTTACCCCTGGGCCAATGGAACTATTATCGCTAAGCGTTGTCCGCCGCGAATTTGAAGTAAACGTTTTTGGCAGCCTAGCTACCATCCAGGCATTTTTGCCCTTATTACGTCTGGCAAAAGGTCGGATTGTTCAGATTGGATCGATGACAGGACGTTTTCCACTTCCATTCAGTGGGCCATCGAGTGCTTCAAAAGCAGCAATGGAGGCATTTGCAGATGTTTACCGCACTGAATTAAAACCATTCGGTATTGATTTTATAATGGTGCAGCCTGGTTCGCTGCTCACAGGTGGTCCGGCTAAGACTGCCGCTCAATTGAAAAAGGTTTCAGAAAACATGACAGTTGAGCAAAAAAATCTATACGGAAAATATTTTGACCTATTCGTACCAGCACTTAACAAAATGCAAAATTCCGGCTTACCTGCATCCGAGGCGGCTGCAAGGGTAATTGAAATTTCTAAACAAGTGCCGGCTCCTATCAGGGCTCCCGTGGGAAAGGATGCAGAAGAGTTCCTGCGGGCAGTTCGTGAAAAATCAGATGAAGAGCTAGATATAATGAAAGCGCAGTTATTAGGATTCGCTAAAATAAAATAAAATGAAATAGAATGAAACCACTAATTATCTCACATGATGTGAAAAGTAAACGTAACGTAGAGGCTGTTCTTGCGTTTTACGATGAAATGATCAACAAAAAACATGCTATACAGGCTACGAAGAAGTATCTGGTGCCTGACTACATACAGCATAATCCCATAATTCCTACCACGGCTAAAGCGTTGGGCGAGTTCTTTAACAGTGTTACTGGAGCAAGGAAAAATTTGCGTGTAGTGGTACATCATATTATTGCAGGTGGCGACTGGGTATGGGCACATGTAAATTTTGTCAACTTGTATAATGATGATCCCAATGACAGGGGTATAGCTGGCGTTGATATTTACAGGTTCAATGTCGACGGGAAAATGGTAGAACACTGGGATGTACTTCAGGAGATACCGGATCCGGTCAAAGCCGCCAATACAAACGGTATGTTTTGATATGTCTAACTATAATTTTATCATCGTCGGTGGGGGGTCTGCGGGTGCGGTACTTGCCAACCGATTGACAGAAGATCCTAAGGCCAAGGTACTGTTGATTGAAGCAGGTCCTGTGTTTAGTCTTGGCAGCTATCCAGAAGTAATCACGAGTAGTAATATTGTTGCTGCCAATTTTGATAGTCGTTTCGAATGGGGTTATAAGACGCAACCGGGCTATATCGGCCATACCATTAATGCAATAAGCGGAAAGGTGTTAGGTGGCAGTTCAGCCATAAATGGGGCGGTCGCGGTACGTTCGCTTCCGACTGATTTCAGCCGGTGGACTGATGCAGGTTTAGAAGGCTGGAGCTGGACGGATGTTTTTCCCTATTACAAGAAAATGGAAATTTCAAATGCTGCTGACAATTATTGGCATGGTCATTCGGGTCCCTTTCCCATCACACAATTAACCAAATCGGATATCAGCACGATGCAGCTTGCTTTTGTCAGCGCCACTGTGGAGAATGGTTTTAAAGAGGTCAAGGATTTTAACGCAGGGGAACAACACGGTGTCGGTCCGTATCCCATGAACATTGTCGACGGCCACCGCATGAATACTGGCATGACGTACTTAAATGACGATGTGAGGAACCGTAAAAATCTTACCATTATCGGGAATGCTATCGTCGACAAAGTTCTTTTTAATGACACTACCGTCTATGGAATTCAACTGGTAGATGGCAGACAATTCACGGCCGATGAAGTAATTCTTTCAGCAGGTACTTACGGAAGCCCAGCTATATTGTTACGCTCCGGCATTGGTCCCAAACATGAATTGGTTTCTCATGATATTCCCATTGTTGCTGAACTTCCCGTAGGTGAGAATTTAATCGACCATCCGCATTATTATAATGCTTATGCTGCTAATCCTGACACGATCGGACGTCAAATCCCGGTAATTGGCGTTAAGCTCTGGACGAAATCCTCATATGCCCGAAAAGGTGAACTCGATCTGCACATTACGCCTACGCATTTGTTCCCTGCAGATCAAAGCCCAACAAAAGTGGGTTTCGTTCTTGCTGTGGCATTAACGAATCCGCATTCAAGGGGAACTTTTAAGCTGGCTTCAAAAGATCCAAATGCAGCACCGATCATTGATTTGAATTTCCTTGCTGTTGAAGAAGATCGCAAACGCCTGCTGGAAGGCGTGAAATTGTCGAGGAAAATCGCCAGTTCTGAGAAACTAAAAAGAATGATTGTTCAAGAATTGAATCCCTGGAAGGCCGACACAGAGCAGCAGATTATCGAATCGATGATGAATACGATTGAAAGTTATGGACACCCTTTTGCAACAGCCCCTATGGGGCCTAATGGCAGCAAAATGGCTGTGGTGGATTTTCAAGGAAAGGTGTATAATGTGGGAGGGTTGCGAGTCGTGGATGCCTCAATATTTCCTGATGCTGTATCAGCAGCTCCCAATCCTACTGTTATCACGGCCGCCGAAAAGATTGCAGATCAAATTAAGAAGACACTATGATGGATGGAGTACGGTTAGGCTAACTAACAGAAATAAGTAATAGTGTGAGATTAAATTGCCATTTGGCACGGCGCGAATTTCACTAATTTCCGCTAGCGATGTGGCAAGAGTCGTTTCCACAATTTTGGAAGATCCCACCGGTCACCGAGGAAAGGTCTATGAACTGGTCCTCGATCAGAAGACATGAATGAGATCGCAAAAATATACGCTATCGCACTAATTCGCCCAGTGAAATATGTGGACACGTCAATCGACAAGTGGCTGAAGGAAGAATTATTGCCACTCAATTTACCTCAATACATTTTTCACCACGTTTCCATTATGGCTAAGCTCATCGCGGAAAATCGCTACGATCGGTTGACATGGGACGTGCAGAAGTTAACCGGAAAACCAAGTATGAGCGTTCGAGAGTATATAACTGCGCATCCGGAGGTATTTTCCACTGCCGCAGTCACACGTTAGACAACAGGTGTACATTCTCGGCGCCTACTTGATCGACGGAGTTTTTGTAGAGGACAAATGATAGGATAAAGCTGTTTTACATCTAGATACAACTTTAATATTATTTATGAATGGTTAATCACCTATGAATACTAATGACATAATGTCCCAAATTGAAATGAATAAGGCTATTATTCAACGCTACTTTGACGCATACAATAACAAAAATGAAACAATATTTGATGAAATAATATCCTCTGATTACATCGACCATGGCCAAACTGTTGCTACGGGCTCGCCTGGAAGAGGAATTGATGGAGCAAAAAATGACCTTAGATATTCTTTGGATAGATTAGATGACTTGAATTATGTGGTAGAGGACATGATTGCATCGCCAGCCTATCCGGATCTTGTAGGCACATATTGGAAGGGAACATTGACACCAAAAGCAACCTCAAACAAACAACAAGCAGAAAAAATAATTAACTACAGGGGCGTAAGTATATACCGCTTTCAAAAAAATAAAATGGTAGAAACCTGGCATGTGATTGATGGATTGCCCCCAGGAGCATTCTAGTCAAGGATATTGGAACCCACCTGGATACATTTCAACTGTCCCCTTATCGAATTATAAATCAATTTTCGTGATCTGAAACTACGATAAAGCTTAATACTACTCAATTCCAGCATTGGATCAAATGTCTTTGCCACCCGTTACAAGGTCTCAAGGAGAGTGTTGAGCAGCGCGGGCCACCGCTTCTCAAAATCTGCTTCTCGTTGGAGTCCACGTTTTAACAGAGCTTGGATTCGCTGTTGTGTTTCAGGCCACATCAGCGCAGTCTGAAAGGCGTTGAGGGCATCAAGAAGCCGGTCGGCGTATGGCAACGAGACCTGGTTGATTAGATTCTTCGCCGCCACGATAGAACTCCGATCGAAGGAGGCAATCCGGCGGGCGAGCGTATCTACGAAGCCATCAAGCTGCTCGTCAGGAAGTGCCCGGTTTATGTATCCGTATCGTTCAGCGGTGTCGCCATCATAGTCGTTCGCCCCGAGAATTATTTCCAGCGCACGCCCCCGGCCCACAAGCAGTGGAAGACGTTCCGTAGCTCCTCCGCCTGGATTCACTCCCACGCCGACCTCGGGTTGGCCGAGTAGTGTGTTCTCGCGTGACGCGAAACGCATGTCGCAGGCGAGGATGAACTCACTACTTACACCCCGAACGCAGCCTCGGATCTTAGCGATGCTGACCACCGGGGACTTGGTTAGACGGACGAACGTATCCAACAGTATCGGGAGGCCGGAAGGCCCCACGGCTGTGGTGATGTTACCCATCTTACCAGTCAAATCAAAGTGGGCGAGATAGAAATGAGGATTTGCGCTGTCGAATACTATGACGCGTAAGTTGGGGGTAGCATCAATGCGAGCAAGTAGGTCCTGGAGGCCTTCGAATATGGTGGCGTCTACAATGTTGAATGGCGGATTGTCAAATAGAACTCTCCAGTACGCAGTCGTTTCCTCGATGACCCGAACGGGCGACACTGATTTAGCCATTGTTCACCGCTCCTTGCTCAACCACTATAGATCGCGATGGTGAGGTGATGTTCCCATGTTCATAGGAACGCATACGAGCGAGTGCAGGCTCGGTGATGCATAATTTCAAGAACAAATTTCGTTCGAGTGCCAGTCCCTGTTCTAGCGGCGTCTCGGTGGCATTTCGGACGAGGCGCTTGATGTAAGCGAGCGATTCCGGCGTATGTGACGACAGGTGCCGTGCAATCTCCATTGCGCGATCTAGAGCCTTGCCGCTCACGGTTTCATTAACTAGCCCCTTCCTTTCAGCTTGACGTGGAGTGAGAGGAACACCCATGAGGATATGCATGAGGGCAGCCGGCATTCCGATGATGCGTGGTAACCTTTGAGTACCGCCGGCGCCGGGAAGCAGTCCAAGATTCGCCTCGGGCAATCCGATCAGGTAGTCCCCATCCTCAGCGATCCGAAGATCACAGGAGAGCGCGAACTCGAATCCACCGGCTAGGCATGTGCCGGAAATGGCGGCTATTACTGGTTTTGACATGCTCTCGCACAGAGCCATGGCCTTGTCGAAGAATCCCCCATTATAGGTCGCGTTCTCGGGCCACTCGCGACCCGAAGCACGTAGGGACTCTGCGACGTTGATAAGCGCTGCGACGGAAAAATGACGAATAAAATAACCCCGTGCGCCACCAGTCACGACAACAACGCGAACGTTAGCGTCGCCCGCGAATTCGTCCAAAGTTTCTGTGAGAGCGTCGCCCATCTCCTCGTCGAAATAGATGCGCCGTGCGTTGCCCAGTTTTATAAGCGCAATTCCATCGGTTACTCTTGTCGTCAGAACATCCGGGTTCATTGGCATTTTAAATAGATAGCGCCTCTACTGAACAAGATTAATCCATTCCCAATGGATTCTTTCAAATTCATAAGAGTATTAACAAATGGTTTGATATAACTATGGAAGTTACTCCTTGGTAATATACTGGTTATCATCTACAGTAACTTGAACAAAATCATCAGCGGTGATGATTTTTTGAGCGATGAAGCTACAGGTATGACAAATTAAATTTCAAATCAATTTATTTTTTCAATATCAATTACTTCGGTTGCATGTGGCAGGCAGGATTTTGGATACTTCTCACACTCAATCCTGACGGTACTTTCACGGTATTGAGGTAATGATTTAAGCAGCATGGTCCGTACCAACACTATTGATAAGAAGCGAATATGACGTAGCATTAACAGATCATCTACATAGGTGGGGAATGAAAGTTTGTCCTATCGATAGGGGTTTAAAGATAATGGGTCAACGCTACGCTCTTCACATAATGAGAAATATGATATTGTTGAAGCAGAATAGATTTAATCAATTTCTAAATTCAATTGAAGGCATAAACACCAAGACGCTAGCGATCAGACTAAGGCAGCTTGAACAATATGGTCTAGTTAAAAGAAAGGTTATTCCCGGCAAGCCAGCGCATACCGAATATTCTCCAACAGAAAAAGGTATGGCTGTTCGAAGCATCCTGGCAGAGATCGCTTCGTTCAGTACAAAGTATGAACCAGAGATAATTTTTGTAGATAAGAAGCCAAGAAAAAATATGAAGGCACTCTATGGAACTGAAGATTTATCTGAAGTTTACGATTTTTGAACATGAGAGCCGATAGTGCCTGTCGACCTCTAGAGTGCACTGGATTGATGGATCCATTAGATGAGATAAACTCTACGTGACGGCTATATCCTCTGTGTTACTGATATTAAAGATGCTTATAACTTCATCCATTCGTTCGATGACTCTGCATGCTATAAATCATATCATGGTCAGAAGAAGATAGATGTATAAAACCATATTTACCAAAAATCACAAATTATGGCTTATAGATTCCGAAAAAAAAATAAACCACCAACTGTGGATTTGCTGCGGGATGGCATCTGTGCTTTGTGAGCTCGTGTGGTGTTCATGGATTACATTTGCGTATCGAATGTTTTTAATATTTTGCATGCATTATTTGAAACTGTACTTGACGCTGTAACAAATTGAAGAGCTGATTCAATACCATAAAATTTTTCATGTTTCACAGAGAACGACACATCTTACACGTTCAAAGATTCTATGGTAGCTAATCGAATATGACCCTACTATCATGAAGCTGATTACCTAATGAATTATACTAGGAACTAGCATTTGAATATCCTTCTTATTTGATAGGATTCTATTCTAGGTACGTCCAATACATAAGAGTATTGATTTCAGTCGCAAGAAAAATATATCAGATTTCTGTCTTGGTCCTTACCATAATTAGTATCTTACAGATAATAAGGCCTTCTGGATAAGGAGGACATTAATTCAAAGTAGTAAACTTGATGAATTCGTCAAAAGAACTGAGAAAAAATATTCAATAATGAAAATAGGAACAACTAAACTGTACTAAAGTCTATATGATAAAATTCTTAAGAATCTAAGATACCTCTAAGAGGATTCTGCCATCTCTTTCTTTTGCAAATAAGGCTTGTAAAGCTTCTTTTGCATCTTCAAGTTTAAATCTCTTCCAGACTCTGACTTTGAGCTCTTTTGACATATCGATAACATCATAGAACTCTTTTCTTGTGCTACCGTTAGAGCCTATTAGCTTCATCTGTTTACGATATAGAGATTGAACATTTAGTTTCACGTCTGCACCCGTTAGACCTCCAAATGTCACCAACCTACCATTAACACCAACACACGAAAAGCTATTCTCCCATGTATTTGCTCCAAGAGAATTTAAAACAACATCTGCCATTTTGCCTTGAGTAATGTCTTTTACTTGCTCTACTACTTTATCATAATCACTAATAATATAATCTGCTCCAAAATCAGTCTTTATCCAGTTATCCTTAGAAACTGCGATAACCTTTGCTCCCATTTTCTTTCCAAATTGGACTGCCATCATGCCTGTATTTCCTGATGCACCAAAAATTACTAGAAATTCATTTAATTTTAGTAATGCTTCTCTTAGTGCATGATATGGTGTTTTAGTAGTTGTAGCGAGACTTGCTGCTACATCCCATTGTACATTATCGGGTATTTTAAACACATTTTTTTCTGAAGCGGAGATGTAATCTGCAAAACCGCCATTAGTAATAACACCTAATATTCCAGCGTTTCTGCATAGCATTTCATATCCATTAAGACACATATCGCATGTACCATCAAATATGACGTTATAGACAACGACTTTGTCACCTTCATTTAATGTTGCTACATGTTTTCCTACTTTTTCTATTATTCCAGTAACTTCAACTCCTGGGATATGTGGTAATGGTTTAATTCCTGGGAACATACCGGATACCACAGAGTGATCTATCGGATTTACCCCAGCTAATTTGACCTTTATCAATACGTCGTGATCTCCTATTTTTGGCTC
>Ga0075426_10002616_pt1 | contig 12868 bp, 11 predicted proteins | sample SoiMethybrSBSTD5_FD_75304 | JGI IMG/M metagenome (GOLD analysis project Ga0075426, IMG submission 75304) | Bulk soil microbial communities from a Populus tree surrounding site in Tennessee, USA - Soil MetaG P. TD hybrid SBSTD5 | ecosystem: Environmental > Terrestrial > Soil > Tree plantation...
TCCACCGCGGCCGGTGATCCCACACCCACCCTGCCTGTTGCGACCGCGGTTCGGACTGGTTCTAATCTGAACTACGCCCATTCCAAAACCTGACCTCGGCCCTCCGTGCTGTCCCGGTCCCTTCTCACGCTGCTTCCCCGCCTGACAATGATGCAAGGCGTCTGCCTCGGCGGATCTCCATGCCCATGCTTCTCTACCGTGCTGCGATCGCTATGGCGTGTCTCCTCGTGGGCTCCGTCATTCTGTCCGCACAGACCACCGATCTATCCCAGGCTAGTCTCGAGGAACTGCTGAACATCAAGGTCACCACCGCCTCCAGGTATCTGCAGAGCGCGGAAGTCGCCCCTTCGCTGGTTACGGTCGTGACCGCCAATGAAATCCAGAAGTATGGCTATCGCACCCTCGCAGATATTTTGCGCAGCGTAGGCGGGTTCTACGTCACCTACGACCGCAACTACAGCAACGTCGGCGTACGCGGGTTCAACCGCCCGGGCGATTACAACACGCGCATCCTGCTACTGGTGAATGGGCACCGCATGAACGATTCCGTGTACGAACTTGCGTACGTCGGCACCGAGTTCCTGCTGGATGTGGACCTTATTGATCGTGTGGAGGTCATACGCGGCCCCAGTTCCTCCCTGTATGGCACCAATGCCTTCTTCGCCGTTATCAATGTCATCACCAAAACTGGAGCGCAGCTCGACGGCGCGGAATTGTCCACCGAGTTGGGCAGCTTCGGCAGCTATAAGGGCCGGGTAACCTACGGCAAGCAATTTCGACCCTTTCAAATTCTGCTCTCCGGCTCCTACTACACAAGCGCCGGCCAGAACCTCTTCTTCCCGGAGTTCAACACCCCGGCAGATAATTTTGGGGTCGCTGTCCACGGCGATGATGACCGCTCCCGCAGCTTGTTCGCCCAAATTGAGACCGGCAAGCTAAAGGTGTTCGCGGCCTACAGCATGCGCGAAAAAGGTATTCCCACGGCCTCCTTTGGCGACCTATTCAATGACCCCGCCACCCGCAGCTTCGACGGGTTCCGCTCCTTCGACGTGCAATACCAGACCACCTTTTCCCGTGACTGGGGCCTTTCGCTGCGCGGCTTTCACGATCTCTACACCTACAACGGAAGATATTTGTGGAAGGACCCGAACATTTCTCAGCCCATTCTTAACGTGGATTTCGCGCGCGGAGAATGGTGGGGTGGAGAAGCCAGGGTCGCGCATCAGTTTTTCGAACAGCACAAAATTACGGCGGGCCTTGAATTCCGCCAGAACCTGCGTCAAGAGCAGCAAGCTTTCGACGTTCAGCCATTTTTCATGTACTGGAATGACCGGCGTAGTTCCTTGCTGGGCGCCTTCTATGCCCAGGATGAGTTCTCGCTCAGCCGCAAGTTCTTGCTCAATCTCGGCATCCGGCACGACCAGTACTCCAGTTTTGGAGGCACCACAAATCCGCGTCTGGCTTTGATTTACCACGCCCGCGAAGCGACCACTCTGAAGTTTCTCTACGGCAGCGCGTTCCGGGCGCCCAACGCATTTGAAACCCGGTCTATTACTCCGGGCTCCACTCCCACGCTGCACCCAGAAACAGTTTCCACCGCCGAGGTGGTCGTGGAACAGGGCCTGGCGCATCACCTGCATTTGGCGGGCTCCGGCTATTACAACCGCATCAACAACCTGATCAACCAGTACACCGATCCGGTTACTGGGCACAGGGAATATCGAAACCTGGACAAGGTTTCCTCCAAAGGCTTGGAGTTTGAGCTGAGCTCGAAATGGCTGAGCGGACTGGAAGCTCGTGCCAGCTACAACCTGCAGCGCACCCTGGATCGCTCCACCGCACAAGTGCTCACGAATTCCCCCCTCCACCTGGCCAAGCTGGGCATCATCGCGCCGCTGCCCGGCAAGCACCTGTTCGCCTCCATGGATTCCTGGTACATGAGCCGCCGCAGCACTCTGGCCGGGTCATCGGTCGGCGGCTTTCCGGTATTCAATTTCACCTTGCTGAGCCGAAACCTGGGAGAACACATGGATGTGGCCGCCAGCTTGTACAACGCCTTCGACAAGGCTTACGCCGACCCCGGCGCCGAAGAGCACATCCAGGATGCGCTCCGCCAGGATGGCCGCAATTTCCGCGTGAAGCTTACGTTTCGCTTTTAGTGCGTGATGCGCCGAATTCTCACTATCGCCTGTTTCCTCGCCCTTGCGGTGACCGCGGCGGCGCAGTCCGCCCGCGCCCCCGAATACGAGGTCAAGGCCGCTTTCCTGTACAACTTCGCCAAATTCGTCGAGTGGCCGTCCCCCTCGTCGGCTCCCTCCTTCCGCATCTGCGTGCTGGGCCGGGATCCATTCGGCCTCGCCTTGAGCAACATCGTCCAGAGCAAGTCCATCTCCGGACGTCCCATCGTCAGCGTGCAACTGCAGTCCCCCGCCGAGGTGCGCCTCTGCCACGTCCTCTTCATCAGCCAGTCTGATCCGGAAATTTTGAAGCAGGTGCTGGAGCGAACACGCGGCCTTCCCGTGCTCACGGTGGGCGAGAGCGCTGATTTTCTGCGCCTCGGCGGCTCGATCAATTTTGTTCTGGAACAGGACCGGGTGCGTTTCGAAATCAACCTCGGAGCCGCCGAAAGCCACCACCTTAAGCTCAGTTCCAAGCTGCTGGCGGTCGCGCGCGTGGTCAACGTTGGGGGAGGAGCCAACTGATGCGCAGCTTCCGCGACATCTCCATCGGCAGCAAGCTCACCTTTCTCATCATGGCCACCAGCAGCACCGCTCTGCTGCTGGGCTGTCTGGCGGTTGGCGCTTATGACCTGCTGGATCTCCGCCGCAGTATGGCCAGTGACTTGAGCATTATTGCCGCCATCGTGGGCGAAAACAGTACCGCCGCTCTCACCTTCAATGACGCGAATGCCGCCCGTGATGTGCTGGCCGCCCTTCGTTCCGAACCCCACATCCAGTCGGCTTGCATCTTCAACCGTGACGGCAAGCAGTTCACCCGCTACGCTCGCTGGGCCGGCAACCTTGACCCCTGCCCGCCACTTCGGCCGGACGGCAGCTACTTCACCTCCAGTCGTTTATTGCAGTACCGCGCTGTTTCCTTGGCTGGTGAGCCCCTGGGGGTGGTTTTTATCGAGTCCGACCTGCACGAACTCGCCAGCCGCCGCAACCGCTATCTGGCCATCGTAGCCGCCATCATCGCCGCCTCTCTTGCTTTGGCCTCGTTTCTCGCCTCCCGCCTGCAGCGCCTGGTTTCTCTGCCCATCATTGAACTGGTGGGCACCGCCACCATCATCTCTCGCGACAAGGACTACAGCCTGCGCGCCTTCTCCCGCAGCCGCGACGAAGTGGGCAAGCTCATTTCCGCCTTCAACCAGATGCTGGAGGAAATCCAGGCCCGCGACCAGGCCTTGCAGAAGCACCGCGAGCATCTCGAATCCGAGGTCGCCGCCCGTACTGCTGAACTGCTGGCCCTTAACCAGCAACTGCTCATCGCCAAACAAGCAGCGGAGGCCGGCAGCCGCGCCAAAAGCGAATTCCTCGCCAACATGAGCCACGAGGTCCGCACCCCCATCAACGGCATCATGGGCATGACGGAACTCGCGCTTGATACCGAACTCACGGCCGAACAGCGCGACTATTTGACCGCCGTCCATCAATCCAGCGAACTCCTGCTTAATGTGGTCAACGACATCCTCGATTTTTCCAAAATTGAGTCCGGCAAGCTCGACCTGGAATCCATTCCCTTCGACCTGCGCGACTGCCTCACCCAGGCCATCAAGCCCATGGCTCTTCCCGCCCATAAAAAGGGCCTGGAGATTTCCTACCGCATCGCTCCCCAGATTCCCGGACGCCTCATCGGCGATCCCAGCCGCTTGCGCCAGGTTGTGATCAATCTGGTCGGCAACGCCATTAAGTTCACCGAGAGGGGCGAGGTTGCTCTGGAGGTGGCGCAAGAAACAGCGGACGATCAGGCGGTTCTGCTCCATTTCCAGGTCAGCGACAGCGGCATCGGCATCTCCCCGGAAAAACAGGAACACCTGTTCGAAAAGTTCTATCAGGCTGATAGCAGCACCACTCGCCGCTTCGGCGGCACCGGCCTGGGCTTGGCCATCTGCGCCCGGCTGGTGGAGATGATGGCCGGCCGCATTTGGGTGGAGAGCACCGAAGGCCGCGGCACCGTCTTCCATTTTCTTGCCCGGTTTCCTCTTGCGGCTCTCCAGACCGCCGCCACCGAAGATACTCTCGACCTGCGCGGCGTTCCCGTCCTTATTGTGGATGACAACGAGATTAACCGCAGGCTTCTTCTCGAATTCACCTCGGGGTGGGGCTTGCGCGCTGTAGCCGCGGAAAGCGGTGAGCTGGCTCTGCAAAAATTGAAAGCGGCCCAGCGCGAGCGCGCTCCCTTCCGCCTCCTGCTTCTTGACTGCCGCATGCCCGGCATGGATGGCTTCACTCTGGCGCAGCAAGTCCAGCATGACCCCGAACTCAGCGGCACCATCGTCATGATGCTTACCTCCGACGCCCAGCGCGGCGATGCCGCCCGCTGTCGCGAGCTCGGCATCTCGGTTTACCTGGTCAAGCCCATTCACAAAGCAGAACTGCTGCAAGCGATCCGCGCCGCTCTCCTTCTGCCTGTATCACTTCCGCTTCCGGAACAGGTCGTTACTCGCCACACCCTTCGTAAGGCGCGCTCCCGCCTCCGCATCCTGCTGGCGGAAGACAACCCCGTCAATCAGGCCCTTATGCTCCGCCTTGTGGAGAAGCTGGGGCATTCCCCCGTCCTCGCCGGCAACGGCCGCGAAGCCCTGGCCCTGTGGCAGAAGGAGAAATTCGACCTCCTCTTCATGGACGTGCAGATGCCCGAGCTGGACGGCCTTGCCGCCACCGCCGAGATTCGCCGCCGCGAACAGGGTACTGGTGCTCATCTCCCCATCGTGGCCATGACCGCCCATGCTCTCAAGGGCGACCGCGAGCGTTGCCTCGCCGCCGGCATGGACGGCTACGTTTCCAAACCGGTGAACTTCGAACTCGTGCAGCAGGAAATCGAACGTCTGTGTGGTGCTCCCGCTCCTCTGTCTGCTTCCTCTTGGACTCCGGAGAAAGCGTTGGCCCGCGTGGACGGCGATCTCGACCTGCTGCGCAAAGTCACTTCCGTGTTTCTGGACGAATATCCCAACACCGTGCAGCGCCTGCGGGTCGCCCTGCAGCAGTCCGATCCCCAAGCCATGCGCGAGGCCATCCACATGCTGCAGGGGGAGCTTTCTTATTTTGCGCTGGACTCGGCCACAGCGGAGTTGCGGCTATTACAACAAAAGGTGCATGAGGGCGACCTGCAGGCCGCCGCTCCTTGCCTTCAGCGCCTGCAGGACGAACTGGATCGTGTCCGTCCCGGCCTGCTCCAGCTTCTCGAGGTGCAACATGAAGGTGCTGGTCGCCGAGGATGACGGATTCTACTGCCGCATCCTGCAGAGTCTGCTTCATGAGGAATACGAAGTCGTCATTGCCGAGGATGGCACCCGCGCCTGGGCAGCCCTGCAGGCCCCGGACGCTCCCCGCCTTGCTTTACTGGATTGGCAAATGCCCGGCATGGACGGGCTGGAAGTCTGCCGCAAGGTGCGCGCCCATCCCGCCATGGACGGCTTTTACCTGGTCATTGCGACCGTGCGCCAGAGCCTTAACGACGTGCTCGCGGGCTTTGAAGCTGGCGCCAATGATTACATCACCAAGCCCTTCCATGCCCAGGAACTGCGCGCCCGCCTCCGCGTGGGCGGCCGCGTCGTTGAACTGCAGGCCGCCCTCGCCAGCCGCGTCGCCCAGCTCCAGGAAGCTCTCTCCCGGGTTAATCAACTGCAGGGTTTACTGCCCATCTGCTCCTACTGCAAGCGCATCCGCGATGATCACGATTATTGGCAGCAGGTGGAAACCTATATGAGCGAGCACTCCCAGGCCACCTTCACCCACGGCATCTGCCCCGAATGTTATGAGAAGTTTTTCAAGACAGAACTCGAGGAACTGCGCAAAAGACAGTGAAGCAACGGCTTTACCGTGGGAGCTGGGAGATTTTGCAGAATAAGATTTTCTGGCTGGGTTCCGCTGACCGCTGCTTCTAAATTTCCGCAGCCACTGGCAACATGCCCGCGCTTCCCACTGGCGATTTCATTTTGTGAGCTCGGTCCATGGCCGCGTTGGCCAGCCGGTCGGCTTCGGCGTTGGCATGACGGCGAATGTGCCGGATGGTAAACTCTTCCAGCGACTGGATCAGCGCCTTGCAGCTTTCGTGAATGTCGCGCAGGCCCGCGCTCTGGCACGTGTAATGCCCGGTCATCTGTTTCACTACCACTTCCGAATCGCTGAACACGCACAGCCGCGAGCACTGGTTCTCGGCGGCGTATTCCAGGGCGGCTAGCAGCGCCGAATACTCCGCGTAATTGTTGTCGCCGCTTTCGATGGTTTCGCTGAGTTCCACCCGCCGCCCGCCGGGATGCTCGATCACTACGCCAATGCCCGCCGGACCGCGGCTGCCCCGCGACCCCCCGTCTACATATGCCACCCACGGCGACGACATGATGTGGTGAGTATACACAAAAAATTTGTGTATCAATAGTACCTAGCCAGCTTCTTGCAAACCGGCCGCAAAAACTTTAGGATTCTCTCCCACCTGCCCGGGATGGCAGGCGGACGAACAAAATGGCTCTCGCTGTCGATCTCCGCCCTGAAGGCCGCCTGGCCCGCGCTCTCGTTGAGCGCATGAACCAGCTGGATTTCACCATTCGCCAATTGGCCCAGCGCGCCGGCCTCACTTACGAGCACATTCGCAAACTTGCTAAGGGTGAAGCTCACCCTTCCCGCTTGGCCCTGCAGGAACTCTGCCGCGTGCTGCAGCTCGATCCCGGTCGCATGGAGAGCTTGGCCATCGCCGACCGCATCGAAAAAAAATACGGCGGCATTCCTCACGAGCTGGCCGGCAATCATCCCGAACTCTCGCTGCTTGCCCCTTGGTGGGACATGCTCACGCCCGAGCAGAAAGAATTGTTCCGCATTGAGATCCGCAGTGTGGCTGAAGCCAACCCGCGCCAGCAGCCTCTCCGCAAGCCCGCCCGCGGCACTTCCTTGCCCCAGCCAGCCGCCCGTCGTTCCCGCCGCTGATTTTCCATGCTGAACGGGCTCTGCTCTCGGCCTGCCGGTTTTTCAACGCATGTTGGCTGCACAAAAACTCGGCTCGTCCTCCGTTTTCGTGATTTCTGCCGCAATTTCCACAATTTCTTCCACAGTTGCACCAAAAACGGGCGTTGACTCCATTTGATAGCGACTGTACCTTAGCTTCCGTCGACGGCTGAAAGGGTTGGCGTACACAATATGGCCGATCCGAAGTAGGCTGGGTGATCCGCTTAGCGGCGTGAGTCGTTGGGCGACTAGGCCCGAAAAAACCGGCGGACTTTGCGAGAAGATGCCGGGGCTTGGAACTGCGAAAGCAGTGATCGCATCAGGGGCTGTGACGGTGCATGTATCCACGCGGCTAACTCCCTCGCAGGAGTTGGCAGCTAGAGCATAACCAATGTCACGGCCCTTTTAATTTTTCCCGCCGTTTTGTCCGCTCTAACCTCCCTTGGATCGTAAAAGCAAGAGCTAGATAAACTTTGTAAGCGTCACAGCGGGCCTTACCCGAAGCATCTCGCGTGCAGCTCCACGAACTTCCGCGCGGGCACCCAGTGGACCCTCAGGCATGGGTCTCGCGCTGGCTTAGTTTGGACGGGAATCCGACTTCTGCGGCTGGTTGCAGCCTACCTCTTGTACCCGATCTTCCGCAGGAACTCGTGCCTCGCGGCCACTTCCGGCGAGCCCTCCACCCCCTTCGGCGCGCTCCCGTCAATCACCCCGAGCACGCCTCCGCCCTGCTCGCTGCGCGCCACGATCACCTCCACCGGGTTCGCGGTGGCACAGTAGATCGAGCACACTTCAGGCGCATTGCGCACCACGTGCAGCACGTTGATGGGATAGGCGTTGCGCAGCAGCAGCACAAACACGTGTCCTGCCGCCAGAGCCTGGGCGTTCTTCACCGCCGCTGCCCGCAGCTCTTCGTCGTTGCCCTCGACCCGCGTCAGGCAAGGGCCTGAGCTCTCGTTGAAGGCTAGACCGAACCGCGCTTGCGGCACCGTCGTCACCATCGCCTCATACAAGTCTTCTACCGTCTTGATGAAATGCGATTGGCCGACAATGATGTTGGCGTCTGCCGGGAACGCCAGGCGCACACTGGTCAGTTCGAGCATGGCTCGGCCTCCTTCGCGACGTGTTATATCGCGGGAGCTCTGCCCAGTGGCCTGCGTGCATCCCCGGGCCTGGTGTCTAGGCCTAGCTCAGCTCCTTGATGAACTTCCACAGAGGAGTTTCAAACGCCCGCGCCACTTTCGATAAGGCCGTCAGGTTGGGACTATGATTGCCTTGTTCGTAGTTCCAAAGGCGAGTCAGCGAAATCCCACTCTGCTGCGCCATCTGGCGCAACGACCATTCACGGTCTTCTCGTTTTTTACGCAGGTTCCGAGCAAATTTTTGTCTCAAGCCCATATCAGCACTCTTCCTTTTTGTTCGATTAGTCATTGTGCCGGTTTCCGTAACTGTTGTATTGAGACAGCCCCAAGCTGCAAGTTGCAAAAGTATATACCGAACCCTGATTGCGTGCGCATTTTTGGATTTGCGGAAAACAAAAAATCTGCGGAGGTGTGAAAATAACTTACATTCGGTGGGACTTACGCCTGCGGTGAATCTGTCTAATCGGTTACGCTGCGCGCTGTTGTGCCATTTGCCGCTCCAGGTGCTCCTGGCATTGCAGGCAATAACGCGCCCAGGGCACAGCCTCCAGCCGCTTGGGATTGATTTCGCTTTCGCAGGCTACGCATTGCCCGTAGCTGCCCTCTTCAATCCTCTCCAGCGCCTCCGTCACCATCTTCAGCAGCCGCCTCTCTTGCGTGCTATGCGCAAAAAAGAACTCCTTGCTGGCAAAAACACTGGCTCGCTCCGCCGCGTCCTGGGGATAGTCTTCCACCGCTGAACGCCCGTGCTCCTGGCTCACGCTCACTATGCGTGCCAGCTCCCGTTGCCGCTCCTGCAGCATGCTCCTGAACTTCGCCAGCCTTTCCCGCTCCATGTCGCTCTCCCCGCTTACCCGCGCAACCAGGTTCCGCTGTGGTGTCGGTCGTTAGTCTGCACTTGCTGCTCCCCTGGGCGGCCCGTCGACTTAGACGTCTCCGTAAATTTTCCGGTTGCAAAGTACCCAGGTTCGAATCATAAAAATTGTGGATTTCTTCTATCCCGCCAACCACAGCCTGTGGCGGTCCCGTTATCTCTTCCCCGTCTGCCGCCGCAGCCGTTCCAAAAACATCACCTCGTCCGGCTTGTCGTACTGCCGCAGAACGTGGCGCACGCTCCGCCCGCTCACCAGGTGCACCACCTCTTCCGCCAGGTTCTTGGCATGGTCCCCCGCCCGCTCCAGGCTTTGGATCATGAACACCACGTGGAAGCTCTCCTTATGAGGCTGGTGCTCCGGATTCTCAATGTGACGCACGAACACCAGGTTGCGCAGCCGGTCCATTTCCCCGTCTGCCTTCAGCACATCTACGGCCCGCTTCAGGTCGCGCTGCGCGAACGCTTCCTGCGTCTCCGCCAGCATGCGGGCCAGGATGCCGGCCATGGTGGAAATCTCCTTCACCTCCTGCGGCTCTAGCCGCGAGCCCACGGCTACCGCACGGTTGGTCACGTTTTCCAAAAGATCGCCAATCCTCTCCAGTTCGATGATGAATTTCAGGCAGGCCAGCAGCTCTCGCGCCCGCTGCGCAGGCACCTGGCTGATAGCTGCCGTCACTCCGTCATTGATGTCATGGTCCAGTTTGTCCAGCTCTTCCTCATACTGGTGCACCTTCTCTGCCAGGGCCGTGTTGGCCGAACCGACGCCTTGGGCCAGGGCAGCGGCAGCCTCCTTCGCGGCTTCGAATCCGCGCAAGCTCGAGCGCACCAGTTGCTCGTAGGAATTGTCCGGCGAAGGGTTCTTCAGTTCCGCAGTGCTCATGGACTCTACGCTCCCGGCTGACCCGCGGCTCACGATCCAGCACGCCGGCCCGCAGCCGCTATCGTCCTGCATACACCCGTCCCTCTTCCTTTGGCAAGGACGCGAAGCAGTTTCCGGTTTTCAGCTCCTATTGCAGCTCGCCAGCGATGGCGAACTTTTCGACCCTCATTTAAAGGAAAGGGAGGCTTGGGCGAGGGGCGGCGGCAATGGCGCAACTACTGAGTACTGATGTCCGGCTACTCGGTACTCGCAACTTGGTACTCGCTGCTCTTCTTCTTCCCATGCAGCAGCTCCACCAGCGCATGGTTCAACCGGGCTCGCATTTCATGCCGCTCATGGGCCTGCGCGATGTAGCGCACCACCACCTGCACGCCGGAGCTGGTGGGCTGCACATCAATCGCGGGCGCGGCGGAAAAGGACTTTACCCCATACTGGCGCGTTACCCGTTGCCACTCGTCTTCTGCCTGCCGGTAGCTGGCTTCGGTCTCTTTGGCTACGATGTCACGGATCTTCTGGATTAGCGGATAGGGGTCGCGCTCCACCGGAATGGCCAGGCGCAACTCGTCCCACAGCCACTGCCCAGAAGTGGAGAAATTGAAATAATGTCCCTCGATGGCGAAGCTGTTCACGAACGCTACCTTGCGCCCCGTCGGGTGCCCGGCTTCAGTCCAGTTGCCTGTCTCCAGCAGTACCGTGCGCAGCAGCCCCACTTCCACCACTTCGCCGCCCACGCCTTCAATCTCCACCCAGTCTCCCACCCGGATTCCGTTGCGACCTATAAGCACGAACCAGCCAAAGAAACCGACGATAAAATCCTTCAGCGCCACCGTGAGCCCTGCGCCGGCCAATCCCAGAATCGTCGGCATCTGTGCCGGCTTGCCAAAAACAATAAAGATTACCGCCAGCACGCCCAGCGCCTGCGCCGTAAACCGCATCACCACTCGCAAGTCCAGGAAGCGTCTGCGATCCGTACCCAATTTCCTGACGAAGCGATCAATCAATTGATCGGCAATCAGCACCGCCAGGGCCACCAGCAGCACCCATAAGATGGACTGGAGAATGGCGTGCGCCGCCTCCCGCTCCCGCCCCTGCAGCACCCCCACCCAGGAGCTGTACACATCGGCCAGTTCCTGCTCGTCCTGCGCCCGCTGGTCGAATTCCGCCAGTGTTTTCTGATCCCCGGCCAGATGTTTCAGCGTCGCCACCTGGGCCGATGCGGCCATTCCCCCGTCATTGGCCGCGCTCGTGGTGGCGGATTGCGTCCCGGTTGCTCCAGAACCACTTGCACCCGCCGGTGATGCTTCAGGAGCACCGGCTTGGGACTGCTCCTGTTGTGTTTCCTCTTCCAGGGCCTCGTGGCCGTGGGCCAGGGCCGCCGCCGCGCCTGCCGCCTCCTGCTGCGCCTGCTTCACCTGGGTCAGCGAGTTGCGCACCGAACTCCAGGCCTGCACTTCCGCTATCAGGCTTCCCGTGTTGCTGGCCGCCGCGCTCGCCGCCGCCGCGGAGCTCGCCGCCACGCTATTGGCCAGCGGCGTATTGGCGCTCGGGTGGGTCGCCGCCTCGTGCTCCTCTCGCATGCGCTCGATCTTGCCCGCCGGATTGCCCCCGGCACGCATCAGGTCGTTCTGCGCGTCGTCCAGTTCGTCCCGGTCCAGCTCCAGCTGGGCTCCCGCCAGCTGTTGCTCCTGCTGCAGCCGGGCTTTGTCCCTCTCCGGCGCCTTGGCCGCCAACTGGCCCAGCTTGTCCACCGAATCCTGTTCCGCCGCCACCTTCGCCGTCAGCTTCTTGACCCGTGCCTCCAATTGGCGACCCTCGGGCGAAACCGCAGCCGGGTGCTGGGTGGCTTCGCGTAAAGCACTGGCAAAGGCAAGGTCCACTTCATGGTCGGCGAGCCGTGCCGCCTCCTGAGCCAGTTCACGCTCCGCCGGTGTGGCTGCCACCGTGGCCAGCCCGCGCGCCATCTGCAAAGGACGCTGGTCCACGAGCGGCGGTTCGTTCGCCTTTTCGTGACGGTGGTTCACCATCACGGCTGGCGTCCGGCCTTCCCTCGTCAGCACCAGGCCGACAATAGCCAGCAGCAGCAGCGCCAGCAGTGCTCCAAGAATAGTTTTCTGGTGAGATTTCCCCATGGGCGGTTTAGGTCATTGTAGTATGCCCGAACCAGCCTCGGGGCCCGGAACTGTCCTTTGCGAAGAGTCAGGCCCCATGGTGGGAAACACGTTAGGGCATAGCGTTCTCTTAGAAGCTGAACCTCGTCGAGAACTGAAATGCTCGCGACCCGTAGCGCGGCGCCATGGCCAGGCCCGCTCCAAAATGTGGGTTCAGGGTGGCGAGCCAGTTGTTGGTGGAGCCCACCTCCGCCGTGGTGTATTGCACGTTGTCCACCGCGTTCTGCTGGAAATTGGCGTGATTCAGCAAGTCAAACGCCTCGGCGCTGAACTTGAGGTTCATGCGGTCGTTGATCTTTACCGCTCGCGCCACGCTGAAATCAACGTCCTCCACCCCAGGGCCGTAGAACGAGTTGTAGCCCTCCCCGGGAACAACCGAGAAGTTCAGCTGCGGAGTGTCAAAAACCGCTGTGTAGGGTCGGCCGCTGGCGAAATTCGCCACCGTGGCGAAAGTAAAATCCCGCAAAGCATGGAATTGCGGCGACCAGGAACCGCTCAGCACCAGCCGATTGCGCTGGTCGAGCTGCGAGGGGCCGCGCTGTGCCACCTGATCGAACTGGTTAAAGTAGCCGGTGCCCTGATCAAGCGCCTTGGAGAAGGTGTAGGCCACGCCCGTTTGAAATTGACGCGAACTGTGCCGC
>Ga0075426_10002619_pt1 | contig 12862 bp, 9 predicted proteins | sample SoiMethybrSBSTD5_FD_75304 | JGI IMG/M metagenome (GOLD analysis project Ga0075426, IMG submission 75304) | Bulk soil microbial communities from a Populus tree surrounding site in Tennessee, USA - Soil MetaG P. TD hybrid SBSTD5 | ecosystem: Environmental > Terrestrial > Soil > Tree plantation...
AAGGGCGGGAGGTTCGCTTTCTGGGTCATGGACCTCAACCCTGACGAGGCTTTGGCCGCCGGATGGCTTCAGCCAGGTTCATGGATCACGAAACGCCTCGAGGCGATGCTGCTTTACAGTCTGCGCCGGGCTGAAATGATCGTCGCTCTGGATCGATTCATGGCGAAACGCATCGAGGATAAAGGGATTGCCCGAAGCAAGATAGAAGTCTTGCCACCTTGGTCACACGATCATATGGTACGTTACGATGCCGGCGGGCGTGAACGTTTTCGCGAGACGCACGGGCTGGGCGATAAGTTCGTCGTGATGTATTCGGGCAATCATAGTCCCTGTCATCCGATGACGACTTTGCTTGATGCCGCGCTTCGTTTGGCCGATCGACCGGATATCGCGTTCTGTTTTGTCGGCGGCGGCAGCGAATTCGAGAGGGTCAAGGATTTTGCGCGGCGCCACAGACTACAAAACATTCTCACGATCCCTTACCAGCCCTTAGACAAACTGGCAGCGTCTTTGTCATCGGCGGACCTCCACGTCGTTGTAATGGGCGATGCGTTTGTTGGCATCGTCCACCCGTGCAAGATTTATAACATCCGTCTGTTAGGCATCCCGCATCTTTATATCGGGCCGACGCTCAGCCACATCAGTGAGATGAGTCCTACCTTGTCGGCACGCCAAGGGGATGTCGCCGCAGTTGTGCGCCACATTCAGACGGCGGCCGATTCGCATCGGTCACAATTTATGCGATCTCCAGATGGCGCGGAATACAGTCAGCACCACCTGGTGGCCAAGATGGTATTTACATTGGAATCACTGGGCTGCGCCCAGCAATACCAGATCCCGAGGAAAGCATGGCAGGCCAGAAGAGAATTTTAGTCACCGGAGCAGGCGGCTTCATCGGTCATCATCTGACCAAGTACCTGGTTGAACGAGATCATTGGGTCCGTGGAGTGGACATCAAGGAGCCGGAGTACGAGCAGACCGCAGCTCATGAATTCAGACTGCTCGACCTGCGTCGTTGGGAGAACTGCCTGGATGTTACCCGCGGCGTGGATGAAGTCTACGCGCTTGCCGCGAACATGGGTGGCATCGGATTCATCGAGAGCAACAAGGCAGTGATTGTTCGTGACAACACGCTAATCAACCTGCATACGATCGACGCAGCACGACAAAACGGCGTGAAGCGATTCCTGTACACTTCGAGCGCTTGTGTTTATCCCGGCTACCTGCAAAAGGCGGCCGATGTCACTCCGCTCAAAGAGGAGCATGCATATCCCGCAGACGCTGAGGACGGCTACGGCTGGGAGAAACTCTACATGGAGCGGACCTGCCGGCACTTTTCGGAAGACTTTGGTTTGGAAACGAGGACAGTGCGATTTCATAACATCTATGGACCTCTGGGCACCTACGATGGGGGGCGTGAAAAATCTACCGCTGCGATCTGTCGCAAGGTGGCGCTGGCGAAGGATGGGGATGCAATCGACGTGTGGGGAGACGGCGAACAAACCCGATCGTATTGTTATATCGAGGACTGCATCGAAGGCATTTACCGTCTGATGCGGTCCGAATACAGCGATCCTTTGAATCTAGGAACGGACCGGCTGATCTCAATCAACGAACTCGTGAACTTGGTGGCGGCCATCGCCGGCAAGACAATTAACAAGCAATACGATCTCGGCAAGCCGCAGGTGTAAGGGGACGCAATAGCGACAATACTCGATTACGGGCAGTGTTGGGTTGGGAGCCGGCAATTCCACTCGAGGTGGGTCTCGCATACACCTACGAATGGATTGCAGGACAGTTGCAGGGGTCCCAGCTCGCTCACGTGGTAGCAGCCTCAGCATAAAAATCGCCGCTTATCACCACGCGCAGCTATGGAACATTGTCGCGTTATCCCGATCAAGTACCGTATTGGGAGGGTCCGTGTACTCTATTTTATTTTTGGCCCTTAGCTCTTTTGGCTTTTCTCTGGTTTTGACTCCGCTGATCAGAAGAGGATTCTGCCATTTTGGGATTCTGGACAAGCCCAACCTGGAGCGGAAGTGTCACTCCTCCCCAATTCCCCGGGTCGGTGGGATTTCAATAGCTCTTTCATATCTTGCGTCTTTCGCACTTTTACTCCTTTCACCGCTTCACGGAGCATCCATGGTGAGTCTGCCGCTCGTGGTCATGCTGACGCCTGCCGCGGCCGTTGTCTTTGCGGTTGGCTTGCTTGATGACCTGATCGGTCTCTCTCCCTGGGAAAAACTTGCCGGCCAAATAGGTGGGGCGGCTCTCGCGTACTGGGCGGGTGTTCGGCTTTTTGGTGTGTCGGGCTTTTCCGCGGAGGGCTGGTGGAGCCTCCCGCTGACGATCCTTTGGCTGGTGGGTTGCACCAACGCGTTCAATCTGATCGATGGCATGGATGGTCTCGCTACGGGCGTCGGACTTTTCGCTACACTGACGATTTTCGTGGCCGCCCTTCTCCAGAACAACAGCGCTCTCGCCTTGGCCACGGTACCTTTGGCGGGCGCCCTGCTCGGATTTCTGCGCTACAACTTCAACCCCGCATCCATCTTCTTAGGAGATTGTGGCAGCCTGTGGATCGGTTTCTTGTTGGGCTGTTACGGGGTGATCTGGAGCCAGAAATCGGCCACGCTCCTAGGGATGACAGCCCCGTTGATGGCCTTATCGATTCCACTCCTGGACACGGTTCTGGCTGTTGTCCGTCGGTTTCTTCGTCATCAGCCGATCTTTGGTGCGGACCGCAATCACATTCACCATCGCCTGCTCGATCGCGGCCTCAGCCCGCGGAGAGTGGCTCTCGTGCTCTACGGGATGTGCGGCGTGGCTGCGGCCTTTTCCCTTCTCCAGAGTATGCCCCATAACCGGTTCGGCGGCCTGATCATCGTGCTCTTTTGCGCCGTTACCTGGATTGGCATACAGCACCTCGGCTACAGCGAATTCGGTACGGCGCGGCGTTTGGCGTTACAGGGAACCTTTCGCCATATCCTCCAGGCCCAACTCTATATGACCAACTTCGAGAAAAAGCTGGCTGCGGCGACGACGGGAGACGACTGCTGGCAGGCCATTCGCGACGCCGGCAAAGACTACGGATTCAAACAAGTGCGGATGCATCTGCGAGGACAGTTATACGAAGCGGAGCTGGGGGAGACGAAGCCGGAGAAATGCTGGACCATGCGCATTCCCCTGTCGGATTCCGACTACGTCAATCTCACGCATGAGCGCGAATCTTCCGTGCAGCCGATGATCGCCATTACATCCCTCGCCGAAATCCTACAGCGCTCGCTCGGATCGCGTACTCAGCAGTTCCACACCGGCATGGCGCTCCCAAAAAACGGCTCTGCGTTCAAGACCAACGGTGGTGTTCCAAAATCGACAGCCGCATCCGCAGGCTGAAAGTCACTTTAGATCCGCGGAGATCGAGTCCACCTTATGAATGTGCTGATCACTGGCGGCGCTGGTTTTATCGGCAGTCATCTCGTGCGCCGGCTTGTCCTCGAACATTATGCATCAATATCCGTCCTCGACAACTTCCATCGCGGTCGCCGGAGCGGTTTGGCGGATTTGCTCTCCGAGATCCGCGTTCTCGAAGCCGATGTCCGGGATGCCGACGCATTGCAGCGTGCTCTACGTGGTATCGACCTTGTCTATCACCTGGCCGCGCAGTCGAGCGTGATTAGCGCCGCCGCCGACCTGAATTACACCTTCTGCACGAACGTGGCGGGTACGTTTAATCTGCTCCAGGCAGCCAAGAGTAACGGAGTCCGGCGAGTTGTATTCGCCTCTTCCAGGGAAGTGTACGGAGATCCGCACCAACTTCCGGTGCCGGAAACAGCCCCCATCAAACCGAAAAATTCCTACGGCGCCAGCAAAGCCGCCGGTGAAGCTTATTGCGGCGCCTTCGGACGGGAAGATCTTGAAATCGCGGTTCTGAGGCTCGCCAATGTGTACGGGCCGGGTGACACTGGCCGCGTTCTTCCGCTGTTCGTGGAGCGTGCTTTGCAAGATCGGCCCTTGGTGTTATACGGCGGTGAACAGGTCCTTGATTTCGTTTGGATTGACATCGTCATGGACGCCCTCGTCAAGGTTGGTTTCGGCGACTTGATTTCGGAACCGTTGAATGTCGGAAGCGGAAAAGGGACAGCAATTTCCGGTTTGGCCCGGCGTGTAGTGGAGGCAACAGATTCGTGCTCTCGTATCGAGATTGCTCCGTGCCGGCAAGCCGAAGTTACGCGGTTCGTTGCGGACGTGACTCGCGCCAGGCAGATGATCGGAGTCCAGCAGCCGAAAGACCCTTTATTCGGATTGACCGAGTTGGTGGAACACGCCCGCCACCAGATTTCGTTGAGCCAAGATGGGGCGTTGGTCGTCAGGGCTTTGGCCGCAAATGGAGCTTGAGCACAGAGCGCCCGCGCTCAGGCGGCGACTAACCATCGCCCCGATGCTGGCCGTGTTCCTGGCCACTGGGCTTGCCGGCCCCAGCTCCCGTGACGCGCGCCTGATCGAGACCTTTAGCATCCGGGAAATCTTTGGTGTCTCCCACCCCAAGCAGATTATCGATTTTGATCTTCCGAGGCAGATTGACCCCACAGAGACCTGTATGATCGGGCCGGATGGTCGCGAAGTGCCCTTCCAGGTGTTGCACACTGGCAAGGTCGCCGTAGAGAGCGGACTTCCGGCATACGGCTCGGCGGTTTGGAAGCTATGCTCCGGACGCCCGCCAGACACCTCGCAAGACGCCGTTCGAGTCGTGGAACGCCAGGCGTTTTACGAAATTACGAACGGCCTAACAGGAGTCCGGGTTGCGCGGCCAGACGTCAAGCGCGGCAATCAGAGAGCGCCGATCCAAGGCATCCAGTACCACGACGGAACCTGGACAGCGAATGGCCCCAATGATCTCTATGACGCCCGCAACGCGCCAATGATGCCGAGAACCATGGACGCTCGTTTCCTAGATCGCGGACCGCTAAAGGTTGTTGTGGAGGTCACGTATACCTTCGACCGTCCCGCCCTCGAATATGGTGGGAAGCCTCTAATTCCCGGTGGCAATGGTTACTACCGGTCCGCGATTGAGATCCAGGTGGGGCAGCCTTCGATTTTGATTGAAGACGATACCGATATGGATTTGCGCTATCATCTCGACGTTTTTAAGGGTTTGCGCCCCGATAAAGCGCGCTATCGAGGTCATCATTCCACATCCGTTGCCAACGGTTACGAGGCCGACCGTCACCAGTATCGCCAGTGGCATGAACGGCAGGCCATGGATGCGCTTCGGGACCTACAGTACAACACGCCCGCGCCATCCTCGTACACCAGCACTGCTCCATATATCCGGCGCATGGCCATCTGGGATCCCTGGGTGTTTGATAGCGGATGGTATTGGCAGTTGTACAACTCCGAGAGTGGAGCAGATTCAAACCTGCTGGGCATCTTCGCGGGACGAGCTTCCGAAGCCATGGGCGCGGCCCACAATGGTCCGGGGATCTTCACCGCCCCTGCTGGAGCCAATGGAAGCCCCGCCGCCGGCGTCACGTTCGAATGTAACCGGCGCGCAGCTGACGGCAGAGTCTTTCCCAGAGTGCGCGTTTCCTGGGGTATGTTCGTTGGAACCAAAGGCCAGGATCTCGGCGACCCCTATCAAGTCCAGAACATCGGCAGGCAGATGAATCTTCACGGAGGGATCAACCTCAACAAGGTTTACCGCTACCAAACAAACTTCGAGGATCCTCCGGGGGGCTATAGCTCGCTCTACATGTCTCGTGAGCAGACCAGGAAAATCGTTACCAGGGTTCGCGCGGACGAAGCCTATTACCACCACTTGTACGATGCCGAACCCACCGCCCGACTATTGCTGGAGATGTGGCGGGATACGTCCGGCCGCAAGCTGCAAGATGTCGTGAAGAATGTCACCACCACCGCCAGGGATCTGCTCAACGCCCTGGTCAACGGCGACGGCATCTACGATTTCCGTTTCCACTACTGGCATGGCGGGCTGGAGATGAGCCGACAGGCCGTTTGGATCAATAGCGTCCTCACTAGCGACCTCTCGACGCCAGAAGACAAGGCCCGGGTGAAAGCCGCTGCCGTGCTCTTCGCTAACGTCCTGTGGGATTCGGATTTCGTCCCAATGTTCGACGGTCACGGCCTGAACATGGGAACCGCGAACATGCCTGTCCAGCAGAGCGAGTACCGCGACCTGTATGCGCTCCTGCTGGCCCATCATCCGATGATGCAGGGGCGCGTCGAATCCGCCCGCCAGAACGCGCTGGACAACTTGTATCACACCGTAAGCGAATCCGGCGCGCACATGGCCGGGACGCATTACATCGGCGCCTCCATGGGGCCGCTGCTTAGCACCTTGCAGCAGTCGAAAATCGCCGGTGTTGTGAACGCCTTTAAAACCGAAGACCGGCTGGCCACGTTCGCCGAGTTTTACCTCAATCTGCTCACGCCGCCGGAGCCGCGCTTTGGTGGATACCGGAAACTGATCTCGATCGGGGATTCCGCCACGGAGTCATCGGAGCTGCACGGGCAGCTGGCCACCGGCTTCGCCGATTCGAATCCAGCGCTGAGCTCAAGGCTCATGGCTGCCTGGTTCCAGTCCGGTGCCATGCATTCCGGCTTTCACGGTTCCACCATCCTTAAAATCGATGACAGCCTTCCGCCCGAAAATCCGAGGCTTGGTAGCGCCACATTCCCCGGCTGGTGTTCGGTGCTGCGTAATAGCTGGGGAACGCGAAATGAGACTGCAGTGTGGCTGGTAGACGGAGATTTCTACCGCGATCACGCCCACAAAGACAACGGCAATCTGGTTATCTATGCACTCGGCGCGCCGCTTTCCATCGACTGGGGTAGCATGTACTCGCCGCAAACGCCCGGCGCCTTCATGCACAGCGTCGCCGTTCCTGAAAACACGTTGCACGCCGGCTGGAGCCGGGACAACGTCCCGCTTGACGCTGGCAGCCTTCGCTGGCAGCGCGCCTCGCAGGAAGCATTCGAATCCTTCAGCGCCAGCGCTCACGCCCGGGCCACTTATGAAGCTCCCAATGGAATGCGCTGGACCCGATCGATCTACTCCATTCATCCGGATGAGAATGATCCACTTCTCGTCGTCCGCGACCGGTTCGATGGGTCCGATGCAGGTACTGCCAGGATTCTGACCCTGAATCTGATGGCGCAGGGACCGGTAGAAACACCGCAGGGCCAGGCGTCGCCGCCCTTGCACCGCTACTTCACTAACGGACCTCAAGAGCTTCCCTCCGCGGGTCCGGTAGTGTCTTTGCCACCCGGTCTCAATCGGTTCGGATTCACCGGGCAATGGCTGATCGACTGGGACCTCTACACTCTTAGCAGCCAACCTACTCAGGCTCTGATCGGAAGCTGGTCCCACAACTGGCACCCAAGCCGGGAACAGACAGAGTTTGTGAAAGCCAACGGCCGTCCGTTCGAGGAGAAGCAGTACATTCTGCGCATCAAGGGCACCAACGATTTTGGCTTTCTTCTGTTTCCCTACCGCAAGAGTCAACGTCCGGAACTTGCCGTGAAGATGGATGGGCCGAAAGTTATTGTCACGCGGAACGGCTCGACTATGACATTCGACGACCATTGCTATAGCTATACGGACACCCATAGCATGATTCTGACAACCTATGGATCGGACCCGTGTGAAGCATCGGGCATGAACATTCAAGGTGGCCCCGCTGAGGTGGTCCTCGAGCCTAAGCATGCAGCCATCACCGCTCATGGCGCCGCGGGGCTGCGTGCCATCAGCTTACCGGGAACTTGGTTTCCGAAAGCTCAAATCGTGAAACATGACAGACGGTGGCTCCTGGACTACTCAGCTGGCCAGCCAACAACGGTTGTGCTCGATGCCACTAAGGATATCCAGATAAATTAATGTGGAAGCTCGTAAGACAAAAGTATTACATATAGCGCCGTCGTATCTTTTTGATTAAGATTCTACCAATAGGAGTAATATAATGCTGCAAACAATGATAACCTCGGCTACAACTGTAGTGGCCTCGAAAGACCAGGTTTCTTGCGATCTCGCGGGTGAAGCGGCCATCCTCGGCCTGAAGAACGGCGTTTACTACGGCCTGGATCCGGTCGGAGCCCGCATCTGGAACTTGATCCAGACGCCCGCTCTGGTGAGCGCTGTCCGCGATGCGATCTTGCAAGAGTACGACGTAGAAGCGGAGCGGTGCGAACGAGATCTGCTGGATTTGCTCCAGAAACTAGCCGAACAGGGACTCCTTGAGGTCACAGGTGAGACGGCTGCGTAGATTCGCAGGCTTGCGGACGGACGAGCGCCGCCTCCTCGTCAGAACTGCGATCCTAATGCCCGTTTTCCGGCTGGCGTTGTGGCTCCTGCCGTTTCGTCAGGTTGCTGCTTTAGCGGAACACGACAGAACCCGGCTGCCTGAGCCTGGCGCCTGCCATCCGGACCGAATCGCCTGGGCCATTCGCGCGGTAAGCCGGTACGTGCCGAAAGCCACCTGCCTGGTACAAGCGCTGACAGCCAAGGTCCTGTTGGAAAACTCCGGATTTCCCACCCTCCTGCACATCGGTGTCGCTCGAAGTGAACAAGACCGATTCGAGGCGCATGCATGGGTGGAGACACAGGGCAAGGTGATCACCGGCGACTGCGACCTTGACCGCTACTCGCGGCTGCTGCTTTGGGACAGCCGCCTGCTCATCGAGAGGTCGAAGTGAGCGGGATCGTCGGCATCGTCAATTTGAACGGCGCTCCCGTTGACAGGCGAATGCTGCGGTGCATGACCGACTTCATGACCTACCGCGGCCCGGATGCGCAGGAGATCTGGAGCAATGGGCAAATCGGCTTCGGCCACACCATGCTCCGGACCACGTGGGAGTCCGATCGCGAACGGCAGCCCTGCAGCCTGGACGGCAAAGTGTGGATTACCGCCGATGCGCGAGTGGATGGGCGCGGGGACCTCATCGCGGAGCTTGAGCCGTACGGGCGCCGAGACCTTCGGGCCGCGACTGACGTAGAACTCATTCTCCACGCCTATCACGTCTGGGGCGAAGACTGCGTCAACCATTTGCTCGGTGACTTCGCCTTTGCCATTTGGGATGGGCCGGGACGTCGGCTGTTCTGTGCTCGAGACCACTTCGGCGTCAAGCCGTTCTATTACGCCCCAGTTGGCAATTCCTTGCTATTCAGCAATACCTTGAATTGCTTGCGCAGCCATCCGGCCGTTTCCGACCACCTCAATGACCAAGCCATTGCGGACTTTCTTCTGTTCGAATCTAACCAGGAGCCGTGCACCACGATGTTTGCCGATATACAGCGGCTCCCGCCAGCGCATTTTCTCACCTGCTTGCCAGCATCATCGCTGCGCCTCAAGGGCTATTGGATGCTGCCGCCCGACGGTCAGATTCGCTACAAGCGCTCAAGTGACTATGTGGATCATTTCCGGGAGCTTTTCACAAGAGCAGTAAATGATCGGCTTCGCACAAACCGCGTGGCGGTATACATGAGTGGCGGCCTGGACTCCACGTCGATTGCCGCGACCGCGAAACAACTGACACAACAGTCTCCCTCATTCGAGCTCCATGCAGACACCGTGGTCTACGACGGGCTCATGCCCGACAGGGAACGCTATTACTCGGGTTTGGTGGCCAAACATTTGCGAATTCCTATTCATTACCTGGTGGCGGATGACTACAGTCTCTTCGAATCACGAGAGCGGCCCGGAACCCAGCCCGAGCCCGACACCAATCCGTTGGCGACGATCAGTGCGGACCTAAATGCGAGGATTTCTAGCCGAAGTCGTGTTGTCCTCTCCGGCCTTGGGGGGGACGCTGCGTTTAATCCTTCAGGTGAGGCGCTGCCGGCGCTTCTGCGCGAGAGACAATATGGCATTCTGGGGAAATCATTTCTTCACCTTGTTTTGTCCCATCGTCGCTTTCCTAGAGTTGGCATACGCAGCCTGGTAAAGCGATGGTCGGGAGCCGAACCCGGGAAACCTCAGTACCCATCGTGGGTTAACCATGACTTCGCGGAACGACTGGGCCTCACTGAGCGTTGGCAGCGGTTCACAAAGGATGTAATACCTGATCACCCTCGGCCCGAGGCATATGCTTCTCTACGAGACCCGCTCTGGGCGGCCCGCTTCGAAAATCAGGACGTGGGGACCATCTTGACGCCCTTGGAAACCCGCTATCCCTTTTTCGATATCCGGCTAATACACTACGTACTAGCCCTGCCCCCGATTCCATGGTTCGTCGAAAAGAACATACTCCGACAAGCAACGAAAGGTATTTTGCCCGAGCGGGTCCGCCTCCGTCCCAAGACTCCTTTGGTTTCCGACCCGATTGAAGTGGGGCTGGAACAGCTTGAATTCCATCTTGGCATTTTGACGGCGTCCAGCAGCATTTCTGATTATGTGGACTGCACTGCTCTTTCAGCAATCCCAAGCAAGAAGAACACATATATACTGTCCTTGACGTTGCGCCCGATCGCGCTTAATCGATGGTTGCTTTGCCCACGCCCGACACCAATACAGGTTTAGAATGGAGGATCCAAATGACAAAAGACAATCCAGAGAAGTCGCGAGTGCCGTACGAGCCTCCTAGACTGATCGTATATGGAGACATTCGTTTGATTACCGAAGCCAATGCCCAAATGACTCGTAACGACAACCCGCAAATGCCGACTCATCTCAGCTAAGGTTATTGCCTCTTGCCCACCTCAGATGTTTACTCGCTATACGGCTTGCAGGTCCGGGTAAGTTCTGGCCCGACACGCCAGGCTTCTGTGGCATTCCCACCGCCGGCTGACGTGCATGTCTATCTAGGAGACTTTCCAGATCAGTTCGCCTCGCCCTTCCGAGTACCCTCGGAACGCGAGGGGCCCGTCATGTCAACCAAGAGTTCAGGCGAGGGTTCTTACTTTGAACTCATTTACCCCGAGGGCACTGGATTTCTCATCGATGCCCATGGCTCACAGGTATGGGCACAGTGGCCAAGCCACTTGAGCCTCGAAGATCTTGCCGCATACCTGCTGGGGCCCATTTCCGGCCTCGTGCTAAGGCTGCGCGGTACGGTCTGCTTGCACGGAAGCGCAATTGCTATTGGGGAACGCGCGATTGCCTTTGTAGGTCCGAATGGGGTCGGCAAGTCAACATTGGCTGCCGCTTTTGCCGAGCTCGGCTACGGCATTCTATCTGACGATGTGGTTCCCCTCATTAAGAATGGACAGGGGTGTTTGGCCCAGCCCGGTTACCCACGGTTAAGGTTGTGGCCAGACTCCGTCGCAGCGCTCTATGGTTCGGCGGAGGCCCTGCCACGTTGGTCGCCAACATGGGACAAGAGGTATCTGGATCTCTCCACACCGCGCTACCGTTTTCAATCAAGCGCTCTACCCCTTGCAGCGGTATACGTCGTCGATGAGCCCTCTAATGGTGAGAGGCATCAACTCGTGGAGAGCATTTGTGGGAGCGCTGCGGTGATGGCGCTGATTGCGAATACCTATATGAATCGTCTATTAGACGCGGAAATGAGGAAAAGCGAATTTGAATTTCTGACTGCGTTATTACCTCATGTGCCAGTGCGACGCGTAAGCGCCCCGGTGGACTTCGCGGCCCTGCGAGTGCTCTGTGGTATCGTTGACGACGACTTTAGCTTACTCATGCGCAACAACACTCGAGCAGCAGCCGCGGCTATATAACAGAGCTCGATTCGCCTACGTGAAGTATCGTCAAGTTTTGATCGAAAGGCAAGAAACTGACGAGGGTCGCGATCTCACAGGAAATCTTAGCCGCTGGCAGCAAGCCGAGACTTGGAGAGAAATGTACACGATAAGTGACTATGGTGGCATGATAGTCGGTAACAAGCGAACGAGCGCTTATGCCGAAGCCCTTCGATGCTCTGTCAAGCCGGGTTCAGTCGTGTTGGACATCGGGACTGGTCCAGGCATCTGGGCACTGCTCGCCTGTCGGCTTGGGGCGCGGAAAGTGTATGCAATTGAGCCCGACGACGTAATAGAATTGGCACGGGAACTCGCTGCGGTCAACGGTTACATGGAACGTATCGAGTTCATAAAAGATCTCTCAACCAGTGTAAGGCTGCCCGAAAGAGTCGACATGATCGTATCCGACCTGCGTGGCGTACTCCCGTTATACCGACAGAGCGTGTTGTCAATTGTCGACGCACGAGAGCGTTTCCTCAAAGATGACGGGGTACTGATCCCGCGGCGCGACACGCTATGGGCAGCAGTCGTGACGGCTCCCGATACCTATCGATCTCGAGTGTCGCCTTGGGACGAAGCTCCATTTGGAATTGAAATGCACACGGCTTCGCGATTCGTCGTGAATACGTGGTGGAAAGCTCACTTCGTGCCTGATCAATTCTTGGCGGAACCTCAGTGCTGGGCCTCTCTGGATTACGCGACCATAACTAGCCCAAATGTTGACGGTCAAGTGAGCTGGACAGCTACGCACACGGGAACTGCCCACGGGCTTAGCGTATGGTTTGACGCCGAACTGACCGCAGAAGCGCATCTTTCGAACTCCCCGGGGCAGCCAGAAGTAATTTACGGCTCGGCGTTCTTCCCGTGGTCGACACCTGTAGCGTTGTCCGTTGGCGATATGATCTCCGTAAATATCCGTGCCAATCTTGTTGGACAAGATTACGTCTGGTGCTGGAATACCTGCGTGCTGGACAATGGTCTCCCACAAAAGATCAAAGCTAGCTTTAAACAATCGACCTTTCTTGGTGCACCCTTGTCGCCAAGCCAGCTACAAAAGCTCGCCGCGAACTATGAGCCCGCGCTGAACGAGGAGGGCAATATCGACCAGTTTGTTGTCTCCCTAATGGATGGCACGACCTCCTTAGGGGA
>Ga0075426_10002620_pt1 | contig 12860 bp, 10 predicted proteins | sample SoiMethybrSBSTD5_FD_75304 | JGI IMG/M metagenome (GOLD analysis project Ga0075426, IMG submission 75304) | Bulk soil microbial communities from a Populus tree surrounding site in Tennessee, USA - Soil MetaG P. TD hybrid SBSTD5 | ecosystem: Environmental > Terrestrial > Soil > Tree plantation...
TGGTGAATCCTGGTTTGCGTTGAGTAGGCTGGAAAAGTAGAATCCCCCTCTTATGAACAAAGTGGTGGCCAGCGCCGAGGAAGCGGTGCGCGACATCCCTGATGGCGCCAGCATCATGATCGGCGGATTTGGCCTTTGCGGCAACCCGGAGAACCTCATCCGTGCTCTGGTCAAAAAAGGTGTGAAGAACCTGACCACGATGAGCAACAACGCCGGGGTGGATGGTTTTGGCGTGGGCCTGCTGCTGGCCGCCGGGCAGATTCGCCGCCACATCGGCACCTACGTCGGCGAGAACAAGCTGCTGGAGCAGATGGTGCTAAGCGGCAAAATTGAGCTGGAACTGGTGCCGCAGGGCACATTTTCCGAGCGCATGCGCGCCGGTGGCGCCGGCATTCCTGCGTTCTTCACTCCCACGGGCGTGGGCACAATGGTGGGCGAGAACAAAGAGACGCGAGAATTCGACGGCCGCACCTATGTGATGGAACGCGCGCTGAAAGCTGATTACGCCTTCATCAAAGCCTGGAAGGGCGACAAGTGGGGCAACCTCGTGTATCGCAAGACGGCGCGCAACTTCAATCCCATGATGGCGACCGCCGCGCGCATCACGATCGCGGAAGTCGAGGAACTGGTGGAGGTGGGGGAACTGGACCCTGACTCCATTCACACGCCCAGCGTTTACGTGAAGCGCATTTTCCAGGGCGAGCTCTATGAGAAGCGGATCGAAAAGCGCACGGTTCGCAAAGCGTGAGCCATGCCTGCGCCCGACAATACGGTGCAGGAGGTACGGGCTAGCGTGCTGCACTATCTGCGTCTGTACGAGCAGGGTGGCTTGACGCTGGGCGACCTGGCAGCAGAGTTGAGCATCATGGCGCCGGCGTATGACGAAGCCATGGGCGGCATAGCCGACCATTTCGGGGAATTGCTGGAAACGGCGTACAAGTACCGCGCTCAATCAACTGCCGACGCGCGCACGTCATACGAAGACCTGGAACGTGTGCTGACGGAGTTTCGGCGCGCCGAAGCGGCCTGGGAGTGAAAGATTAACGCGGAGGTCGCGGAGAAGATCAACGCAGAGATCGCAGAGGAAAATAGGGAATTAATTTTTGTCTGATTAGAAGCATCGGCACGGAGTGAATGGCTGAGCGCTGACCGCTGATTGCTGAGTGCTTGTCAAAGGGAACAGATGGCTACACCGACCAAACCGGGCAAAGACACCGAAAAGCGCGACCGCATCGTGCGCCGCATCGCCCGCGAACTGCGCGACGGCTTCTACGTCAACCTGGGCATCGGGATGCCTACGCTGGTGGCCAACTGCGTCCCCAAGGGCATGGATGTAGTGTTGCAAAGCGAGAACGGCATGCTGGGCATAGGTCCCTTTCCTCTGGAGGGCCACGAAGATCCCGATCTGATCAACGCAGGCAAGGAGACGGTCACCGAAATTCCCGGCACCTCCTATTTTTCCAGCGCCGATTCCTTCGCCATGATTCGCGGCGGACACATTGACCTCAGCGTGTTGGGCGCAATGGAAGTAGACGAAGAGGGCAATCTGGCCAACTGGATGATTCCCGGCAAAATGGTGAAGGGCATGGGCGGCGCCATGGACCTGGTGGCGGGCGCGCGCCGCGTAATCATTGCCATGGAACACACCACTCGCGAAGGCCAGCCAAAGATCCTGAAAAAGTGCACGCTGCCGCTCACCGGCGTGCAGGTGGTGGACACCATCGTTACCGAGATGGCTTACATCAACGTAACTCCCTCCGGCCTGGTGCTGGAGGAAGTGGCGCCCGGATGTACTCCTGAGAGCGTGCAGGCGGCCACAGAAGTCAGGCTCATCGTCACTCCGCAAGTGAAGGTGATGGCGAGCTGAAGTGGATTTGCGGAATACCGCGGTGATGCTGCGCGCGCGAGATGCATGGGCGCTTATGCCTGATCGCGAATCGCTTAGTTGTCCAGTTCTCTCACTTTTTTCACAGCAACTCTTCCAATCCGGCTCAGGCGATAAAGATGGCGGGGGGGACGGCCGGCGCCCGGTGATTTTTCCCAGCGCTGTTCCAGCCAACCGCCGCGCTGCAAGCGCGCCAGGATGGGATAGAGTGTGCCCGACTTGAGCCCGGTTTGCTTGAGTAGATCGTAGCCGTAATGCCAGGCCGGCCCCCGCCGCAGGAGCACAGAAAGCAGAGCCAGAGTCTGGGGCGAGCGCCGCAGGTGAAAAGGCACACCCGTAACTCTAGGTATGTAGGAATACAACCGTCAAGCACCCTCCGGCTCGCAAGCTGCTGAAGGAAGCGTTCCCCGCCCCCTTTTGGGGTACAATGGAATGTGATTCCAGCCCACATCCGGCGCAGGTTCTGCGACCCACACCTGCGGACTTCAGTACAACGCAACACCCACCTACTTCATCCAGAGAAGCGGCGCCTTACGGGCGGCCGAGGAGACCGGACTTATGGCTCTGCACGATACAGCGGTTTCGCCGTGGCGTGCGCGGGTTGAAGACGTCCTGATCACCGGGGAACTGCGTTATCGAGTTCCTAAAAATAGCTCCTCGGCGGCTAAGGTGCGGGCCAGGAGCCGCCATCTGAGAGAGCTGGCGGGCAAGAATGCCTCTACCCACGAGTTTCTTGAAGCGCTGGCGCGTGCCGCGCGAGAAGTATGCAGTGCCGGAGCCGCGGGAGTTGGCAGGCTGGTCCAGTCTGACCACGGCGCTCAGCTGATTCGCTGGGAAACGGTTGCCGGCGATCTGGCCCAACATGCCGGCGCGACCAGCCCGCGGGACTGGAGCCCTTCGGGCGCCACCCTGGACCGCAAATCTCCACAGCTATTCCTTTATCCCGCCCGTTGTTTCCACTACCTGAGCGAATTGAAACCTGCCATTGTTGAAGGTCTGGTGGTGCCTATATTTGTGCGCGGCACGCCCTGGGGCACGTTGTGGGTGGTTTCTCATGAGGAACACCACAATTTCGACCAGACGGATGTGGACGCAATCAGCAGCCTGGCCGAATTCGCCGCTGGGATTCTCGTTCGTGAGGCCAGGACGGCGCTGGCGTAAGAACAGCTTTCAGTTCTCAGTTTCCAGAGGCGAGCCGCAAATTCGCCAAAATAATGCATTTCACCTCTGCAACACCAATTTGCACTTTACAATCAAATAGTTGCAGCCTGCCGGATGGAAGGACTAGAGTTCGCAGTCGGTCACAGGCAGCCCAGTTATCTTTTGCCTGGCAACACTCCCAACCGGAACGCTCGCATGGGAGGCGGCGTTATGAAGAAAGTTTTGCTTGTTATTGGTGTAATCATTCTAGTTCTCGTAGTGATTGTTGTGGCCGTTCCCTTCTTCATTGATGCTAATCAGTTTCGTCCCAGAATTGAAACACAACTCACGGATGCGCTCGGAAGACAGGTTAAGATCGGCAATTTAAGCCTTAAGCTTTGGCGCGGGCAGTTGGGGGCCGACAACATCTCCATCGCCGACGACCCGGCATTCAGCCATAACCCGTTTGTGCAAGCCAAGGCCCTGGACATCAGCGTGGAAATTATGCCGCTGATCTTTCATCGCGACGTTCACGTGCAGTCGCTGACCCTGGAGCAGCCGCAGGTGGCTCTGCTTCGCTCCGCCAACGGCACATGGAATTTCTCCACCATCGGACAGAACAAGCAGAATCAGACGACAGCAAAGCAGAGCACGGAGACGCAGCCAGCAGCGAAGCAGCCTCCAGCGAAGAAGCCGGAGGGCAACGCGGGCGGCACCAGCGGCGCCGGCACCAGCGGCGGCATGCCGCAGATCCAGATCCAGAAGCTGGAGATTGCCAACGGCCGCATTCTGCTGGGCTCGACCGGCCACCGCCCGAATACCTACGATGCCGTCAACCTGAGTGCGAGCAATGTCTCGTACGATTCCCGATTTCCCTTCTCGCTTTCGGCCAACATGCCGGGCGGCGGCAAGATGGACGTGAAAGGCCAGGCCGGGCCGGTGGACCGCAATGATGCCTCCCGCACTCCCTTCAGCGCTCAGGCCAACATTACGCGCCTGGACTTGGCCGCGAGCGGCTTGGTGGATCCGGGTGCGGGGATTGCCGGCGTGGCGGACTTCAAGGGGACCGTGCAATCCGACGGCAACCACGCCCAAGCCAAAGGCGCCGTTACAGCTTCCAGGCTGTGCCTGGTGAAAGGCTGCCACCCTGCCAATCAGCCCATCACGGTGGATTACGCCTCCGACTATGACCTGGCGCGGCAAACCGGCACTGTGAATAACACCCGCATAGTGACTGGCAAGAGTGCGGTCAACCTGGGAGGCACCTATGACCTGCATGGCTCCTCGCCGGTGCTGCACATGAAAGTGAATGCGCCCACCATTCCCGTGCAGGACGTACAGGCTTTGCTGCCGGCCATGGGCGTGATTCTGCCTGAGGGTGCCTCCTTCCAAAGCGGCAACGGGGATGCGCAATTGTCAGCGGATGGGCCGGTGAGTAACCTGATCACCACCGGGAACGTAGCGCTCAACAACGCGCGGCTGGCGGGCTTCAGCCTGGGTTCGAAAATGGCGGCACTGTCCGCCCTTTCCGGTATCAACAAGGCAGCATCCGACACAGTCATACAGACCCTCAGCTCCGGGGTGCGCGTCGCGCCCGCCGGCATTACGGCGGACAATCTGAAACTGATTGTGGCGGGAATTGGCACGCTGACCGGATCCGGCACCATTGCCTCCAACAGCGCGCTGAATTTCAGAATGCTGCTGCAGGGCGGCGCGGGAAGTGGTGTGGGCAACGTCCTTTCGCGCGTCGGGGTGGGCAAGAGCGCCGCCGCCCGCGGCATTCCCTTCATGATCCAGGGGACGACCTCCCGCCCCATCATCGTGCCCGATGTGAAAGGCATGCTGGCTGGCAAAATCGGCGCCGCTGCCGGTGGCCAACAGCAGAACCCGGCCCAGGGTGTGCAACAGATGCTGGGCAACATTCTGGGGAAGAAAAAGAAGCCGCAGTAGCGCGCCGCCTGGCCAGCTACAATTCCAGTCTGAATGAAACGCGAAGTACTGGTTTTGCGCGAAGAGGAAATTCGCGCGCTGCTCGATCCCGCCGCCTGCATTCAGGCGATGGAGCAGGCGTTTGCCGCCTACGCCACCGGCCAAGCCCAGTTGCCTCCGGTCATCAATCTGGAAGTGCCGGAGCACCGCGGCGAGGTACACATTAAAACCGGTCATCTGAGCGCCGGGCCGTACTACGCGGTAAAGATTGCGTCGGGCTTCTACAACAACGCCGCGCTTGGCCTGCCCAGCAGCAGCGGCATGGTGCTGGTTTTTGACGCGCGCACCGGAGCGCCCGCAGCTTTTCTGCTGGACAATGGGTTTATCACCGACCTGCGTACGGCCGCAGCCGGCGCCCTGGCGGCGAAATACTTGGCGCGCAAACAGGTAAACACCCTGGCCGTAATCGGAGCGGGAGCGCAGGCGCGCTACCAGATAAAACTTCTGCCCCTGGTTCGTAGCTTTCGCGAAGTTCGCATATGGGGCCGAAGCCGCGACAAAGCGGAGGCGTGCGTTGAAGATCTGTGCCAGGCCGGCATTTCCGGCCAGCCAAAGTTTGCCGTGGAGAAGTCCGTGGAAGATGCCGTGCGCAAAGCCGACCTGGTAATCACTGTGACCGCCAGCCACCAACCCCTGATGCGGGCGGAGTGGCTGGCTCTGGGCGCCACCGTGATAGCCATCGGTTCAGATGGGCCCGAGAAGCAGGAACTCGATGTGGGAGTGCTGGCGCGTGCCGACCGCATTGTCGCGGACAGCCTGCCGCAGTGCCTCCGCCTGGGAGAAATTCATCATGCCGTGGAGCAGGGCGCAATCACCAAAGAGAGGGTCAGCGCTGAATTGGGCGAAATCGCTGCCGGGCTCAAACCCGGCCGAACGAGCGAAGAGGAATTGATTGTGTGCGACCTGACCGGCGTTGGCGTGCAGGACGTGGCCGCCGCTAGCCTGGTGATGGAGCGGGCGCTCGCCGCCGGGGCAGGCGAGAAACTGGCCTTATAAAAGAATGGGTGGGGACGGGGCTGTGCCCCGCCTCCACACGAACTTTACGCGGCACCGCTCTGAACGGCTTGCACTTGCGGGCGAGTCTTAGACCTCAGCGCGTTCAGCACTTCATCCACGCGCGCCATCCCCCGCAGCGTGTAGTCCAGGTCGTAGCCATAGCCCAGGCGCAGATACTTGCCCATGCCGAAAAAATCGCCCGGCATGATGAGCACCGATTGCTCCTTCATAACCCGGTTCATGAGCGCTGAAGAAGAAAGCGGAAGCTTGTAACGCACGTAGGCAATAGCGCCGGCGACGGGCGGAATGTAAGTGAAAATATTGTCGTGCTTGTGGATCCAGGCTTCCAGGCGCGGTAGTTGGCGCCGCAAGATGGTGCGTGTGCGCTCGATCAACTGATCGCGGCGTGCTGGTTCCAGGGCAATGCGCGCCAGGCGCTCAGAGATGTAAGTTGGCGTCAGAGTGAGGTAATCGTGGTAAGAGCAGAGCCTCGCAATCATCTTCGGCGGGCCCACAATCCAGCCAATGCGCAGCCCCGGCAAGCCGAAAGCTTTCGACAGGCCAGAGGTAATGAGCAGCTTGTCATAACGTCCCCAGAATGAAGGAGTAAGTTCGCCCTGCAACTCGGCGCCGCGGTAGATTTCGTCGGCCAGGAGCCAGGCATTGGCGCGGCGCGCGACGCGCACCACGGCATCCATCTCTGCTTCGGTGAGCACGCCGCCCGTGGGGTTATTGGGATTGGTGATGACGATGAGCCGCGTCTTTTTGCTGACCGCGCGCTCCAGGCTCTCCAGGTCCAGCGCCCAGCGCAGTTTCCCGTTCTCGCGCCGCTCCTTCAACCAGATGGCTTCCGCGCGCCCGGCATAGGCGCGGGCCAGTCCCCAGGTCTGCAGGTAGTTAGGCAGCATGACCGCGGCCTGGTCCGTCTTCTCCAGCATGGACCACAGCACCATGTAGTTGGCCTCGGCGCCGCCATTCACCACGGTGACGTGGTCCGCCGTCGCCCCCGGATACCATTGGGCGATATTCTCCCGCAACTCGGGTGAGCCGTTGGACGGCGCATATTTCAGGCTCCAGGAAGCGAGTTCCTTCATCTGCTCCGGGCTGAGCAGTTCCTCGATTTTCAGCGGCAGCACGCCGCTTTCGGAGAGGTTGTAGTCCACCTCGTTCTCATAGGTGCACTGCATTCGCTCCATGCGGAAGGTATCAATGCGCATGCGTTGCTCCTCGTGTACAGAAATGTAGCAGGCCAGGAAGCGCTCACTGTCAGCACTCAGCGTGCAGCCGTGAAGCACTTAGCAATTAGCCGGTAACGGCCTGAATGTTGACTCCTGACTCCTGAGTACTGACTTGTGCTCTCGGGCCCGGACCTCCGGAGGCATCTTTGCCCGCAGTATAGGGTTTCTTGAACATTAAACGTGAGCCTATAATTCGCACCAACCGTGAGGTGGTTTCGTTCAGCAGGCATTCTTTTCTGGTTCGTCAGCGCTGTGATAGCGGCCGCTGAGTCCTTACCCCCGATTGTGTCCAATCAGAATCACCATCCTGCCGGTGAACTCCGGAACGGAGTATTCACCCTCCGCCTCGAAATCGGCAAAGGTATTTGGCATCCGGAAAGCGAAGATGGCGCTGGCATGGCAGTGTACGCGTTTGGCGAGGCTGGCCGCCAATTGCAAAATCCGGGACCGCTGATGCGTATTCCCCAGGGCACTGAGATTCATGTCTCCGTGCACAATACCCTCCCCGTGCCAGTCAGCGTGTATGGGCTTGCAGAACCAGGCGCCGGATACCAGCAGGCCCTTCGTCTGGCGCCGGGCACAACCGAATATGCCACCTTCAAGGCGGAAACACCGGGAGTGTACTTCTACTGGGGCGCGACGACGGCGACCGACTTGAGAGCGCGCCACGGTATTGATTCGCAGTTGAATGGTGCCTTGGTTGTGGATCCTCCCGGCGGTAGTCCCAAGGATGAAATCTTCGTCATCAGCATCTGGGCCAACGGTCCGAGCGTATTGGCTAGCGAAATCGTGGCAACGATCAACGGCAAATCCTGGCCGTATACCAAGCGCTTCCAATACACGGTTGGCGAGCCGGTGCGCTGGCGCTGGATTGATGCCAGCGATCAGGTCCACGCTATGCATCTCCACGGTTTCTACTACCGCGTAGAGGCGTTCAATCGCGGCGGCCGAGTCGAGACCTACGGCGGCGATTTGCGGCCGCGCGTGGTCACGCAGCGGATCGGGCCGGGTGAAACGTTCGACATGAGCTGGTCGCCGGAGCGGGCCGGGCGCTGGCTCTTTCATTGTCACATGGTGGCCCACATGGTCCCGCCCACGTTTCCTCCCGATGCGCTGCTTAAGCCCGCAGCTGCGCATTCAGAGGACCACGCCGGGCATGATGCTTTCGGCATGGGGCAGCTGGTCCTGGGTGTAATCGTGCCGGCGCGGCCGGGAAATCCCGCTCCTCCGCCGTGGCATGCCGGCCGTCATTTGCGGCTGATGATCGGCGAACGAGGGAGTGGCGGGTCTCCTTACGCCCTGCAATTAAGCGAGTCCGGACACGACCCCGCGACACCTGGGATGATTGGCCCGCCGATCGTGCTCACACGCGGCGAGCCGGTGGACATTGAAGTAGTCAATCACCTGCGGCAGCCGACTGCCATTCACTGGCATGGTATTGAGCTGGAAAGCTACTACGACGGCGTGCCCGGGTGGTCAGGAGCGGCGACCGAGATCACTCCCGCCATTGCTCCCGGCAGTTCTTTCATCGCGCGCATGGCGCCCCCGCGCGCAGGCACCTTCATCTACCACACCCACTGGCACGACACCTCTCAGCTTACTCATGGATTATACGGTCCGCTGATTGTCCTCCCTCCGGGAAAGAAATTCGATCCTGCATCGAACCTGATCTTCGTCTTCAGCGAGGGCGAGTTCAATACGTGGGGGCCGATGTTCCTGCTGAACGGTCGTCCCCAACCGCCAGCGCTGCGGCTGCAGACTGGCAAGCGATACCGGCTGCGGCTGATCAATATTGCGCCGGATAATGTGGCGTTGCAGGTTTCTCTGCATGACGACCATGGCCCCGTGCAATGGCAAATTGTTGCCAAGGACGGGGCGGACCTAGCCCCCGGGGCTGTCAAGCCCACACCGGCCGAAACGCCCATCACGGTAGGCGAAACCTACGATGCCGAAGTTGAAGCCGATGCGCCGAAGGAGTTGGTTCTGGACTTCTACTTACCGGGCCCTAAGGTGCACACCACGGAAACGCTCGTCTTTGCAACCGCAAAAGCTGACTGAGAGCGCACCTGCCGGCGTTCTAACCCATTTTTCTTTCCCCTTAAAGGCAAGCAGGCACTCGCCCGACTGCTTGAAATCGGACAGCCGGCCTCAGAACTGGCCATCTCGGTATGGCTCTTGGATAACGAAACGCCGCCACGCCCGTCTTTTCAGTGACATATAGCTCAAGCCTCCCTGGCGCCGCAGGTGCTCTCAATCCACCTTCGCCAAGCGGGCGAGGGAACTGGCCATTTGCGCCTTTCGTACTTTGAGCAGGGGGAACCGATGGGAAATCTCATGCAGGATCTCAGATACAGCTTGCGCGTTTTGCGCAAGAGCCCGGGCTTTGTCGCGGTGGCTATCGCTGTGCTTGCCTTGGGCATTGGCGCCAATACCGCCATCTTCAGCGTGGTGAATGCGGTGCTGCTGAGGCCCTTGCCGTACCGCGACCCCAGCCGCCTCATGCAGGTATGGCACGTTCCCCCGCCGAAAGAATTTCCCGGCATGACCACCTTTTCGGTCTCGCCCGCCAACTACCTGGATTGGGAGGGCCAGAACCACGTCTTCGAGAGCATGGCACTTTACGGCTTCCGGGCCTTTAACATCACGGGCACGGACCAGCCCCAGGCTTTACAGGCTTCGGTGGTCTCGCAGGAGTTCTACCGCACCCTGGGCGTGCAGCCCCTGCTGGGGCGCACCTTCACCGCGGAGGAAGAGCAGCCCGGGCATAACCACGTTGTGATCCTTGGCTACGCCTTATGGAAATCCGCCTTCGGCGGTAATTCCAGGATTGTGGGCAGCACCATCAGCCTGGATGACCAGCCTTACACCGTGGTGGGCGTGATGCCGGCAAAGTTCAAGTTTCCTGACTGGGCGCAGCTATGGGCGCCGCTGGGCTGGACCGACCAGGAGCGCGCCGTTCGCGGCAATCACAATTACATGGTCGTCGGGCGCCTGAAGTCTGACACAACCATGCAGCAGGCCCAGGCGGAGATGAACACCATTTCCGCGCGCCTGCAACAGCAGTATCCCGTAGATGATGCCGGCTGGGGCGCCGTTATCGTGCCATTGCGCGAGCAACTGGTGGGCGACATGCGCCCGGCGCTGCTGGTGCTGCTGGGCGCGGTGGCTTTCGTGCTGCTCATTGCCTGCGCCAACGTGGCCAACCTGGTGCTGGCTAAAACCGTAAGCCGGCGCAAAGAACTGGCTATCCGCGCCGCCCTGGGAGCCAGCCGCGCCCGCATCCTGCGCGGGGTTCTGGCGGAAACCCTTCTGCTGGCGGTGGCCGGCGGCGCCCTGGGGCTGCTGGTGGCGCACTTTGGCATGGAACTGATGGTGGACTTCCTGGTAGCCACGCACGCGCCCCGCGCCGGCGAAATAAGCCTGGATGGCTGGGTGCTGGCCTTCACCCTGGGCGTGTCGGTCTTGGCCGGCATTATCGCCGGCCTGGCGCCAGCCTGGCGTTATACCCGCAACGACTTCGACGTGCACGAAGCCCTCAAGCAAGCCGCGGGCAGGACGGAAACGGAATCCGCGGGGAGGAGTACCCGCGCTGCCCTGGTGGTCTCTGAGGTGGCGTTGTCGCTGCTTTTGCTGGTCGGCGCCGGGCTGATGATTCGCACTTTGGGGGCACTGCGCGGCTCTGATCCCGGGTTCGACGCGCGCAACGTGCTCACCATGGTGCTGCCCACTTCGGCCACACGGTATCCCACGCTGGAACAGAACATTGCTTTCTGGGGCCGGGTACTGCCGCAGGTGAGGGCCCTTCCGGGGGTGGTTTATGCCGGAGCCATCGATGCGCTGCCTCTTTCCGGCGACGGCTCCACCCAGCCTGTTAGCGTGGAGGGCCGCCCCGTCCTGCCCATGGCAGAGCAGCCGGAAGTGGGCGTGCGCATATCCACTCCTGGTTACCTGGAAGCCTTGCGCGTGCCTCTGGTGCGCGGGCGCTTGCTCAACGATGGCGATGTCGCCGGCCGGTCGCCCGTGACCGTCATCAGCGCCGCCATGGCCAAGCAGTTCTGGCCGCACGAAGATCCTATCGGCAAGCATCTGACGCTCACCTTCTTTCCCGGCATTGCGCGCGAAGTCGTAGGAGTGGTGAGGGACGTGAAGATGGACGCGCTGGATGCGTCCTCAATCCAATCCATGGTCTACGTTCCGCTGGCGCAGACGACGCTTCCGCCCAGCGAAGTCTGGCACGGATTTGCCATGTCGCTGGTGGTGCGCACAGCCAATGCGCCCAGCAGCGCGGCCGCCGCCATTACGGCTGCGATTCACGGGATGGATGCGGCGCAGCCAGTTATGCAGGTGGAAACCATGGAGGAAATGGTGGCCGACTCCATCTCCCAGCAGCGCTTCACCATGCTGCTGCTCGCCGCCTTCGCCGGGCTGGCTCTGCTGCTGGCCGCAGCCGGCATCTACAGCGTACTTTCCTACAGCGTGCGGCGGCGGGTGCGCGAGATCGGAATCCGCATGGCCCTGGGCGCGCAGATCAGCGATGTGCTGCGCATGGTTGTGGTGGAAGGGATGAAGCCCACGCTGCTCGGCCTGGCCATCGGCCTGGCGGGGGCCCTGGCCTTAGGGCGTGTGCTGTCCAAGCTCCTCTATGGCGTGAGCCCGGCCGATCCGGCTACCTTCGCCGCGGTTTCAGCGCTGCTCACTGCCGTGGCCCTGGCAGCCAGCATAATTCCCGCCGCTCGCGCGGCGCGAGTGCCACCGGTCAAGACGCTGCGCGAGGAGTGATCCGACACTGCGTGACGGCGCCTGCCGCCGTCAAAGAAAAAAGGAGCAGGACTCGCATCCTGCCCCTTTGATTGTCTCGCCAAACGAGTACTGCTAAACCTCACTTACTGCAGCGCGAGCAGCGCAGGGCAACCAGCAGCGCCCATCGCGTTCGTGCCGTTCGCTTCCCAGCGGATGACGGCATCCTCGATGCTGCAGAAACCACGCACGCCGCTCTGGTTGAACGCTTGCGGAGTAGCTTCTGTTTCGTAGGTCACGACAATACCCTGAGCGTTGGCGGCTCCGCCGGTTTCGGCAATGACGTAGCCGCTCTTGCCGTTGGCGGTCGCGCTGGCCAGGACGTTGTCAATCAAGCAGGCAGCCGCGTTAGTCGGTCCACCTGCCGGGCAGGTGGCGCCGCCCGGACCTAAAGCAGCCAGCGTTGCGGAATAGCCCACGTTGGGATACGCCGTGGCGTAGGAAACCTCAGCGGTGTTGATAGTGCGCAGCGAGCTGACCGCGGAAGACTCGTTAGCGGCAATGCGGGCGCGCAACAGGTTGGGAATGGCGATGGCAGCGATGATCAGAATAATCGCCACCACGATCAAAAGCTCAATTAGCGAAAACCCCTTTTGCTTCTTCAAATCCTTTTCCTCCCTCGTTGGGGTTCGACCCCCACGGCAGTTGGGTTGCAGTTGGGCAGCCACTTTTCGAGGAGGCCGAAAGTCCTGAAAATTCAACAACTAACAGAAGCTGCCTGGGTGAGGAGGAGCGTCAGGTTGACAAATCTTGTCAACGGCCCTTGATGCAAAGCGCCAATGACGAAAGTTACGTTACGGAATACGCCGGGAAAC
>Ga0075426_10002625_pt1 | contig 12845 bp, 13 predicted proteins | sample SoiMethybrSBSTD5_FD_75304 | JGI IMG/M metagenome (GOLD analysis project Ga0075426, IMG submission 75304) | Bulk soil microbial communities from a Populus tree surrounding site in Tennessee, USA - Soil MetaG P. TD hybrid SBSTD5 | ecosystem: Environmental > Terrestrial > Soil > Tree plantation...
CGACGCCTAAAGGAAAGAGTGCGTCGCAGCCTCTGGCTTTCCAGGTGAACGACCTGCTCTTTACGGACAACGCATGGTTTGCGGCCACGACCGGCGGAGTGTTGATCTCTCTCGACAAGGGCGCAACATGGCGCTCGGCGAGCAGCGATCCCTTTGCAAAGCAGCCGTCGCAGTCTTTGCAGGCCTCGCTCGATGGTTCGCAGGTGTGGGCCATCGCACAGCGCAACCTTCTTTATTCGGCCGACAACGGCAAACACTGGGAGGCGAAGGAATTGAATTTCGCCAATGCGGGCAATCTGCATTTGCATCGCGTCGACGATTCCAATCTCTTCATTACTACCAACATGGGCCTCTATCTTTCGCATGACGCAGGCCGCAACTGGAACCGCCAGGACGTGCGGGATCTTCAGTTCCAGGATGTCGCCGGCTCTGGCAAGGCCATGGTTGCAGCCCTGCAGAAGCACGGTTTGCTCGCTTCTTTCGATTCGGGCAAGTCTTGGCAGCGCGTAAGCGACCCCGTCGCTGAAGGTTACTTCCCTGTTTTGCAGGCCCGCCGCAACGGCGCAGTTGTCGCCGCATCGGCCACGGAAGGAATCCTTACGCTTGACTCCGGCGCGCGTTCCGCCAGCGAGGGCGTTCCCAGTTCCGCGTTGGCGCCGAGCGGCGATATACAAAAGCCGCGGTAAACAAGAAGAGAAAACGAATTGTGGACGGCGTTTCGGAGGTTCCGAAACGCCGTTCGCGTTCTAGCGGGCGGCCAGAGCGTGAGCGTGGACTTCAGGTTCAACGGTGAATCTGGTATCCGACACCACGCACGGTGCGAATCAAGGACCGGTCGAAGCCGAACGCGATTTGTACCGTGAACTGCTCTTGCCCGAGCCTCTGCTGGAGAAACTCCGCCAGAGGCACGTCATCTTCCGCCACAAGGATTTTCATATGTGCACACGACGACCGTGGATTTTCGGAAGGGGTATTCGTATTTTCATTGCGGCGCGTTGTAGTGTCAATGCTTGTTGGCATGTTGTAGCGAAAACGTCACCAAGAATTTTTGTTCCCAACTGCTACTGTTCCGCCGAAGTGCGGGCGGGATTGAGAATCACTACGTCCACACGCCGATTCCGCGCACGGCCTTCCGGCACGTCATTCGATGCGACCGGATGAAACTCCGCGTAGCCCGCGGCGGAAAGTCGTGTGGGAGAGAAGTGATATCGCTCCACAGAGTTTGATAAGCTCCGTCGCGCGCCCGCTGGAGAGTTCCCAGTTGGAATCGAAATGTTTGTTGTGAATCGGCACGTTATCCGTGTGGCCCTCGATGCGCAGGAACTCAGTGCGCGAACCGAGCACGGCAAGCCGGTCTACCGCGCCCGTGAGGACTCCCGCATTGTCGCAACACCGCTCTCGTAGAAGCCGACTTCACGCAAGCTGACCACAAGGCCCTCGCGCTTTGCGTGAACGTCGACGATCTTATTTTTGATTTCCGGCGCCAGCGCTTTTTCAAGCTCTTCCTGTATGTTCTTCATCGGCGCTGAAGCCGTCGGCGACAGGATTCCTTTCATCGGCTGCACCAAGCGCGTCATATCGGTCGTTCGCTCTGAATTCTCGACCACCTGTACCTGGGAGAACGGCACAGCTTCTGAATCGCTTAACGGGATTTTCGTGTTCGAGGTTTCGACGCCTATGTCGAGCAAGCCACCGACCTCAAAACGCTCCTCGAACAACTCCGCGTCATGCTCCTCGCCCGCCGCGCCGAACTCGACAACGATTCCGCTCACATGCAAGCCGTCGCCCGTTGGGCCAACGCGTTCCAATCCACCCGCTAACGCCCTGCTGTTTCTTTTCCCGCACGCTGCATTTCGAAACTCGCCCCGCCGTCTGCGCCTTCGTTGCACACTGAATCCATGCCCCAAACTGTATCTCCGCTCGCGAGCCCCTTCCGTGCGCAATAAATTCGTCACCAACTCCATCCTCGGCGCGTACAATCTCGTCCAGAAATCCGGCATCCTCGAACTCGGCCCTGTTCAACGCGCGTTTCTCGCCGCATCTTTTTTTTACAAGCGCCACTACGAAGATCCCTTCTGGGCCCTCGCGCAACGCAATCCCGAACTCTTCCGCTCTGGCGACATTCTCGATATCGGCGCAAATATCGGTTACACCGCCTACGTCTTCGCCCACGTCTTGCCTCCTCCGCGCAAAATATTTGCTTTCGAACCTGACGCAAAATCCTTCACCCTGCTCGGTCGCGTTCTTCGCCGCAAGCGCCTTCTCGATCGCGTCGAGCCGTACAATCTCGCCGTCGGCAACACCGAAGGTGTGCTCGAGTTCTGGCACAACGACGCGCACTCCGCCGACCATCGTGTCGTCACGCCCGAATTCAAGCAGCAACACAAAGACGCCCTGCAGGTCACTCGCGTTCCCGTCACCACGGTCGACTCCTTCGTTCATGAACACAAAATCGACCGCGTCTCCTTCATCAAAATCGACGTGCAAGGTTACGAGCCAATGGTCTGCGAGGGAATGTCCGCCACGCTTGAACAATTTCCCGACGTCACGGTCTGCTTCGAATATTCGCCCGACGGCCTGCGCGAACTCGGCTTCGATCCCATCGCTCTCCTCGTTTTCTTCCGCACTCGCGGCTTCCACATCCACGTTCTCACACGCGAATCCGCTCAATTCGCCGAAGACGATTCCGTTATCAACAACATCCTCGGCCCTTCCAGCTACGTCGACATCCTCTGCACCAAAACTGTAGTGGCGGGTCTTTAGACCCGTTCTTTTCTTCCGTCTTTTTCTTCCCTCTTTTTCTCTCTTCTTGTTCTCTCCATACTTCGTCCAACAGCGTCGCAACGGACAGCTCACCAAAAAGAAGGCCCCAGCCATCCAGCCGGGGCTTTTCTTCACATTCACAACTCGCAATCACAAGCTCGCTCGCAATTAAAATCCTCTTCGAGCCGCATCCGCTTCCGCCGCCAGCTCAAAGAATTTGTTGATGAACGCCTGCGTTTGTCCAACGAAGAGTCCATCGTCCAGGAAACTTTTCGCCGCCGCAATCGCTCCCCCAAATTTGTCCGAAGTTGGCCGGATAATTGCGACAGGCTCCAGTCTCTTGTCGAGGAAGTCGCACGGCTCCGGCATGATCAGGTTCGCCTGCAAATCTTCCGGCTGATTCGTCGTCAAATCTTCGAACGTCACCGTGGATTTGTTCACTGGATCGGTAAACGTTAGTGGCGTCGCATTTCCCGCCTTGTCCTGCCACGTCTGGAAGTGCATTATTTCTGACCCGCCGATGCTCAGTAAAATGCGAAGCACCTCCAGGCTCGTCACTTTTTGCGCCAGCGTGGCATACAAGCTCGTTCCACCTTGCTCGATAAACGCGAAATGAAATCCGGCAGTGAACGCAATCGCCTTGAGCCGATTGTCAATGGACTTTGCATTGTCGTCCGTCAACGTGCTGTTTCCCAAATCGTCGTCGGTGCGCGGAATCGCCGTGAATTTTCCTTTCGCCAAGCTCGGCACCGCATTCGCAAACGACGCACCCAAATCCGGATTCGTTGTGCTCCGGTAACGCGTCCACCACGTCGTGTCGACGGTCAGCTGCGTTAGATTTGTCAGCCGCGGAATTTGCTTTGCTCCCGTCGCTTTGCTGCTGGGCAGGCCCGCAGAAAGTGGCGTCAAGTCGACCGGCTTGGCTCCTTTCGACTCCAAATAATTGTTCAAAAAACGGTGATGCGTGAATTCATCGTCGGTATTGTCGTGCACGTATTGCGACATGTCGCCGTCGAGCAGCTGCAGCGCTCCCGCGTAAATCAGATTTCCTCCATTCACGCCGCTCACTTCGTCGTCTTGCACGCCGCCCAACTCCGAGTACTGCTGCCACAAGTCCGTCTCCACCTGTTCCGCCGCCGACAGAAATCGCAAAATCGCGATGTCGCCGCGCGTGAGATTTCCTTCCTCGAGGTCGTCGCTCTGCGCGAATAGTTTTCCCGGGATTACCATCCCCGCCGCCGTTGCCGCTCCAGCCGCTGCCATTCCTTTCCGCAAAAATGTACGACGATTATTTTTCACACTCTCATTGCCCAGTTCTTTCATTTTCCATCTCCCTTTATCTAAGTTTTTGACCTGGGTTCCGAATTTTTAGAAACAATTCGGATTTTGGCTGTGTTTTGTCCTCGGCAACGCGGACAGCCCAATGCACGGATTCCACTTCGATGAGGTCCGTCAATTTGCGGATGCCTGCGCAAAAAATCGAAACGATTAAATTTCGTTTATCCGTTTTTCTGTAACGGTTCCGCTTTTTTCAAACACACTCCTCCGCCATTTCCACGCATTTCACCCATGTACGTAACAACTCGCTTTATTCGGTTTTTATTCCGTTCGAAGAAGGAAAACTTTCAATCTGTCGCTAAGACTTCTCGCGACTCCGATTCTCTCTCTGAATTGTGTAAAGGCGGGACTTCGATCCGCCTTCTTCTCTTTCCCGCTCTTCAGTGCCGCAACACTTCAAACCGCGCAATCGAATACCCCAACGCCGCTCCCAAAAACACATCCGACGGAAAATGCGCCCGCGTCGTCACTCGCGAAAAACCGATCGCCGTCGCGGCTCCATACGCCACCCACGGCACCCACTTGTGATGGCCGTACCGCCGCGCCACCACTGTAGCAACCGAAAACGCGCTCACCGCATGCCCCGAAGGAAAGCTGCTCCCGAACACAGACTTCGGCGTATTAAAAAATGTGTCGTTAAACGGCGCTCCGGCCGCTACATCCTGCGGCCTCGTCCGCCGCGTAATTCCCTTCAGCGCCAAATCCACAATCGCGCCGTCCGCATACGCTTCCCCGGCTAAAAGCCCCGTCTTCGTCGCGTAAGAATCGTGCCGCGCGGCGCCCACAAGATAAAGCGTCACCGGTACAATGCCGATCTCCGCGCTGGTAATCGGCCCGTCAAACGCATCGTTAAAATCGTCCCAATTCCCTGAGTGCCTGCGAAAGTACGGCATCGCATGTGGATCGGCCACGATCAGCCCCGCCGTTCCCCCCGCTACTGCAAGCGAAGGAATCCAGTAATGCCCCTTCGCCAGTTGCAATGGAAAAAGCCAAACGTCTTTTTGATCGTGAAGAATTCTTGTCGGAAGATTTTTCCAGGAAACGTCAATGTCCGGAGTCGCGCCTAACTGAGCGCCAGAATCTGACGACCTCGCAACCGGCGCGTCCGGCAACGGTTCGGCGCGCTCTTGCCCGAACCCCGCAACCGCGCACATCGCCAGCGCCCAGCCCACCAATCCCAACCGCATCGCCCCAACACGAATCACGTTTCGCACGCGCACTCTCCGATCGGCTGGGACCATTCTCTCCTATCTTCTCTCATTCACCTCTTGTTGTTGTAGCGGCGCATCTTTAGATGCGTTCTTTTCCCTTTGCGTAGCTCGCTCTCTGCCTTTTCCGTCTTCTGTAGTGGCGGGTCTTCAGACCCGTTCTTTTCTCTTTGCTTCCTCTTGGCGGCACATCTTCCGCGATCTTTTGCCGCCCCGAGCCCTGCGGGCAACGTATCTGCTTCTCCTCTCAAGTCGCGCCACTCATTTCAATTCTTCACGCCCCCCATTTGGATTGCGGCGGCTCGACGCCGCTTTTACCGTGTACGCCAAATAGCAAAACTTTCCGCAGGCTGTCGGCGCCTTGGCCTCCAGTCGCGCTCACAACGGACGCGCCTGCGCTACAATACCCCGTCGAACATCCGTGAAGGATCAGCCTGAATTTTAGGGATCGTGACAAACGGGGTCAAAATTCAGCCTAACCCTCCATCCTAAATGCCCACCCCTCCCAAACATCCTCGCGGCCTCATGCTCATCGCCGCCTTCAAACTTCTCAAAGGCCTCGCCCTTCTCGCAGTCGGCATCGCGGTTCACATGCTCGCCAACAAAAATCTCGTCGCCGAAGCCCAACATTGGGTCGACCTCTTCCGCGTCGACCCGCACAATCACTACCTCCATCTGCTCCTCGAAAAACTCACCAACGTCGACGCTCACAAATTCCATGCCCTCAGCGTCGGCACCTTCGTCTACTCCGCGCTTTTCCTCACCGAAGCCACAGGCCTTTTCCTCCGCAAACGCTGGGCCGAACTCCTCACCGTCATCTCCACCGCCGGCCTCATCCCCCTCGAACTCTACGAACTCTTTCACAAACCAACCTTCACCCGCGGCCTTCTCCTCCTCGTCAACCTCGCCGTCGTCGCTTACCTAATCTTCGAAATCCGCCGCCTCCCCCACTCCAAACACACCACTTCTTCGTAACGCCGGCATCCTACCGGCTCTTCGTCTTCCGTTCTCGCGCGGCATTCAGCGTGTAGGAGCGGGACTTCAGTCTGCCCTCTCCTGCGTTTTCCGCTCTCCCGTAGGGGCACGATATATTCAGGCTGTTACGAAACTCGGAGTCGTGTCCACAAATCGCGTAGGGTTGAAATCTCATGCGCTGCATCTTGTGGTCATGACCGACAAGAACTGAGTTTTGACACAGTCTGATATATCGTGCCCTCGCCTACGCCCCCCGCGGAAACAATCATAATTCCGCGTACCACTCCATCCGCGTAACCACCACCCGCGAAGCCCTCCAAGTCAAAACCCGCCAGGGCTACTACACCCCGCCTTCGCCAAATCTTCAATAGAGAATCGAGCGATCGTCCCGCCAGCCTGATCCTTACGGAACGTCCGGACCAACGCGCACCAATTGCGTCCAATTCTCCCTAAATTCCGCGACGGGATTGAATCCGGCATCGTTCGTCAGGATGTACTCCTCCAAATTGTTCGTCCACGCAAATGCAAAACCGCCATTGAGTGCGGCGTTCTCATTTGTCTTGGGATTTGCGAATCTCTCTAGCCACACCGCCGTAGGATCGTATTCTCTGGCATGCGCTAACTTCGATTCCATTGTTCGCTTTTGTCGGACCTCATCCGGTCGTGATACCGGCACTTCGGGAATTTTCACCCTCGGAACTACACCGTCAGGAATCTGCGAATCATGCGCATATCGCGAAGCGATGTCCTTCCGCCCCGCTATCCATCGTGGATTCACCAGAACAGAGAGGAAGATCCGGGCGAAGATCGCCGCACTGGACTCTTCTTCGTTTTTCGCCGCTCGGGCCACATAGCCGCCACTAGCGTGAATCACATAGTAGTTGTCGTACTTCTGAAGCGCGTGCCCGCCGTCAGATTTGTACTCTGGCTGCTGGTCCAGCACCGTCACCACTGTGGCCAATATGGATTCCCGAGCCATCTGTCCATCCAAGAAAACTTCGTACGTAACTTTGGCACCCTCCGCTTTGGCGGTCTGCCGTACACCGGGATAAATCGGCGCCACAATGTTATGTGCGATTAGTGCCGTAATCGCGCGTCCCAATGTTGGCGCCGGTTCGATTGAAACCACGCGCGCACCGGGTCTTAGTCGGGGAAGGAGGCGTTGTGTTATGTAATCCTGTGGCGAGACTGGCTCTCGCAGCGTGCAACGTTTAATGCGGTCATTTTCTCTGGAGCTTCCGTTTTCCGCCCACACCCAGAACTCGGTCGGTAGTTTTTCAAAGGATGTTTTTCCGTCGGGGCTACTTGCACGAAAAGTTACTGAAGAAATGTTGTCCACGTCGGGGCAGGCCTTGTTTTCGGGGTACCAGTGAACCTCACCTTCAAATTTCCAGTCAGCCGGTATCAAGACCCGAAGCGCCTCCAAATCGCCGACGAACCCGGTTTTGTCCATGATTCGCACGCGCTTTAGGCGGACATACCTGGGTCCCGCGTTTACGTTTGTCCTACCGCCCGAATCACCGTTCTGCCGTCGCCCCCGATCCGTGCGCGCTCCCGCATCCACTCCAACAATGGCCATCCAACCAACAACTGCGAAAAGTACACCAGCGAAAAACCGCGTAGCTCCAATCCGCTTCATCCGCTCTCTCCAATTCTAGGCCCGTACCAGACAGTCTAGATAAAAGGCAATCGATTGACGAAGCTCGCACACACCTTCTCGGACAATTCTGGCTCGCGCATCCCCCTTAGTTTCATTGAGTCGTGCGCTTCAAATTGAACTTTGCTGCCGTACGAATATAGTATACGTACGATTTTGATTGACATTTGGTAAATACACTGCTATTGTTCGATTGTGTAATCGAGGTCAATTCGAAAAGATCGTCCCGCCTCACGTTTTTTATCCCGTTTGTTTTCTTACTCATGCAAACTGCCGCCAGCGCAACTCCTTTCCTCTGATACGCCTACAAACTGCCCAAGGGACGGCCCCATGCGTACGCGCCGATGCAATCCCAAAACGCACTACCCTGGTTTCTCGCAGTTTTGTAACCTCCTTTCTTTTCAATCGCTTGCACACTCTTTGCACAAACCGACTCTCCCCAAAACGCCGCAACTCTTTTGTTTTCTTCCGCTTCCGCACTCTTGGGAGGATGATGGAGAGGTGGCATCCATCCCGGCGCCAAAATTCTCTTTTCGCAATTCCGCCGCTCTCCATTTCCGGTTGCGCCGCGTCCTTACATCTTGTCGTTTGTTTTTCCATGCTACATTCATCCCCCTGGAGGGAATTCTCATGCGTAAGCTTCTAACTATCTGTAGTTTGGCTGTACTCACTCTTGCCGTCACCGCCATCGTTGTCCGCGCCCAGCAGGACAAATCCAAGCGCCCAAGCCCGCCCGCCACCGCAAAGTGCGAGCCCGCCCCCGGCAAGTCCATCACCATTGACTATTCCAGTCCACGCCTGAAAGGACGTAAGGTTGGCGGGGAGGTCGCTCCCTACGGGCAGGTGTGGCGCACGGGCGCAAACGAAGCCACTACATTCGTCACGACGTCTGACGTCATGGTCGGCGGCACGCACGTTCCCGCGGGTAGCTACACGGTTTTCACCATTCCAAACAAGGACAAGTGGACGCTCATCATCAGCAAGAAAACCGGTGAATGGGGCACCGACTATCCCGGCGAAAAAGAAGATCTCGCCCGCATCGACATGAAAGCCGCGAGCGGCCCCGCCACCGAAAATTTCACCATCTCCCTCGACAAAGGCGCCAAGGGCTGCAGCCTAAAAATGGCCTGGGACACCACCGTCGCCTCCGTCGAAATCGGAACCATGTAGCGCACGATGTAGCGTAGCCTTCAGGCTGCGGATTTTCGGTCGACGCTGTTTCGCAGTTTCTGATTCTTTGATTTGTGTAGGGCAAGGGCTTTAGCCCTGCCGCTTTTGGAGGTTTTGGACGTTCAACTTTTCGGCGGCTCCAACCGCGCCATCCCGCGGTCCACAAGAAACACCGCAAGAATCACCAGGGCCGCGGCGATTGCCACATTGATCGTCACTTTTTCTCCAGCGAGCCACCAGCCGAGAAAGACCGCGACGATCGGATTGATGTAGGTATGAGTCGCGACAAACGTCGGCGGATAATGTTCCATCAGCCAGTTATAGGCTGTGAACGCGATCACCGACCCGAACAAGATTAAATACGCAAGCGCGAGCCACGAACGCATCGTCACTTGCGAAAAAGAAAATCCGCGCGCTTCGCCGGCAATCGTTCCCGTTGTCAGCAGCAGCACCGAACCGGAAAGCAACGAAAGCGCGGACAGCAACAAAGGATTTCCGGAAAGATGCGACCGCCGCGAATAAATAATTCCGACGGACCAGGAGATAGCGCCGACTAAAACAGCAACGGAACCAACGAACATTCCCGAACCGGGAGTCAACGCGCCGTGGCCGAATAAAATCGCGACGCCGCCAAGCCCCAGCACGACGCCGGCAGCGAGCGGATAATTCATCCGCCACTTTCTCTCGGCAAGCGAAGCCATCAGGAAAACCCAAATCGGCTCCGACGCAATGATCAACGAAGCAAATCCCGACGGCACCCGCGTTTCGGCCCAGTGCAAAGTTCCGTGCCCGATGAGAAAAAAGAAAAATCCGACGACCACGCTCGCGCGAATCTGCGCGGCCGTCGGCCGCAAACCTTTTGCCAGCGCCCAGATCAGCAAAATCGTTCCGGCAGTCAAATGGCGAAGGCCCGCGGTATAAAGAGGAGGAATCGTTTCCACGGCGTAGCGAATGCCGAGATACGTGGAACCCCAGATGATGTAAATGCTGAGGAAAGCAAAAAGAGTCAGAGCAGGCGATTTCGCCGCGACATTATTTTTCGGCGATTGCAATTCAGCAGCGCGCGCTGGAGTCGCGGCGGACCCGGTTGCCATAGTTCACTGTAGCAAACTCGCAAAAAGATGCGAGAGCCAAAATGGAGCGTCGCCGAGGCGCAAAAAGCCGGCGCTTTAAAATCTAGCGCCTGCGCGAACCAACGAGCGCCAGGAATTCGTCGCGCGTTTGTTTATTGTGGCGGAACGCGCCGAGCATCGCGCTGGTTACGGCCTGGCCGTGCTGCTTTTCCACGCCGCGCATCTGCATGCAAAGGTGGCGCGCTTCAATGATTACGCCGACGCCCTGCGGTGCGATTTTTTCTTCGATTGCTTGCGCGATCTGGCTGGTCATGCGCTCCTGGATTTGCAGCCGCCGCGCGAACATATTCACAAGCCGCGCGACTTTGCTGAGGCCGAGAACTTTTTTCGTCGGCAGGTACGCTACGTGGGCTTTGCCGAAAAATGGAAGCACATGATGCTCACAAAGACTGAAAAATTCGATGTCCTTGACGATCACCATTTCATCGTAACAAACGCTGAATGTTGCGCCGTTCAGGACGCTATCGAGATTCTGGTGATAACCGCTCGTCAAAAACTTCAGCGCTTTTTCAAAGCGTTCCGGGGTTTTCCGAAGGCCTTCGCGGTTCGGATCTTCGCCGACCAGTTTGATGATTTCGCGCATGTGGCACGCGACCGTTTTGGCGTCGAGCGGTTTTTCTTCGTTCAGAATTATTTCTTCAGTCGGTTTCGTCACGTTCATTTCCCCTGGCATTTCCCCTGGCTAATTCCCGGTATATTCAAAGCTGTTGTTCGTGGTTTCCTGTACTCGAACCGCTTCCAGCTTCGCATGCGGGAAGGATTTCAGGCGCTGGAAAATTTCAATACATAGAATCTCTGTTGTCGGCACGGCGGTCTGGAATGCGGGAACCTCTTCGTTCAACGAACGATGGTCAAACGGCTCGATAACGTGTTCGTTCACAAACGAATCAAGGTCAGCGAGATTGGAAATCATTCCGGTCGCGGGATCGATCGGACCGGAGAGACGAACTTCGACGGTGTAATTGTGACCGTGGCCGAAGGGATTGTTGCACTTGCCGTAGACATGAAAATTCTCAGCGGCACTCAATTTCGGAGTGTGCAAACGGTGCGAAGCGGAAAAATGGTAGCGCCGGCCGAGTTCGACGTGCAGCGAATCGTTGGTCATACACGCGCTCCGGCGCCGTTGCGATAGCAATCGGCAAAGAGATCGGAATTTTCGTACAGGCGCACGCGATGCAATTTTCCCTGCGTGATTTTCGGATCGAGCAGATTCCAGATCACGCGCGCGATATTCTCGCATGTCGGAATCTGGCCCTTGAGCTCTGGCACTTCGAGATTCAGGTGGCGGTGGTCCATACGCTGCATGATTTCGCGTTCGAGAATTTCTTTCAGATCCTTGAGATCGAGAACCATTCCGGTGACGGGATCGGGTTCGCCGGCTACGGTAACTTCCAGAGTGTAATTGTGGCCATGCCCGTGCGGATTGTTGCACTTGCCAAAAATGCGCTTGTTTTCCGAGGCGGATAGCGCCGGGTTGTGATAGACGTGCGAGGCCGCAAATTCTATTTTACGAGTTAGATAGACCATATCAACTCAGTACCGTTTCCTGCGTCCTTCAGCCTTTGGCGGACGGATTGGGCAGCCCGACCGCGTATTCCCTGCCCTTCCATGCGACTTTGCCCCTGGCATAGCTGCGATAGGAAGCGGCCATCACCGCGGCGTAAAGAAAAACCGCGGGTAAATAATAGATGATGAATTTGAAGGGGAATTGGTTACGCGCTAATTCGAGTCCATAGTTGAGCTGGCGGAAAATCAGGAGCAACGCTCCGATAAACATCGCCAACGGAAACTTGATACCGAAAAGGAGAACCAGAAACGTCATCCACGGAAAGGCGCCTTCCAACTCGTGAAATACCGCGTTGGAGTTGCCGCCCATCAACTGATAGAGGTTTTTGCGCCAGCCGCCCCACATCTGCCGAAACGAGCGGTACATGCGAACGGAGACAAAGCCGGCGCCGGACCCGAACCAAATGCCCCAACCATCTTGTTTTACACGGCGAGCGAGCGCGACGTCTTCCAGGACGTCGGCCGCAACGGCAGCGTGACCGCCGACGGCGTCGTACGTGGAGCGCTGGATCAAGAGGAATTGACCGTTCGCAGCGGCTTGAGGAGACTTGGGATCATTGACGTCAGCGTAAGAGAATTTTCGCGCGAGCCGGCAATAGACGAACGGAATGAGTGTTTTTTCGTACCAGTTTTCGAGAGTTTGCTCGGGCGAAAACGAGACGAGCGCGGCAGAATTTTCTTCTGCGAGTTCAAAGGCTTTGGCGGTTGCGCCCTCGGCAAGAACGGCATCCGCGTCCAAAAAGAGCAGCCACTTCCCTTTTGCGTTTTGCGCGCCGAGCCAGACGGCGTTGTTTTTTCCGACCCAGCCGGCGGGGAGTTCCGAAGTCTCCAGTAGACGGAGACACGGAATTTCGTGTTGCAGGCCACGGACGATTTCGGCGGTGCGGTCCGTGGATTGGTCGTTAACGACGACGATTTCCAGGACTTCCGGCTGAATGGCAACGGAACGAATGCAGGATGCAATGACGGATTCTTCGTTGCGGGCGGGGATGATAACGCTGATAGTGGGTTCGGCTGTCATAGAGGAGGTCGAGA
>Ga0075426_10002626_pt1 | contig 12839 bp, 13 predicted proteins | sample SoiMethybrSBSTD5_FD_75304 | JGI IMG/M metagenome (GOLD analysis project Ga0075426, IMG submission 75304) | Bulk soil microbial communities from a Populus tree surrounding site in Tennessee, USA - Soil MetaG P. TD hybrid SBSTD5 | ecosystem: Environmental > Terrestrial > Soil > Tree plantation...
CGACTGGTTGAAGCGCGTGAAGGAGTGATGAGATGAGCATCGAGTTCCGCGATCCGCCGGGCATGTCCCGGTCTCCGGCGTACGCGCACCTCGGCATCGCGTCCGGCTCCTACCGCCTGGTATTCATCTCCGGCCAGGTCGCCCAGGACGCGGACGGCAAAGTGGTCGGCGCGAACGATCCGCGCGCGCAGGCCGAGCAGGTCTATCGCAACCTACACACGGCGCTCGAGGCGGCCGGCGCGAAGCCCGAGCACATCGTGAAGTGGACCGGGTATCTCGTGGGCGATCACGACTGGCGCGCGATCCTGCGCGACGCGCGCGCGAAGCACTTCCCGAACCTGCGCCCGGCATCGACGCACGTGCGCGTCGCCGCGCTCATCGCACCCGAGTACCTCTTCGAGCTCGAGGCCTACGCCGTGGTGCCCGCCTAAAAAGGTCCAGCCAACTCCGGCGGCGCGAAGAGGTAGGTCGGCGTCTGGAACCACTGTTCGACTGATTCGCCGTGGGCCTGGTCGAGCAGCGCGGCGATGGTGTCCGGCGGCTGTCCACCGGCTGCCGCGACGACCACCACCTTGCCCGACTTGAGCGCGTCGCCGTAGCGGCGACGCACCTGACCCGGCACGCCACGCCCCGGCAGGAAGCGCGCGGCCATCGCGCGCAGGCCGCGCCACTTCTTGAACGGGAGCCATGCGCGATCGCCGGCGATGTGCTCGGCACGCTTGGGGTCCGCAGCGAGCACCGCGATGTCCTGCTCGCGCACACCCGACTCGCGGAGCAGCGACACCGCCTTCACCGCGGCATCGTCATCGGAGAACGCGGCGCCGGTGACCATGCCGCCGGCGGTGGCGTCGAGATACGAGGCGGTGGCCATGCGCCAGAAATGTACTAGTTAGACGCGCCAGGCGAGGATCGGGATGCGCATCTCGTCAGCGCTCATGCCGCCGTGCTGTCCCTTATGCCGCAGGTCCTGACCGTCGACGCGCATGATCTTCGCGCCGCGGTCGCCAAAGACCAGCGCGCAGATCTCGCCGATGCGCCGGCGCGCCAGCGCCGGGTCGCCGCGGCCGAACATCCCCGCGGCGATGAGCTCGTCGCGGTCGATGATCTCGAAGACGTTCGGGAAGCGTTCCTCGAGGTGCTGACGCACCAGCTCGGGATGGTCGGTGTGCAGGAACACCAGACGCGGCTCCCCGGCGATCGGGTTTCGCAGCAGCGCGCGCAGCTCCGTGTCGTCGAGGACGTTCACGATCTTGTCCGGATCGGTGAACGCGTGGCCGTGGTCCGCGGTGAGGATGATGAGGGTGTCGCCGGGTGGCCGGTCCGCGACCGCGAGCGCGAGGTTGATGTCGAAGATCGTCGCCTCGGCCTTGGCCTCGCCGCTCATCGGCCCGTACAGGTGCGAGGCCGTGTCGATGCCCGCCCAGTACGCGTAGACGTATGACGGCGCGGTCCCGTGCTCGCGCGCGCGGATGAGCTCGCGCAGCCGCACGCCCATGGTCGACGGCAGGATGTAGCCGACGTACTGCGCCTCACGGGCGTGCATGCGCGTCATGGCCTCGTTCCGGAACAGCTCGGGCTCGATGACGTACGGCACGACACCGCGCTCGCGCAGCCGGCCATGGATCGAGGGAACCTTCGTGTATGCCATCGGGTCGAGCTTGGGATCGTCGAAGTACGAGCCGCGCCGCGAGCTGCCCGGTCCCCAGCGCAGCATCTGCGTGACCTGCTCGAACTCGTCGAGCCAGGTGAAGTACGCGATATTGCCGTGCTCCTGCGGCGTCGTCGCGGTGTGCATCGTCGTGAGCGCCGCCGTCGTCGTCGACGGAAAGATCGTGGTCGCCTGCAGCAGCTGGGCGTGGTCACGGGCGCCCGCGCGCTCGCGAACGCGCGCGATGAACGGCGTCGTGCCGTCGGCGCAGAACCGTTCGAGCTGCCACCAGCCGAGCCCGTCCGCGAGCACGACGACGATCTGACGCACGCCGTCGAGCAGCGCCGGATCGAGATCGGCCAGTGGCGGCGGGTCCTGTGGCGTGCGCGCGCCGAACGCCTCGAGCACCGTCGCCGGGATGTTCACGAGGCCCCGACCGTCGTACGACGGCGTGACCGCACCGCGCGCGCGAAGACGGTCGGCCAGCGCCTCGGGCATCGGTGGACGATACTGCGGCGCGATGCGGACCGTGCTCGAGGTGGATGGGATCTTCGACGGCGAGAAGACGATGAGCGACGTCGCCATCCTCATCGAGAACGGGGAGATCGCGTGGGTCGGCAAGAGATCACGCGCGCCGAAGACGCCGAAAGGCGAGCGCTCGCGCACCGTCGAGGTGCACGCGAAGTTCGCGACGCCCGGGATGATCAACTGCCACGCGCATCTGGTGTTCGACGGCAGCCGGAACTTCGAGGCCGAGGCACAGCAGAGCGACGCGGAGGCGACGATCAAAGCGGTGAAGAACGCGCGCTCGTCGGTGCGCGCAGGCGTCACCACGGTGCGCGACCTCGGCGCGAACGGCACGATGGTCATCGAGCTCGGGCGCGCCATCGAGAAGGGCGTCATCGACGGCCCGCGCATCCTCGCCGCGGGACGGGGCATCACCGTCACCGGCGGGCACGGCATGGAAGTGGGTCGCATCTGCGACAGCGCCGACGAGATCAAGAAGGGCATCCGCGAGCAGGTGCTGGCGGGCGCCGGCGTCATCAAGCTCTTCTCGACCGGCGGTGTGCTCGGCGGTGGCGCCGGTGCCGGACCGGACACGACGCAGTTCTCGCTCGACGAGACGCGCGCCGCGGTGGCCGAGGCGCACAAGCTCGGCGTGCGCATCACGACGCACGCGCACGGCGCGGAGGGCATGCGCATCGCCGCCCAGTGCGGGATCGACTCGATCGAGCACTGCACCATGCTGGACACGCCGACGATCCGCGTGATCCGCGATAACAACGTCGCGCTCGTACCGACGTTCTCCGCGCTGCACGGGATCCTCGAGCACGCCAGCGAGCTGCCGGCGCTCACCGTCGAGCGTTGCAAGGCCGCGGCGGAACGGCATCACGAAGGCGTGCGCGCCGCACATAAAGCCGGTGTGCGCATCGCGGGCGGGACCGACGCGGGCACGCCGTTCAATCCGCACGAGGCGTACGCGAAGGAGCTGCGCTACCTGAGCGAGACGGGTCTGACGCGCGAAGAGGCGCTCGCGGCGACCACGCGCGTGGCCGCGGATGTCATCGGACGGCCAAAGTCCGGCCGCATCGCGGCCGGCATGTGGGCGGATCTCGTGTTCGTCGACGGCGATCCCACGAAAGATCTCGACGTGATGCTCAAGCCGAAAGAGGTCTGGGTCCGGGGCGTGAAGGCCTAGACGCTCTCGCCGGTCTCCTCGAAGCGGATATCGCGCGCGCCGGCGCGCTCGAGGTCGGCGCGGGTCTCGTCGGCGCCATCCGGCGTGTCGCAGACGACCTGCACGAGCGTCTCACCGCTCGCGACGTCATCCTCGAGATCCTCGTACCGGTCCTGCTTGAACAGGCGTCCGCGTCCCGCGAGGAAACCGATGAACGCGAGCCCGACGACGAGGATGAAGCCGCCCAGCACGATCGCGAATGCGTTGCTGCGGACGGTGTCGCCACCGAGCACGACGTAGAGAAGGGTGAGCACGAGCCCGACCGCCGCGCCGATGAGCGCTCCCTGCGGGCTGTACGAGCCCATCGGCTCGCGCGCCTGTCGCACGTTCTGGCTGACGATGCCGATGCGATCGGCGGGCATCCCGTCCTGCTGCAGCACGTGGATCGCGGCGAGGGCCTCCTCGTGCGTGTTGAAGACGCCGATGATCGTTTGCGGGCGGACCGCGCTCGGACTGTCGGTGAGCTTCGTCATACGGCGAGCGACCGCATGAACGGTGCCGACTATGTGTGCGCGGTCTCTCCCACGGACGCCAGCTCGCGACGGAGCGAGCCCTCGTCCGTCAGGGGCGCGCTGCACGTCGTGCCGACACAGACATAGGCCGCGACACGGTCCGCGGGAAACCCGCGTTCCGCGATCGCGTCCGCGTCACGGATGGGATGGAGCCGACGTCGCACCGCATCCGGATCGGGGGCAACGGCCGCAGCGTGCCACAGCGCATCCGCCGCGCCGCCCGCGCCGACCACGACGATCGACGCTCGGGGCCGCAGCGCGCGCGCGACGACATCGGCGTAGCCCGCCGCGAACTGCCCCCACTGCCGGTACTCGCCAACGAACGAACGCAGTGCCCGCACCGCGGCATCGCGCCACGAGTCGTCCTCGGTCAGCCCCGCGAGACCAAGGAGGCCGTCTGCGGCGAGCGCGTTGTCCTCGATCGGTCGCTCGCGTCGCGCAAGCCGCCCCGGCGCGTCCTGCGCGGGGGTGTCGAAGAAGCCACCGTTCGTCGCGTCCTCGAGATGCGCGCGCAGCCGCGCGGCCTGTGCGATGGCACGATCGACGTTCCCGCTCGCGACGAGCAGACGCAGATACGTTGCCGCGTCCTCGAGCAGATCCGGTTGGCGCGGCCCGGAGCCGTCATCCGAGCGGCAGAGCGCTCCCGTCGCATCGCGCATCGTCTTGTCGATCGCATCGGTCGCGCGGAGCGCGCGCTCGCGCAGCGCTGGGTCGTCGAGCACCTCGCCGGCGCGCAGATACGCGAGCGCCGCGAGCGCGTTCCACGAGGTGTAGCGCGTGCGGTCGACGAAAGGCGTGTCGTGCTGCGCGCGCGCGTTCGCGTCGAGCGTGTAGTAGTGCTCGTCCGCATCCTGCGAGCCCGCCCAGAGACCGACGTCGGGCTGGTACAGCACCGCGTCCATCCACCGGATCACGTCGCGCGCGACGCGGTCGTAGCCGGCGTCGGGGAACACGAGGTGCGCATCGACGTACAGCGCGAGCAGCTCGGCGTTGTCTTCGAGCATCTTCTCGTAGTGCGGCACGCTCCAGTCGCGCATCGTCGCGTAGCGGAAGAAGCCGCCCGCCACGTGGTCGTACATGCCGCCGCGCGACATGCCGTCGAGCGTCGTGCGGATCATCGTGGCGAGATCCGGCGCGCCGCTGCGGCGGTGCTCGTCGAGCAGGAAGCGCAGCACCTTCACCTGCGGGAACTTCGGCTCGCGTCCGAACCCGCCGTACTGCGGGTCGTATTGCCCGCTCACCAGTGAGCGCACGAGGTCGACGATCTCGTGACGCAGCTCGCCTTCGCGCGGCGCGCGCGAGGCGTCCTCCTTCAAAGTCGCCTCGGCGATGCGCTGCTGGATGTCCTCTTTCTTCTCCTGCCATACGTCGGCGACCGCGACGACGGTCTGGTACATCTGCTCGGGTGGGACGTACGTCGCCCCGTGGACGATGTCACCGCCGGGGGTGAGGAACGCGGTCGTCGGCCAGCCGCCCATGTTGTAGCGGCGGTTCACGTCGGGCCGCGCGTCGTTGTCGACGCGCACCGGCACGTAGCGCGCGTTGATCGCCTCGATGATCTCGGGGGCGCTGTACGACGTCTCGTCCATCACGTGGCACCAGTGGCACCAGACCGCGCTGATAGAAAGGAGCACCGGCACGTCGCGGCGCTTCGCCTCGGCGAAGGCTTCGTCGCCCCATTCGCGCCACTGGATCTCATTCGCGCGATTGGGTCGCGGCGAGAAGCGGAATGCGGCTATCTGTTCGCTCCCCTGGCCAAAAGGCGGGCCATATGGCCCAAGAACTACGGAAAAATGGCCCTGAAATCGAGTCTACGTGCGTTAGACTGATGTCAGTTCGTACGGAGGTGCGCCACGTGGCTATCGAGCAGCAAGAGACCGGGACCGGGCTTGGACCGGTCGTTTCGATGACCGCGCGCGCGACCGACAAGCTCAAGGAAGTCATCGCCAAGCAGGGCCGCGACGATCTCGCCCTTCGCGTGTACGTGACCCCGGGCGGATGCAGCGGCTTCTCGTACGGAATGACCTTCGCCGAGGGCAAGGAAGATGACGACACGCTCATCGAGCAGGACGGCGTCCGCATCGTCGTTGACCCGATGAGCGCCATGTACATCAAGGGATCCGAGATCGACTTCGTGGACGCGCTCATGGGCGGCGGGTTCGCGCTGCGCAACCCGAACGCCGTTTCCAGCTGCGGCTGCGGCCAGTCGTTCCGCACGGCGGAGCAGGCCGGCACCGCCAAGGCCTGCGCGCACTAGCACGAAGCGCGCGCTCGTCGTCGTGGACATGATCCACGACTTCGCTGATCCCGCCGGTGCTCTGTACTGCGGACCGACCATGCCTGCCGTCATCGACGTCTGCAAGCGCGAGGTCGCGCGGGCGCGAGCCGAAGGCGACGCCGTCGTGTATCTCACCGACGACCATCTCCCCGACGACGCCGAGTTCAAGATGTTCCCTCCGCATGCGATCCACGGCACCAAGGGCGCGACCGTCATCCCCACGCTCGCACCGGCGAAGGGCGATGTGGTGATCCCGAAGCGCCGCTATTCCGGATTCTTCGGCACCGATCTCGACATCACGCTGCGCGAGCGCTCCATCGACACGCTGCGTCTGGTCGGCGACTGCACAAATATCTGCGTCCTCTACACCGCGGCCGACGCGCGCAATCTCGGCTACAACGTCGAGGTCGTCCGCGATGGCGTGACATCGTTCGACCTCGAAGCGCATGCCGACGCGCTCCGCGAGTTAGAGAGGACCCTCGGCGCCAAGATCATCTAGTCGCGGCTAGCGGGCCGCGCGCTACGGGGTCTTGAAGAGCAGCCCCTCGAGCTGATCTGCGAACTCCATGAACTCGTGCTCGAGCTCGTCCGCAGTGAACCCCTTCGCCGCAGCGTTGTGGCGCACCGTCTCGCGTGCGACGCGGAAGGCGATCGCGACGAGCCCGCGCTCGACGATCTGCGGGATGTGGTTCTGCTCGGTCACGCCGCGCACCATCGAGGCGAGGCGCGTGATGCCCGCCTCGCGCTCCGAGCCGTCGGGCAGCTCCATGAGCCCGAACGCGAACGGCAGGGTCTCACGAATGCCATCGCCGTAGTGGCTCGCCGCATCACCGCCGAAGCCGAGCAGATTCGCAGCGCGCGTCGCCTCCGAGACGACCCGATCGACGACGGTGTTCGTCGCGTCGCGGCAGATCTCCGCGGTCGCGATGCGCCGCGCCATGGTCGGGTCGCCCGCCGAGGTCACGTCGTCGCGGGCTCTAGCTGCAGACCCGTCGAGAATGCGCAGTTCTTCGCGTACACGCTGGTAACGGTCGTCGCCTCGAAGATCTGCTCGTTCGTCATGCCCTGACTACGGAGCATCTCCGCCCGGTAGGTCATCGACAGCTTCCCATCGTTCACCACGCTCGTGGCGTACGCGATGAGCTCCTTGTTGAGACGGGAGACCTCGCCCTCGTGGATGGTGGCGACTTCGCGATCGAGCAGGATCTTGGCGTACTTCGCATCGCCGGCCATGTACATGAAGTAGCGCGGGACGCTGCCGAGCTTCTGGCGGACCTCGACCAGGATCGGCATCGACGGGTCCTGCGCGCGGATCGGCGCGGCATCGTTGAACGCGCTGATGGCGCGCTCGAAGACGTTGATGCTCGTGACGTGCGCGATCGTGGCGATGAGCTCGACGATCTGCCCGTCATCGAGGCCGTATTCGCGCTGGAGACCACGCGTGTGCGCGTAAAGCTCGTATGGCGCGGACTTCGCTGCCGCGACCGCGAGCGCGATCATCCGCTTCTGCAGGTTGAGGAGGGTGCGCGTCGCCATGACGTGCGCGAGCTCCTGGTGATTGACGATGAGGATGGAGGGACGGAGCCCGAGTGCGCGGCTCGACGGCGTCATCGCAGGAGCCTTGGATATCTCGCGGATCATCCCGTCGATCTTGCGGACCATGTCGCCGTGCTCGGATTCCTCGGGCAGTCGGATGGTCGGCATGGCTTCCCTCCCCCAACGTGCTGCGCGGAAGTCTAGGTCGCGCTCCGCGGCTTCAGGCCGCCGCTCTCAGCCGCGCGGTCGAGCGCGCGTTCGAAGGGAGGTCTGCGCGCGCGCGGTGACGGTCGGGCTGATCGGGCCGCTCCGCATGGCCATCCAGATCTGCTGCGCGAACGGGCGCAAGAGCGCGACCGACTCCACAGTGAAGTCACGCTGCTCGCCGAGCACGACGAGGACGCCGCGCACCTCCTGACCCGGCAGTGAGACGGGGATCAGCGCGGCGGCGCGAAGCGGATGCGCGCTGCCATCCTCAGGAAGCTCCACCGTGCGCGGTGTCGCGGCGCGCAAGACGTCGCGCACCAGGGGCATGAGCGCTTCGAGCTGCGCGTCGGTGAGCAGACGCGTGCTGCTCACATAGCGCGCGTCTCCCGCGGCGTTCGCGAAGAGCGTCGCGACCTCGCCCGGGCTGACCTGCAGCATCGCCTCGAGGAGCGTGAGGACGAACTGACCGCGATCGAGGCCGGCGAGGGCGACGGCTGCGTCAACGACGGCGTGCACGCGCCGGCGATGCGGATCCACGCGCATGCCGTAGATCCGTAAGGCGCCGGCCGCGAAGCCGATGAGCAGGATCATCACGGCTCCCGGACCCTCGCCGACGGCGAGCATCGGCTCACCGATGTGATGACCGGTGAATGTCTCGAGCCCCAGCGTGGTCAGCAGCACGGCGAGGGCCCCCGCGAGTCCGGCTTCCGGGCCGAGCAGCGCACCGATGAACACGACGGGCACGACCGAGAACACGCCCGCCGATGCCCCGGTGAAGCCTTCGACGATCAGGAAGCTCGGCACATAGAGCACGAGCGCCGCGACGATCACGAACGCCGCGCGACCAATGCGATGGCGCACGTGCAGCCGCGGCGGTGTGACCTCGGTCGTCGCGGGCTGCAGCCCGACGCCCGGTGCGCGCTGCAGCGACTCGAGGATCTCAGCCATCCCCGCGTCCTTCGGCACGAAGGCGTGTGCCCCGGCGGCGAGCGCGCGCTCGCGCACGGTGTGGTCGAGGCTGAACATCACGACCTTCGCGGCCGGGAGCTCGGCCCGCAGCTGCGGAAGAATGCCCAGGCCGCCCCCGCCGGGCATCTCGTTGTCGAGGATGATGACGTCGGGCTGATGTCGACGCGCGAGACGCAGGCCCTCGAGCGCGTCGGTCGCTTCGCCGACGACCTCGAAGCCCTCCTCGCCACCAATGAGCGCCTTCAGGCCTTCGCGCACCGCGGCGTGGTCGTCGACGATGAGCACGCGTGTCTTCGCCTCTTCGGCCTTGAGCGACCGCGCCTGCATCTGCTCCAGAACGGCACGGTCGAGCGCGGCCGACGAGACCGAGCCCTGCGCGAGGAGCACGTCGCCCAGACGCTTGGCTTCGCCCTCCGGCGTCTCGCGCTGCTCCAGCAGCGCCCGCTCGAGAACGTTCGGCTCCACCGCGCCGGCGTCCAGAAGGAATACGCCGAGCGCCGGCGCGGACTCGCTCTCAGGAAGCAGGTCGCGCAGAACGCGCATGAGCTCGAGCGGTCCGAACGGCTTCCCCACGAACGCGTCGGCACCCGCGCTGATGGCGCGGCGCCGCTCGGCCGCATCGTCGTGCGCGGTGAGAATGAGGATCGGGATATCGGCGGTCTTGGGATCGGCCTTGAGCTCGGCACACGCGGCGAGCCCGTCGGCGCCGGTGTCGCCGAAGGTGATGTCCAGGATCGCCAGATCGGGCTTCGCCTGGCGCACCTTCGCCATCGCGGACTCGGCGCTGTCGGCCTCGAGCACGTGCCAGCCCTGGCTGGTGAGCGTGATGCGTACGAGGGTGCGGATCGACGCGGAGTCATCCGCGACGAGCACGGTGATGGCGCGTCCGTGCGTCCCCTGGTCCACCAGGCAAGTCAGTGTGAACTACGCGAGCGTTGCTGCTGTCTGCACACACCCCCTACGTTCGTTGGGCGTATTCTGACGCGTACGCGTATGGCAGACAGTACGAACGCGCTCCGCCCCGTGCCGGCCATCGACAAGGCCGCGCGCGTTCTCCGCGCGCTCGCCGCGGGCGGTCGTCCGCAGGGCATCAGCGAGCTCGCACGGGCGCTCAATGTGTCCAAGGGGACGCTGCGTGACGTCCTGCTCACCCTCGACGCGTACGGCTTCGTGGTGCGCGACCCCGACACACGCTTCCGGCTCGGCCCGGAGCTGCGCGCGCTCGCCGACGCGAGCACACCGGACCTACGCACGCTCGCGCAGCCGTCGCTGGTCTCGCTGATGGAGACGTTCCACGAGACCGCGATCCTCGGCGTGGTCCATGACGGCAAGCTCGAGATCGCCGCGCGCGCCGAGCCCGACACCGACCTGCACATGACCGCGCCGCTCGGCCGTCGCCTGCCGCTCGAGCGTGGCGCACACAGCAAGGTCCTCCGCGGGAACGACGCGATCTGCTACGACGACGAGGAGCTGTTCCCCGGCGTGCGCGCCGCTGCCGCGCCGATCGTCGACGCGCGCGGACGGAAGATCGCGTTCGTGATGGTCGTCGGATTCAAGCAGCGCATCGATGCACGCACGCTGAAGCGCATCGGCGAGCGCTGCGCGAGCGCCGCACAGCAGATCTCGCAGCGCATCGGTGGACGCGCGGGTGAGGCGGCATGACCAAGACGATGCTCACGCTCCGCGTGAATGGTGAGCTCCAGAGCGTCGCCGCTGAGCCGCATCACACGCTGCTCGAGGTGCTGCGCGAGGAGCTGAATCTCACCGGGACGAAGCACGGCTGCGAGCTCGGCGAGTGCGGCGCCTGCACGGTGCTCGTCGACGGCGTGCCGGTGCTCTCGTGCCTCACGCTCCCACAGCAGCTCGGCGATGCGGAGGTCACCACGGTCGAGGGCCTCGCGAGCGGCCCGGACCTGCATCCGCTGCAGACCGCGTTCGCCGAGGAGGGCGCCGCACAGTGCGGCTACTGCACACCCGGGATGCTCCTGACCGCGAAGGCGCTCCTCGACCGGAACGGCCGGCCGACGCGGGATGAGATCGCGCAAGCCATCAGCGGCAACCTGTGCCGCTGCACCGGCTACACCGCGATCTACGAGGCGATAGAAAAAGCTGCGACGCGTGTCTGAGCTCTCGATCCTCGGACGCCGTCTCCCCAAGGTCAACGCGTGGGCGCACCTCACCGGGAGCGCGCGCTACGCGGACGACATCCATCTGCCGCGCATGCTGCACGGACGGCTGCTGCGCGCGACGCGCCCGCATGCGCGCATCGTGCGCATCGACACCTCGCGCGCCCTCGCGCACCCCGGGGTCGTCGGCGTCGTCACCGGCGCGGACATGCCCGAGAAGATGGGCATCATGCCGTCGACGCAGGACGAGACGGCGCTCGCGGTGGACAAGGTCCGCTACGTCGGCGAGCCGGTCGCCGCGGTGGCCGCGCTCGACGAGGACACCGCGTACGAGGCGCTCTCGCTCATCGACGTCGTGTACGAGGACCTCGAGCCGATCTTCACCATCGAGGAGGCGCTGGAGCGCGACGACGTGAAGATCCATGACGACAGTCGACGCGCGAACGTCTTCAAGGAAGTGCATCTCTCGTTCGGCGACCTCGATGCGGGATTCGCGTCGGCCGACCACGTGCGCGACGACTGGTCCTTCTTCGAAGGCAATACCCACGCGCCGCTCGAATCGCACGCCGCCGTCGCGTCGTACGACGCCGACGGGAAGCTGACGCTCTGGACGAGCACGCAGGTCCCGCACTACCTCCATCGCGAGATGGAGAAGGTGCTCGGCCTGCCGCGCTCGCGTATCCGCGTGATCGCGACGCCGAACGGCGGCGCATTCGGCGGGAAGAGCGATCCGTTCGGCCACGAGTTCTCGGCCGCGCTCCTGTCGATGCGGACCAAGCGCCCGGTGAAGATCACGCTCGACCGCGAGGAGGTCTTCTACGCCCATCGCGGGCGCCACCCGGTGAAGATGCACCTGCGGACCGGTGTTAAGAAGGACGGCGAGATCACCGCGGTCGAGCTGCAGACCTACCTCGACGGCGGCGCATACGCGTCGTACGGGATCGCCACGACCTATTACACCGGCGCGCTGCTCACGGTCACCTATCGCGTGCCGGCGTACAAGTTCGACGGCGTGCGCGTGTACACCAACAAGCCGCCATGCGGTCCCAAGCGCGGACACGGCACGACGCAGCCGCGCTACGCCTTCGAATGCCAGCTCGACAAGATCGCCGTCGACCTCGGGCTCGACCCGATCGAATACCGCATGCGCATCCTGCAGCCGCCGAACACGCGCACCGTGAACGAGCTGCGCGTCACGACGATGGGCCTTGGCGACTGCCTCGAGGCGGTCCGCGACCGCACCAATTGGGAGCGCAAGCGCGAGGAGCTGCCGAAGGGCAAAGGCATCGGCGTCGCCGGCAGCGCGTACATCTCGGGCGCGGGGCTGCCCATCTACTGGAACGAGATGCCGCACTCCGGCGCGGAGATCCGCATCGACCGCGGTGGCGGCGTCACGGTGATGTGCGGCACGGCGGAGATCGGGCAGGGTTCGGACAACATGCTCGCCGCGGTCACGGCCGAGGCGCTCGGCGTCTATCCGGAGGACGTGCACGTCGTATCCGGCGACACGAGCCTCGCCCCCGTGGATCTCGGCTCGTACTCGAGCCGCGTCACGATGATGGCCGGCAACGCGGTGAAGGACGCGGGCATGAAGCTCCGCGCGATGCTGTTCGAGGTCGCGTCCGCAAAGCTCGGCGTACCCGCGGAGCGACTCGCGACCGCGTATCGCCGCATCTACGACCTGCGCGATCCCGAGACCCACCTGTCCTTCGTCGAGGCCGCGAACCTGGCCGAGGCGAAGTACGGAACGCTCGTCGCGGCGGGCTCGTACAAGCCACCGGCCGGCATCGGCGGCAATTACAAAGGAGCGGGCGTCGGCCCGACG
>Ga0075426_10002627_pt1 | contig 12838 bp, 12 predicted proteins | sample SoiMethybrSBSTD5_FD_75304 | JGI IMG/M metagenome (GOLD analysis project Ga0075426, IMG submission 75304) | Bulk soil microbial communities from a Populus tree surrounding site in Tennessee, USA - Soil MetaG P. TD hybrid SBSTD5 | ecosystem: Environmental > Terrestrial > Soil > Tree plantation...
GGACATCGTCCTGCCGCCGGATCCGCTCGAGCAGCTCCGCGAGATCTGCAGCCAGGCCGAGCACCGCCACGTGGTCTTCGGCGCCTGGGGCTTCGGCCGCCGCATGTCGCTCGGCAAGGGCCTCAACGCCCTGTTCTCCGGCCCGCCGGGCACCGGCAAGACCATGGCCGCCGAGGTGATCGCCCGCGAGCTCGCGCTCGACCTCTACAAGATCGACCTCTCGCAGGTGGTCAGCAAATACATCGGCGAGACCGAGAAGAACCTCGACCGCGTGTTCGCGGCGGCGGAGAGCTCGAACGCCATCCTCTTCTTCGACGAGGCCGACGCCCTCTTCGGCAAGCGCTCGGAGGTGCGCGACTCGCACGACCGCTACGCCAACGTCGAGGTGAGCTACCTGCTGCAGAAGATGGAGGAGTACGAGGGCGTCGCCATCCTCGCCTCCAACCTGCGGCAGCACCTCGACCAGGCCTTCCTGCGCCGCCTCGCCTTCACCGTCCACTTCCCGTTCCCCGACGAGGACAGCCGGCGCCGCATCTGGGAGGGCTCCTGGCCGGAGGAGGCCCCCGTGGACGCGGGCGTCGACTTCCGGTTCCTCGCCCGCGAGTTCCGGCTGGCGGGCGGCAACATCCGCAACATCGTGCTCGCCGCGGCCTTCCTCGCCGCCGCCGAGCGCGACCGCGTGCGCCAGTCCCACCTGCTGCGCGCCACCCGCCGCGAGTACCAGAAGATGGGCAAGACGATCGCCGGGGTGGAGGAGGCGGCGCCGTGATCGCCCATCTCGACAACTTGCTGCGCCACCTCTTCGTGGACCAGATCGCCGAGATCACCGGCGACGACCAGGTCGGCTTCCAGCCGCCGGACCAGGACTGGCGCAACCACGTGGGGACCCTCTCCGGCATCGCCCTCAACGTCTACCTGGTGGCGCTGATGGAGAACCGCAAGCTGCGCTCGAACGAGCGCGAGCGGGAGTACCGCGACGGCGGCGTCTACGACACGCGCGCGCCGCGGCGGCTCGACTGCCATTACCTGATCACCGCCTGGAGCCCGGTGACGCCGTCGCCGCTGGTCGAGCCGGTGCTCGACGAGCACGCGCTCCTCTATCAGGTGACGGCGGTGCTGGCCAACGCCGAGCCCATGGTGCCGCGCCGCATCTACGCGCCGTCGCCGCTGCCCGCCGGCTTCCCGGCCGCCATCGCCGACGCCGAGCTGCCGAGCGTTCTGCTCACCGCCGAGGGGCTGCCCCAGATGACCGACTTCTGGAGCACGGTGGACTGGCGCTGGAAGCCGGCGGTGAACCTGACCGTGACCCTGCCGGTGATCTACGAGCAGCAGCTCTCCGGCCCGATGGTCACCACCCGCATCACCGAGTACCGCCAGAGCGGCCGCCCGGAGACGGCCGAGGTCTGGATCCAGATCGGCGGCCACCTGCGCACCGGCACGCCGGCGCAGCCGGTGGCGGGCGCCTGGGTGCGCCTGGAGACTCCCGGCAGCCTGCCGCTCCAGACCACCGAGACCGACGCCGACGGCCGTTTCACCTTCGCCGGGCTCGCCGCGGGCCCCTATGTGCTGCGCATTCGCGCCCAGGGCTTCGCCGAGGCCACACGCAACATCCAGGTTCCGTCCGCCGCCGGCGGATACGACCAGGAGATCTAGCGGACAGGAGGAAACACCTGATGCCCACTTACGACCACCCAGGCGTCTACATCGAGGAGCAAACCGGCCCCGGCGTGATCGCCGGCGTCGGCACGAGCACGGCGGCCCTCGTCGGGCCGGCGCGGCGCGGACCGCTGCTCGAGCCCGTGCGGATCAGCAGCTACGAGGAGTTCCTGAGCCTCTACGCGGCGCCGAATCCGGACGGCTCCTTCGACCCCTTCATCACCTCGCCGCGCCGCTTCTACCTCGCCCAGGCTGTGCGCGGCTTCTACCTCAACGGCGGCAGCCAGGCCTACATCGTGCGCGTCGGCACGGCGCGCGCCACGGCCTGGGACGTGGACAACCAGGACAGCCAGGTGGCGTTCCGGGTCCAGGCCCGCGACGAGGGCGTCGCCGGCGACAGCATCACGGTCGCCGTCCAGGCGGCGCACGCCACCGGCGATCCGGGGCCGGCGGCGGCCACCGGCAGCGCCACGGCCCAGACCGTCAGCGGCATCACCGTGACGCTGGCGGCCGGCCCCAATCCGTTCCGCGCCGGCGACTGGGTGACCGAAGACGAGTCCGCACGCGCCAGGATCACGGCGATCAGCGGCAACGTCCTGACGCTGAGCAGCCCGATCGCCGGGCTGGCCAACGGCGACACGCTGCGCATCGCCAATCTGCTCCCGGCCCAGACCGCGATCCGCATGGCGAGCACGACGGGCCTTTCTCCGGGCAGCGTCGTGCTCGTCCGCGGGCGCAACGCCGCCGATACTGCCGACGTCGAAGACTACGCGATCGTCGAGAGCGTCGACGCCGCCGGCTTCGTGACCTTCGCCTCGGCGCCGGCGCGGGCCAATACCTTCAACCTCGCCGTCGCCGCCGCGCCGACGCTCACCTCGCAGGAGTTCCGCCTCATCGTCACCCCGCCCGGCGGGCCGGCCCAGAGCTTCGACAACCTGTCGCTGGAGACGGCCCACTCCGGTTACGTCTTCGCGGCCGTCGATTCGGAGTCGGTGCAGATCCTGCCGCCGCCGGCGCCGCCGACGACCCCCGGCTTCCCGGGCCGGCTCATCAATCCGGTGGTGGGCAATCTCCCGATCACCGTCACCGGCCGCGACGACGACCCCGGCGCCATCGGCCTCGCCGACTTCCAGGCCGGGCTCGACGCGCTGCGCAACGTCGACGAGGTCAACATCCTCTGCGTCCCCGACGCCGCCGACCATCCGGACTGCCTGTCGATCCAGCAGGCGATGATCCAGCACTGCGTCGATCTCAAGGACCGCTTCACGATTCTCGACTCGCGCCGCGGGGCTCCGCCGTCCGGGGCCGGCAGCGTCGAGGAGCAGCGCGCGAGCGTCGAATCCCACAACGGCGTCGCCGCCCTGTATTACCCGTGGCTGGAGGTGCGCGATCCGCTGAGCGCCGTGGTGCCGCCGCGCACCATGCTCCTCCCGCCCTCGGGACACATGGCGGGCGTCTACGCCCGCACCGACGGCGAGCGCGGCGTGCACAAGGCGCCGGCCAACACCGACGTGCGCGGCGTGCTCGGCCTCGAGCGCCGGTTGAACGACGGCCAGCAGGGGCCGCTCAACCTCGAAGGCATCAACGTGCTGCGCATCTTCCAGGGCTCCAATACCGTCGTCGTCTGGGGCGCCCGCACCACCGTCGATCCCGACATCACCGACTGGATCTACGTCCCGGTGCGGCGCCTGCTGCTCTACATCGAGGAGTCGATCGAGGAGGGCATCCGCTGGGCGGTCTTCGAGCCCAACAACCTCGCCCTCTGGCAGAAGCTCAAGCGCACCATCGGCGAGTTCCTGACCCGCGTCTGGCGCGACGGCGCGCTGTTCGGCGAGTCGGCCGACAAGGCTTTCTACGTGCGCATCGACGAAGCCCTCAATCCGCCGTCGGTGCGCGCGCTCGGCCGCCTCTACATCGAGATCGGCGTCGCCGCCGTCCGTCCGGCGGAGTTCATCATCGTCCGCATCGGCCTGTGGGACGGCGGCGCGGCCGTGAGCGAAGGCTAGGCAGGAAAACCAAAGGAGAACCGCCATGGCTCAGACAGGGCAAAGGATAGACCCCTACGGCAATTACAACTTCCTGGTGGAGATCGACGGCATCGCCCGCGCCGCCTTCCAGGAGGCGAGCGGCTTCGACTCCTCGATCGACGTCGTCGAGCACCGCGAGGGCGGCGACAACACGACGGTGCGCAAGCTGCCGGCGATGACCAAGTTCTCGAACATCACGCTGAAGTGGGGCACCACCGACGACCGCCAGCTCTACGACTGGCACCGCCAGTGGGTGACCGGCGATCCCGCCGCGCAGCGCAAGAACGGCTCCGTCATCCTGCTCGACCGCCAGGGCCAGGAGAAGCTGCGCTGGAACTTCGTCAACGCCTGGCCCGCGAAGTGGACCGGCCCGAGCTTCAACGCCGAAGGCAACGACGTGTCCATCGAGACGCTCGAGCTCGCCCACGAGGGCGTGGCGCGCGCCTGAGGCGGCGGCGCAAGGAGGAGGCGATGCTACAGACCGAATACGAATTCACGCTGCCCCTCGGCTTCGTCGACGCCGAGGGCAACCTCCACCGCGAGGGCGTGATGCGGCTGGCCACGGCCGGCGACGAGATCCTGCCGCTCAAGGACCCGCGGGTGCAGAGCAACGAGGCCTACCTGATCCTCATCCTGCTCGCGCGCGTCGTCACCCGGCTGGGCTCGCTCGGCCAGATCAATCCCAAGGTGATCGAGAGCCTGTACGCGGCCGACCTGGCCTATCTGCAGGAGCTCTACAACCGCATCAACCATGACGGCAGGCCCTGCCTGGAGGCGGTCTGCCCGAAGTGCGAGACACGTTTCGAGGTGGAGATGAACGGCCTGGGGGGGTTCTAGGCTACCCCCTCGCGCCGCTCTATGAGGAGGTAGCCTTCATCGCTTTTCACTTCCACTGGCCGCTGCCCCAGATCCTCGATCTGGAGCATCCGGAGCGGCGGCGGTGGGTAGAGGAGATCTCGGCGATCAACCAGCGCCTCAACGGCGACTGAGGATGGAAACGGCCATGGCGGACACGATTCTGAAGGGCGGGCTGAGGACGGCGGTGCCGCGGCGGCGCCGGCGGCGCGCGGCGCGGCCGGCCGCGCCGTGGCGGGCGTGGGTGGAGGCCCTCCTCGCCCGCTACCTGCGGCGGCCGGCGCGCCCCGGCGGCGCCGAGCGCGTGCTGGCGCGCCCCCCGCGGCCCTTGAGCCGCGTGCGCGAGCGCTGGCTGCTCGCCTCGCGGACGCTCCTGCCGCAGCTCCACCTCGCCATCCAGCCCGTGCTCCGTCCGCGCCTCCGGCAGGTCCGCCCGGTCCTCGCGGCGCCGCGCCGGAGCCCGGACATCCGCAGCGAACGGACCTTGCGCGAGCGGACGCTCGCGGGCCGTCCCTTCCCTGAAGCTGCGGTCGCGCCGGCGCGAACGGTCCTCGCGCTGCGGGAGCTCGTTGCGGCTGGACCGATGACATCGGCCATGCGGCCGCCGCTCCAGCTCGTGTTCCAGCGTCTGCGCGAGCCGGCGCGCGCGCTCGGCGCCGTGACCGCGGCGCGGCGCGAGGAAGCGCTCGCTGCGCGCCCGGCGCTCGCCCGGCGGTTGAGCGAAAAATCGCGGCGCGTGGAGCAGGCGCCCGCCGGCGCTCCGGCCCGCGTGGTGGCGCGGCGCGAGGCGCCGGCGGCGGCGAGCGCGAGCCCCGGTCCGCCCGCGGCGCCGTGGGACTTGCGGGAAGCGCGCGCGGCGCAGGCGCGCTGGAGCGGCCCGGTCTCCGGTCTCCCCGCCGTGCCGCCGCCGGCGGTCAACGTCGCGGCTCTCGCCGATCAGGTCATGCAGCAGATCGACGGCCGCCTGCACGCCTGGCGGGAGCGGACGGGGCTCTGATCCGAGGAGACGCTGGAAATGGCTCTCATCAAGGCACGCATCACGATCGAGCATACGGGGCAGTTCTTCGAGGTGATGTTCAACCCCGAGGAATACACCTTGAGCCGCGACAACAACTTCGCCTCGCAGGCGGTGCCCGGCCTCTCCTCGCCGCTCCTCCAGTTCGTCCACGGTAACCTGCGCACCCTGGAGATGGAGCTGTTCTTCGACACCTTCGAGCAGCACCGCGACGTGCGCGAGGAAACGCAGAAGGTGGTCGGCCTGCTCGACATCGATCCCGAGCTCCACGCGCCGCCGGTGCTCAAGGTGGCATGGGCGTCGCTGCAGTTCCGCTGCGTGCTGGCGCGGGCGAGCCAGAAGTTCATCCTCTTCTTCCAGGACGGCCGGCCGGCGCGCGCGCGGCTCTCCGTGAGCTTCCAGGAGTTCTTCGATCCCGGACGCGAGAACCGCGAGGTCAAGCGCCAGACGGCGGACTTCAGCAAGTCGCACGCCGTCGTCGAGGGCGAGACCCTCTCCGGCATCGCCGGCCGCTTCTACCAGGATCCGCGCCAGTGGCGGCCGATCGCCATCGAGAACGGGCTCGACGATCCGCGCGCCCTCGCCACCGGCCAGACGCTGCTCATTCCGCCGCTGCCCTACATCGACCCGGAGACCGGCGAGGTGCTCGCCTGATGCCTCCCTCCCCGACCTACGCGCCCGAGTTCCGGCTGCGCATCAACGGCGGCGAGCTGCCGGCGCCGGTGAGCTCCACCGTCACCAGCGTGCGCTACCAGGACGGCCGCAACGCCGCCGACCGCGTCGAGGTGGGCTTCGCCAATCCCAACCTGCAATGGCTGCAGCGCCACATCCGGGGCCTCGGCTTCAGCCCGCCGACCGGCATCAAGATCGGTCCGGTGCGCGTCGCCGACGCCGCGCCCGACGGCACCTTCGACATCGACAACAAGCTCGAGCTGGCGATCGGCTACGCTCCCGGCCCGCTGGAGGACGTCTTCGTCGGCGACGTCACCGGCGTCCAGGTGAGCTTCCCCAACGGCGGCATGCCGTCGCTGAGCCTGGTGGCGCACGACCGTCTGCAGCGGCTCGCCGAGGGCAAGCGCGCCCGCACTTTCGGCTTCATCCCCGACGCCATCGTGGCGGCCGTCCTCGCCGCCGAGAACCTGCTGATCCCGGCGATCGATCCCGCCGTCGCCGCGGCCTCGGTCCTCAAGATGGCGCTCGGCGTCGTCCCCAGCGGTCCGGCGGGGATGCGGCAGGGCAGCGAGAGCGACCTCCAGTTCCTGCAGCGCATCGCCATGCAGTACGACGCCGACTTCTGGGTGGAAGGGGACGTCCTCTACCTCTCGCGCTTCATCAAGGAGAGCGAGCCGCGGCTGGCGCTGACCTGGGGGCAGTCGCTCCTCGACTTTTCCCCGCGGGTGAGCACGGTGGGCCAGGTGGCCGGAGTGACCATGCGCTTCACCCTGCGCGAGATCCCCTTCACTTTCTCGGTCTCCGTCTTCTGGGACTTCGACCGCGAGAGCGTCGGCATCTCGGTCTTCCCGGGCGGCGGGGCGAGCTCGGTGGCGTTCACCGGCGCCGGCGACGTCACCATCGACCGGCCGATCCGTACGCCTCTCGACCTCGCCGCCAACGCGCTGCTCATCTACCACAAGCTGCGCGAGAAGCTGAACAACCGCCTCACCGGCAGCGGCTCCTCCATCGGCGACCCCCGCATCCGCGCCGGCGCCATGATCCGCCTGGAGGGGCTCGGCCCGGACTTCAGCGGCGACTACCGCGTCAAGAGCGCCACCCACTCGCTCGACGGCGGCGGCTACAAGACCAGCTTCGAGGTCTTCAAGGAGATCCTGCCGTGATGGAAGAAACCCTCTCCGAGATGGCCGAGAAGGCCGCCGACCAGAGCGACCGCTTCTACGGCGTCGTCACCGGCACGGTGATCAACGTCGTGGACCCGATGTTTCTCGGCCGGGTCCAGGTACGGCTCCCTTTCGTCGACGACGTCGAGATCTCTCCCTGGGCGCGCGTCGCGGCGCCGATGGCGGGAATCACCCACGGCCATTACTTCATACCCAACCTCGGCGACGAGGTGCTGATCGCCTTCGAGCACGGCGACATGACCGCGCCCTACGTCCTCGGCAGCGTGTGGAACGCCACCTCGCCGCCGCCGCTGCCCTCGCCGCTGCCCCAGATCCGCGCCATCCGCACCCTGGCGGGCAACCAGCTCGTGTTCAGCGAAGCGCCGCCCACGGTCACCCTGCAGTCGGGGCCGACGCCGCCGGTAACCATTCCGGCGCCGCCCACTCCCGCGGGGCCGCCCACCGTCATCCTCTCGCCGGCCGGCATTCAAATTCTTTTCGGGCTCAGCATCATCAATATGACCCCGGACGGCATCACGATCACGGGTACCCCGAACCTGAATCTCGTCGCCACCGCCGCCATCACTCTCACGGCGCCGAACGTCACCATCAATGGCGCCGCCGCCACCAGCGTCCAGTCGGCCGGGGTCTGCAGCGTCACCGCGCCCCTGGTAAAGATCAATTGAAGATCAACTGAGGATCACGGAGCCGCCTCTATGCCGCCCGCAGCCCGCGTCACCGACCCCAGCGGCCATCCCGGGATGATTACCGGCCCGGGCGTGCCGAACGTGCTCATCGGCGGCCTGCCCGCCGCCGTGCTCGGCGACCTCCACACCTGCGCCATGCCGCCGCTCGCCGGCCCGCACCCGCCCTCGCCGATGGTCAAGGGCAGCGTCAACGTGCTGATCGGCGGCCGGCCGGCCGTGCGCATGGGTGACCTTTCCGGCTGCGGCGCGCCCATCGTCATGGGGCACCCGACGGTGCTGATCGGAGGCTGAGGATGAACGGCGACAACCGCTTGGATCCGAGCCGCGCCTTCCTGGGCGTGGGCTGGGCCTTTCCGCTGCGCCTGGCGGGCGACCATTCCGTGGCCACCGCCGCCTACGAAGAGGATATCCGCGAGGCCATCCGCATCATCCTCGGCACCCGCCGCAACGAGCGGGTGATGCGCCCTGAATTCGGCGCCGGGCTGGAGGACTTCGTCTTCGAGCCGGTCAGCCCGGCGACCATCGAAGCGCTCAAGAAGCGGGTCGAGGAAGCCTTGATCGACTGGGAGCCGCGCATCGACGTCAACCGGGTGGAGGTGACGACCGACCCGGCGCTGCGCGACCGCCTGCTGATCTCCATCGACTACCGCGTGCGCTCGACGAACACCAACTACAACCTGGTCTATCCCTTCTATCTCGACGAAGGAGCGAGCGCGTGAAGGCTTCCCTGCTGCCGGTGCTGGACCCCCGCGTCGCGCGACAGATCCGCGACGAGCTGCTCGCCCGCCGGCCGGCGTACGTTCCGGACTGGCTGCCCTCCGAGAACGGCGCCGATGCCGCGCTCGCCTGGATCGCCGCGCGCTACCTGGAGATGCTGCTGCAGCGGCTCGATCTCGCGCCCGAGAAGAACCGTATGGCGTTCCTCGACCTCCTGGGGATCGATCTCGTGCCGGCGCAGCCGGCGCGGGCGCCGCTGGTCTTCCAGCTCTCGGCGCAGGCGCCGGCCGTCACCCTCCCCGCCGGCTCGCGGGTGGCGGCGCCGCCGCCTCCGGAGAGCACGCAGCAGATCGTCTTCGAGACCGAGCGCGCCGCCGGCCTCTCGGCGGCGCAATTGCGCCAGGTGGTGAGCCTGTGGCCCGGGCGCGACCAGTACATCGATCACAGCGCCGACTTCGCGGCCGGCCGGCCGATCCACCCCTTCAAGCTCTCGCTGCTGGCCGACACGCCGCACGTCCTCTACATCGCGCACGACACGCTGCTCCATTTCGACGCCCAGGTGCAGCTCGACGTCCAGGTCGATCTCGTCGAGCCGTCGAGCGCGCCGCTGCCGATCACCTGGGAATACTGGGACGGCGCCGTCTGGCGCGGCTTCAAGGGCATGCGCCCCGGCTGCGAAGGGCAGACCGAGACCAACCCCGACGGCACGAACGGCCTGACGCGGAGCGGCCGGTTCCGCCTGGAGGCGGACTGCGCCGAGACCGCCAAGACCAAGGTCAACGGCGTCGAGGCCTACTGGATCCGCGGCCGCCTCACCGAGCCCCTGCCGCTCGATCCGACCCGGGTGCTGCCGGTGATCGACGATCTGAAGCTCGCGATCCACGTGGCGCGGCCGCTGCCCCAGCCGCCGTTCCCGCACTTCCAGCTCGGCACCTTCCTGCCGCTGCACGTCTTCTCCGAGATCCCTCTGGCGCCCGCGGAGGGGGACGGCGCGCCGCTGATCGCGAAGGCCGCGGTCAACCTGCCGACCGAGTGCTCGGTCGAAGGCGGCCTGGAGCCGGAGAAGGCCTACTTCGGCCCCGAGAAGCTCGACACCAGCAAGGCCTTCTTCCCCTTCGGCCAGGCGCCCAAGCCGGGCGACGCCCTCTATCTGGCGAGCGAGGAGATCCTCACCAAGCCGGGCGCCGAGGTTTCGGTGCGGGTCTGCCGCGTAATCCCTCCGGCGCTCACCTTTACGTCGCGCACCGACCTCGTCCCCGAGGTGAGCTGGGAATACTGGAACGGCAGCCGCTGGCAGACCCTCGCCGTCATCGATGACAACCCCGGCGCCACCAGCCCCGCTGCCTTCACCCGCGACGGCACCTTCCGCTTCCGCGTCCCCGACGACGTGGCCGTCACCAAGGTCAACGGGCAGGAGGGACGGTGGCTCCGCGCCCGCCTCGCGGACGGCGGCTTCGGCTTCACCGCCACCGCCACCTTCGACACCCACAGCGGCTCGAGCACCCTGACCTTCGTCGTCCCCCAGCCGCCGGCGCTGGCCAAGCTCCGCCTGGGCTACTCGTGGGAGTACGGCCCGTTCCCGGCCGAGCACGTGCTCACCTACAACGACTTCCAGTACGCCGACAGCACGGAGGCGGCCAAGTGGCCGGGGTTGACCTTCCCTCCCTTCGCGCCGGTGAGCGGCTCGACGCCGGCGCTCTATCTCGGCTTCGACCAGAAGCTGCCGGTGGACCGCCTCAACTTCTTCTTCGACGTCGAGGAGCAGCGCGACGACGTGCGCGGCCCCGATCTCGTGTGGGAGGCGTGGGACGGCTTCGACTTTTCGCGCCTCACGGTGGAGGACGAGACCGCGAACCTGCGCGTGCCGGGCATGGTCTCGCTCATCGGTCCGGAGGACGCCGAGGCGACCGCCCGGTTCGGCGAGCCACCGCTCTATTGGCTGCGCGCCGGGCTCGCGGAGGACGGTCCGCCGGGCGAGCCGACGCTGCTCGGCATCTTCCCCAACGCGGTGTGGGCCTCGCAGTGGGAGACCGTGACCAACGAGCGCATCGGCACGGCCTCGGGGATTCCCTACCAGGCGCTCGCCTTCCGCCGCTTCCCCGTGCTCGCCGGCGAGCAGGTGGAGGTGCAGGAGCTCGCCGGCGCGCGCGCCAACGTCGAATGGCGCATCCTCGCGCGCGAGCTGCTCGGCGAGCCCGCCATCCGCGAGCTGGAGGAGATGCTCGCCCTGGAGGGCAGCCAGACCGAGGTCGAAAAGCCCCCCCTGCGCCTGCGGCGCGACCGCAACAAGAAGGTGATCGAGGCCTGGGTGCGCTGGGAGCCGCGCGAGGACTTCCTGCGCTCCGGGCCGCTGGACCGCTGCTACGTGCTCGAGCGGTCGCGCGGCAAGCTGCTCTTCGGCGGCGGCGAGTACGGGCGCGTGCCGCCGCCGGGCGCGGCGGTGGTGGCCCGCAGCTACCGCACGGGCGGCGGCTCCCAGGGTAACGTCGCCGCCGACGCCGTCAAGCAGGTGCTGGCCGGCGTGGCCGGCATCGAGAAGGTCTCGAACCCGCGGCCGGCCGAAGGCGGCGCGGATTCCGAGACCATCGAGGCGCTCGCCGCGCGCGGCCCGCTGACCCTCGCCCGCCGCGGCCGCGCCCTCACCGCCGCCGGCATCGAGTCGCTCGCCCGCGAGGTCTCGCCGGCCGTGGCCGTGGCGCGCGTCGTGCCGACGCTCGATCCCTCCGGCCGCCAGCGGCCGGGGTGGGTGACGCTCATCCTGATCCCGCAGAGCGACGAGCCCCGCCCCTGGCCCTCGCTCGGCCTGCGCGACCGCGTGCGCGAGGCCGTCGAGGCGCGCGGCGAAGCCGGCTTCGCCGCCGCGCACCACCTCTACGTCACCGGCCCCGACTACCTGCCGATCGACGTCGACGCCACCGTGTCGGCCGTCGATCCGGCCGCCGCGGGCCTCGTCGAGCAGGACGTGCGCGCCGCGCTCGAATCGTTCCTCCATCCCCTGCACGGCGGCCCGGAGCGCCAGGGGTGGGCGCCCGGCCGCGGCGTCTACCTCTCGGACGTGGCCGCCACCATCGAGCGCGTTGATGGGGTGGACTACGTGCGCGAGCTGGCGCTGCTCGTCGGCGGCGAGCTGCAGGGAGAGCGGGCGGCGGTGCGCGCGGACCGCATCGTCGTCGCCGGAACGCTGCGCATCAAGCTGGTGTGAGGAGACAGAGCGATGGCCTTGCCGCTGCCGAATCTCGATGACCGCCGCTGGACCGACCTCGTCGAGGAGGGCCGCTCGCTCATCCCGCTCTACGCGCCGGGATGGACCGACCACAACATCCACGACCCGGGGATCACGTTCGTGGATCTCCTCGCCTGGATGGCGGAGATGGACCTCTACCGGCTCAACCGGGTGCCCCCTTCGCACGTGCGGAAATTCCTCGCGCTGGTCGGCATCGAGCCGGCTCCGCCGCACGGCGCGCGCACGGTGCTCGCCGTCCAGCCCGCGGCGCCGCGCGCCGACCTGCCGGCCGATCTGGAGGTGCAGGGCCGCGACCTCGCCGGCCGCTGGCTCACCTTCCGCACCCTCCAGCCCCTCGCGGCCGTGCCGCTGGCGCTGCAGGCCATCCAGACCGGCGGCCCCGGGGGAATCGTGGACCTGACGGCGCGCTGGCGCCGCGGCGAAACCGTGCCGCCGCTCGGCGAGGAGCCGGCGCCGGGAGCGGCGCTCTACCTCGGCTTCGACCAGCCGCCGCCGCCCGGCGTGCCCGTGGCGCTGTACCTCCGCTTCGCCGGCGGGCGCTCGGGATGGGACGAGCGCCGGCGGCTCATCGCAGAGACGCGGCGCGCGGCCGAGGTCTGCCCGCCGCCCGGTCCGGTCTTCCCCTGCCGCTGCGGCGAAGGGACCGGCGAGGAGACCGGCGGGGGAGGCGAGGCGCCGGCGACGCCTCCGGACGAGGCGGTCCCGCCCCATCCTGCGGCGCGCACGGTCTGGGAGATCCAGGTCGCGCCCGGCGTCTGGCAGCGGCTCGACGCCGCGGCCGG
>Ga0075426_10002629_pt1 | contig 12832 bp, 10 predicted proteins | sample SoiMethybrSBSTD5_FD_75304 | JGI IMG/M metagenome (GOLD analysis project Ga0075426, IMG submission 75304) | Bulk soil microbial communities from a Populus tree surrounding site in Tennessee, USA - Soil MetaG P. TD hybrid SBSTD5 | ecosystem: Environmental > Terrestrial > Soil > Tree plantation...
GTCCGAGGGATATCCCCTGAAACTTCCCGCGGATGAAATCTTGATACGAATTCATCTCCCAGGCGGTCGTGCTGGAAGCGCTGAGCGCGGTCGCGATCATTATCGCGGAGACGCAGAGGCGCAGAGCCTTCCCGATTTCCTCCATGCCCCTAGGCCTCCGCGGTTCCGAGAACTTCATTCTTTTATTTCCACCTGAGCCGACTTGGCCCCGCTGATGACGGCGTCGCCGGCGCTGATCTCGAGCTCCAAGAGTTTTGAATTACGCGCCTGCACCGCATTCTGTGATGCCCCCAGGATCAGCGCCAAAGACGGCGGCGGGTCGGGAAAATCTTCGCCCTCAAGCTGAAAATTCGGCTCCGGCCGCCACACCCGCACGTAAGCCTTGGTATTTGCCCGCAGCTTGTTTACATTCCCCACCAACTGCTGAACCGACCGTGGCGTACTGTTCAGGATCTGGCGGAACTCGGCGAGATTGGCCACATTGCCATCCGTGACCGTAAAACACAGCAGGCCCGGAGTGGCGCCGATGGGCACGGCATAATCCACCGTGCGCGCCACTTCCGCCCCGTCGTCGCCCACTAGCACCGTGGTCAGCTTCACTTTCTCGCCCGGCCGTACCTCGTGCGGGGACGCAATTACCTGGTCGATCTGGAGCTGTTTCTTCTGGTCGAACGACTCGATCTGGAGCGCCACATTCTTCACCTCGAGCGACGGGAACCCGCTCTGTAATAGGTACGCGAGCGGAACGGCCGCCGAGAGCGATACCTGCAGCGCCGTATTGGCATCGCCCGCATACATGTTGTTCAACTTGAGCGGCGGTGCGTTGCCCTGAAACTCCACTTGGCCGCGAACGCTGTAGGTGGCGGCGCCCAACGTGCGTTCCGTCGAGTCGATGGCGGAGAACACCGCGATCTGCATCAGGAACGGCGCCAGGAAACGGTCATTGACCATCTGCATCTCATAGCCCTCGATCTTACTCCCGGCGCGGGAGAGCGAAATGGAGACCGGGGCCATGCGCGCGCGCTTGCCCATCTCGCCGGCGATCGCCGTGTTGCGGTCCTGCGAGATCGTGCCCATCCATTCCTTGGGCGACGAAATCTTGAATGAGCTGGCCAGGTTGGGCAGCAGCGTCAGGACCTCGGACCTTGCGAATGGCAGCTCGGTAGGGCCCACCGAGAGGAATCGGTGCCCGAACGCGTAAATCTTGCCTTTGTCGATGTAGGTCACGGTACCGTCGGCGCCGATGCTCATGTCGCCGGTCATCAACTGCACGCTGATCATCGAGCCCGGCTCGAGCGCCGAAGGACTGCCCATCCGGGGATCGACTCGCCCGCCCGACGATACGCCCTGCCGGGGCTCGAGTCCGAGAGCGCGCAGTTGGGGAGCGAAACGTTCGATGGCCGCCCGCGTAAACCCGCCGAACCAGACCGGCGTGGCGATATCCACCATGCGCATGTCGCCCGCCAGCGCTTCTTCGGGCCTAGGCAGCGCGGCCGTCAGGTCGGGGCTATCAAGGGAGACCTTGGCCCGGCGCAGGGGTTCGGTGCCGGCCCCGGACACGCGCAGCATGTCCTCAATAGGCCGGATGCCCGTGATCGCCTCCTTGGCGAACGGGAACGCCATGGCCACCGCGCCCACCAGCCTTCCGTCGATATAGACCGGGCTTCCACTCATTCCCTGCAGGACGCCGGTCTTTTCCAATGGGCCGCCCGAGAGCCGCGCCAGAATCAAGGATTGCTTCGGACCAATGTTCTCCAGTACGCCCAGAATCTCCGCCTGGAAGTCTTCGACCCGGTTGCCCGAGAAGACCGTTCTCCCCGTGGCGCGCATGCCCGGCTTGATGTCTTTTAGCGGGAACAACGCGGTCTGAGCCGAGAGAACCGCGGCCAGCGCGAGTGCCGCGGGTACTACTATGCGGAACACAATCTTATTGTAGCTAAGTTCACATTCAGCCACTTACGGTTATCGCAACTGAAAGCGCTGACGTTAACGGTCAGAAGTTTGCGCGCTAATGCGAAAAAAAAGCCAGTCTGCGGGAGTTTTGCGGGAGAGGCTCGCCCAATGAAACCTCGCGGCCGCCGGCGCGTTGATCATGGACCGGCCGCTATCGCGCACTTGCGGAACGAACTGAAGCTAAGCTGGCGAGAGATTGGGAAAAAGTTCCGATGCGCGCGTTTCTACGGTGCGTCGAGCGTATTCCTGCACCCAAACCACGGCAAAGTGTGCGGAAATTCAACCTAGGCAAAGGGGGACTACGCCCGCTTGCGGGCAAGTCTCCGAGCACTTGCCATCGCCACCGCCAGCAAAGCGGTGCCCAGCAGTACGATGCTGCTCGGCTCGGGCCCCAACAGGACGCCGTCCCCCGGTCCGCCGCCGGGTCCGCTGCTGCTACTCGAGCTGCTGGAGCCACCTGTTACCAAGCCCGCGAACGTGAAAGACGTGCTAAACACTCCGGCGGCATCAACCCAGACGCCCCCGTTTTCCTCCGTAAAAACAAACACTCGCTTGCCGCCAATGGCCGCCAAGAAGGTTCCAGCTATTAGGTTGGGGGTGGACAGGATCGAACCCCCTGTATTAGGCGCAAGTGTCCCATCGACGCTGTAAACGAAGACCTCGAACGAGGTGGGCGTGCTGCCAAACTCGGTTTGCTCGTCGCTTCCAAACATGTTGTCAGCGCTCATCGAGCCGTCGCCACCGCTGATGCCAGTTAGCCCGGAGGTAAAGTCATAGATTGAGCCTGTCGTGGTCGGAAGGAATATACCCGCGTCTGTGGAAGGGGCCGGTATACCGTCGACATCCAGTTCCGGTGCGGCGCCACCGGCGTAATTTGGTGCGGCCAGCAGCAGATACCAAGGATCCGAACTGATCGAGTACGAACCATCACCAAAAAACCAGTAAGCAGCGTAAGTATGACCTTCGAGACCCTCGGTTTCCTTGGGAACCGCGATTGTTTTCCCGTCGGCGCCTGTGGTCGTGCCGCAGAAGTCCCAGTGGTCTCCCGGACAGAAACTTATTTGTGCGAAAGCTGAAATCGAGGCTGCAAGGAATACCAGCAGCAATGTAAGTTTGCGTGTCACCTTCGTCCGCATGGAACCTCCTAGGGGCCAGCTCGACCGAGTGCGAACTTTCCCGGTAGGGAGCCTATTCCTATTGGTGCCCGAATGCAAGCCCCGGTATGTCTCTGGCTTCCGGTAAGTGATCGTTATCGGCGGTCAGGGACCGGCGGCACGTAGCGTGATACTTCGCGCGCCTGTGCTCAAGGCACAAAAGCCCGCCAGCGCAACGGAGGAGGGATAGGCTGTGCGGGCGGGCCACGAGCGCTTCCGGTGATTTTACGAAGCGCGCGGCGGCCGCTCTCCCGGTCTCATGGAAGAAGGGAAAGGGGCCATGTGTTTAACAGCATGCGCCGTTTTCATTTCTGTGTGAATCGGGGGTTTCCCGGATCAGAATCCCCTTTTGCCTTACGAGATCCACCGTCGCGCCATTCGTCGCCTTCCCACAAACATCATCAATCCAACTACAGTTGCAAGAAGGATAACACTGGAAGGTTCGGGGCTATCGCTGACTACGACAGGATCTATCCCTACTTGGAAAGCCACGTTGGGCGGCAAGCTCAATGGACCGCCCAACACGAAGTAAGGTTCCCATGGCCCGAAAACAGGATCCACAGAGGTCACTCGTATGCCAGGATTAATGGGGCTGTCAGACACTTCCCATGCGAATTCATCCGAGGCTGGCACATTATTGATGATGCTGAGCCAGTAGCGCGTATTCGCTTTAGCCAAAATGGGTTCAGGAAGGTCGAAAGAGTACTTGAATTCTGGCCTCCCCGGAAAAGGATCAAAATCATCAGGGGGACCAGGGGGATTGACAAAATCTCCTGTGGCTACCCGGTTCACGTCATTCCCTACGTGGAAGCCCCCGAGTAGCATACCTGGTTTTCCACTATGGTCAGCAAACAGTCGTATGATGACATTGTCAGCGACTGGAGGCGGATCACGGTAGCCTGAGAGATAGCCTCCCCACCAGGTTATGTTTCGAATCAATGCTGATTGGTCTAGCTGAAATTCATCTGCTAGATTAGCGAAGAACCCCCCGAAATGCCCAGGGGATTGTTCATAGCCAATCGTTTCTGCTTTCGCTGTAATTGAGAAAAACGTAAGCCCAACACCCGTGATGATTGTCGCTAAGTGCCGAGACTGCTTTGAATAGGTTTTCACCGCATCCCCCTTACCTGATCTTGGGCTACCAACCGCCTCTACCGCACGGTGCGGTTCCCTGCGTCCGCCTCCGTCGCCTTCCCACAAACATCGTCAATCCAACTACAGTTGCAAGAAGCATAACACTAGAAGGTTCGGGACTATCGCTGACTACGACAGGATCTATCCCTACTTGGAAAGCCGTGTTGTCGAACCAAGGTACCCATGGCCCGAAAACAGGGGTCCATAGAGGGGAGCTCCGTTGTACGCCAAGATTAATGAGGCTGTCAGATACTTCCCATACCCAAGCATCAGTTACGGGCACATTGATGATGCTGAGCCAGTAGCGCGTATTCGCTTCAGCCAGAAATGATCCAGGAAGGTCGAAAGAGTACTTGAATTCTGCCCTCCCCAGAAAAGGATCAAAAACATCACGGGGATCAGGGGGGTTAACAAAATCTCCTGTGGCTACCCGGTTCACATTATTCCCTTCGTGGAAGTCTCCGAGTAGCACACCTGGTTCTCCACTTTGGTCAGCAAACAGCCGTATGGTGAAATCGTCAGCGACTGGAGGCGGAAACTCTACAGTATTGCCATAGCCTCCCCACCAGGTTATGTTTCGAATAAATGCTGATTGGTCTAGCTGAAACTCATCTGCTACAGTAATCACTTGTCCATCAGACGAGAACCCCCCGAAATGCCCAGGGGATTGTTCATAGCCAATCGTTTCGGCTTCCGCTGTAATTGAGAAAAACGTAAGCCCAACGCCCGTGATGATTGTCGCTAGGTGCCGATACTGCTTTGAATAGGTTTTCATCGCATCCCCCTTACCTGAGACTTCCATCTTGGACTCCTCAGCACCGTTCAGCCAGGATTCCATTTTGGGGCCCAGCGGGCTGACGGTACAGCCTCAAAGCTTCCCTTTTGGAGGCGCTGAGCGATTACAGCATTTTCGCGATGCCATGTCTGTTCAAGATTGCACACCTAGGAAAATAGATTCCTTCAAGAAACGCACACTGACTCATTTGCGAGATATTGGTACGAGGTAACACCGGCTTCGAATACGTGACGTCAGATCTCATCCAACGGCTTGCGCGCGAGTGCGGCTTCGAGCTCGCCGGTGTGGCCCCCGCAATCCCGCTCGGAGAGGCAGCCTATTACCATCAGTGGGTAGGCGCAGGTTACGCGGGTGAAATGCGCTACCTCACCGACCGCCGCGCCGCCGTGCGCGACGATCCCCGCCACCTGCTGCCTTCGGCTCAGTCCATCATCTGCGTTGGCAAGCTCTACAACGGCCCCGAGCCGTATTCGACCCGCCTGGATGATAGCGATCTCGCCTGGATCTCGCGCTACGCCTGGGGTGAGGACTATCACGACGTCCTCCGCCGCGGCCTCGAGCGTCTGGTGGAAAGACTCCAGCAACACACGCCCGAGCCATTCGATTGGAAGATCTGTGTCGATACCGCGCCTCTGCTCGAGCGGGCTTATGCGCGCCGCGCGGGCCTCGGCTGGATCGCCAAGAACACCTGCCTCATTAACCAGCAGATGGGCTCGTGGTTTTTTCTGGGCGAACTCCTGGTATCTCTCGCGCTCCAGGCTGGCACGCCACCGGCGGACCATTGCGGCTCGTGCACCCGTTGTATCGATGCTTGCCCCACCGCCGCTATCGTGCCCACTGGTGAGACGCAGGGCCCCGAATGGACCATAGATTCCCGCCTTTGCATCGCATATTTCACAATCGAGCTGCGCGGCCCCATCCCCGACGAGGCTCGCGGTCAAGTGGGCAACCAAATCTTCGGCTGCGACATCTGCCAGGATGTCTGCCCCTGGAACACACGCGCTCCCGTCACGAGTGATGCCGCTTTCTCCCCCGCCCACTTCGCGCCCGATCTCGAGAAGCTGGCGCGGATATCCGAGCAGGAGTTCCGCGAAATGTTCCGGTCGAGCCCTGTCCAGCGCGCCCGTTATTCCGGTTTCCTACGCAACGTCGCGGTGGCCATGGGGAATCAGCGCTCCGAGCGCTTCCGCCAGCCGCTGGAGATCATGGCGCAGTCGCCGGATCCACTGGTTGCGGAACACGCGCGCTGGGCGCTCGGGCGGCTAGAATTACAATAGGATGCTTTTTCTGCGTCTTTGCGTCTCGGCGGTCATCGGTGTGGCGTATGTCGCCGCGCAGGATTCTCCCGATGCCCGCGGCTTGAACGCGTTTTACAATCTCGACTATGATCAGGCTCTTGCCGACTTCAGGCAGGCCGAGCAGCAGGACCCCCAGGCTATCGGCCCGCATAATCACATTGCACAGACATTGCTCTTCCGCGAGATGTACCGGAACGGCGCTCTCGAGACAGAGTTGATATCCGGCAACAATCCGTTCCTGCGGCGAACGAAGCTGAACCCGAGCCCCGAGATCGAAAAGAACTTCAACGACGAGGTCCAGAAGGCGATCGACCTGGCCAACGCGCGCCTCTCCCGCAACCCCAACGACACCGGAGCGCTCTACGGCCGTGGGGCCGCCTATGGGCTGCGTGCAAACTACGAGTTTCTTGTCAAGAAGGCCTGGCGCGATGCGCTGCGCGATGCCACCCTGGCACGGAAGGACCACAATCGCGTCACCGAGCTCGACCCCTCGAATTACGATGCGCGGCTGATCCCGGGCTTGCACGACTACATAGTCGGCAGCCTCCCGTGGAGCTGGAAATTGTTGGGGTTCCTGGTCGGATTCCATGGCGATAAAGATCGAGGGCTCCGGACTGTCGAAGAGGTTTCGCGAAAGGGCAATCAAAACAAAATTGATGCCGAGATGCTGCTCTGTGCTCTGTACCGCCGTGAAGAACGCCCCAGGCAGGCCATACCCCTGCTCGAAGACCTGCTGCGCCGCTTCCCGCGGAACAACCTGCTGCTGTTTGAAGAAGCCCACATGTACAGCTCGCTCGGTGACAAGGACAAGGCTATCGCCGCCATCGAGAAAGTCGCTGCCGGCAAGCAAAGCGGGCTTCCGGGCTTCACCGCCGTGCCCTGGGAGAAGATTTATTTCCAGATTGGCAACATCCAGTTCTGGTATAACGATCTCGACCGCGCGCTCGACAACCTGAAGAAAGTGACTACTTCCCGCAACGAGGTTGATCTCAACACCGGCGTGCTGGCATGGATGCGTACGGGCCAGATTTACGACATGAAACACCGGCATGGTGAGGCGATAGAAGCCTACAAGCGCGCCATCGCCTTCGCGCCGCAAGCCGACGCAGCCAGGGAGTCCCGCGGCTACATCTCGTCTCCTTACCGCCGCCAAAGGCAATCCTGATGGCCCGCTTCGTCATCCAGAATTTCGGTTGCCGCGCTACCCAGGCGGATGGCGCAGCCCTCGAAGCTCAGCTCGCCGCGCGCGGCTTCGAATGCGCCAACGACCGCCATGCCGCCGACTTCGTGATCCTCAACACCTGCACGGTGACTTCCTCCGCCGACGAAGACGTGCGCCAGGCCTTACGCCGCGCGCACCGCGAGAATCCACAATCGCGTATCCTGGTCACCGGTTGTTATGCCCAGCGGGCACCCGAGGAACTGGCCTCGCTGCCTGGCGTCGAGTGGGTGGTGGGCAATTCGCACAAGACGGAAATTGCTGGCCTGCTTGACGAAGCCGCGCGCGAGCGGCCTAACGATGCCGCGCCCTACCACGGCCAGATTCTCGTCGGCGACATCTTCGCGCGCCCGGATTTCCTCACCGCGCCGGTCATGGACGCCGCTCAAGACCGCACGCGTCCCAATCTCAAGATTCAGGACGGCTGCAACAACCGTTGCTCGTTCTGCATCATCCCCTTCGTGCGCGGCCGCTCCCGCAGTTCTACGCCGGATTTGGTCGTCGAACAGGTACGCAACCTTGCCCCGCGCTATCGCGAGGTCGTTCTGAGCGGTATCAATCTCGGCCGCTGGGGCAGGGAACCGGGCAGCCAATTGCGTCTCGCCGATCTCCTGCGCCGTCTGCTCGCTGAAACCGAAATCGCGCGCCTGCGATTGAGCTCGGTCGAGCCCATGGATTTCTCCGACACCCTGCTCGATCTCATGGCCGAGTCGCCGCGCATCGCCCGGCACGTCCACGCGCCGCTGCAATCTGGCTCCGACCGTGTTTTGCGCCGGATGCGCCGCAAGTACCGGCCGCACCACTACGCTGACCGCATTTTCAAGGCCCGGCGCGTCATGCCCGACGCCGCCATCGGCGCCGATGTCATGGTCGGCTTCCCAGGCGAAACCGACGCCGAGTTCGAAGAAAACCGGGCCTTCATCGAGTCGCTGCCCTTCACCTATCTGCACGTCTTCACCTTTTCCGAGCGCCCTGGCACGCCGGCAGCCGAAATGCCGGACCAAGTGCCAATCCCCGTCCGCAAGAACCGCGGCCACATCCTGCGGGAACTCGCCGCAAAGAAGAATCTGGAATTTCGTCAGAGTATGCTGGGCCGGAAACTTTCCGTTGTCAGCCTCGAAGAGCCGCGCGGCGCGCTGAGCGATAACTATCTCAAGGTGGAGTTAGCGGCCATGCAGCCGCCGAATAAGCTAATCGAAGTACAGATTGGCGGGCTTACCGCAACAGGCGTGCGCCAGGCCACGCTCCTGCCCATCATCTAGAGATGAATGATCCCGGCCGCGAACTATTTTCGCGCCAATATTATAATCGGCCGCGTTGCCCGAGGCGCCCGTTCCGGATGGCTCCCGCGCTGGATAACATTCTCACTGTGCCGGATTCAGCTCGTAACTCACAAACGCAAACTTCTTGGAATCCGGCGACCACGAATTTACGTTAATCGTCCCTTGGCCCCCGAAAATATTCGCGAGTACCCGAATCTCGGCAGTTTTCAGCTTCGCGCCCGGCAGCGGCATCATGCGAAGCTGGATGTCCGTCTCCGCGTCATGCCCCTTGGTGCCTTTGGGAAAGGAGAGAAACGCCAGCCATTTTCCGTCCGGCGAAGGATGCGGAAACCAGTCCTCTAATTCATCCTGCGTCACTCGCTCGGCCTTCGCATCATCCGGACCCGCGCCATCCGCCGGCATGCGCCAGATGTCCCAGCTCCCCGAGCGGTCCGAGTTGAAATAGATCCATGTGCCGTCCGGCGAATAGTCAGGGCCGTCATCATAAGCCGGCCGGGACGTCAGGCGCTGCTCCTCTCCGCCGCCTGCCGCAACTCGGAAAAGATTGAAGTGGCCGTCGCGCTCCCCCACGAACGCGAGCCAGCGCCCGTCTGGCGACCAGCCATGGAAGTAGCTCGGATACTTCGGCGTCATCAGCCGCGGATTCGCGCCGTCGATCGACGCCAGAAAAACCTGTGACCCCGGCGCGCTCGACGAGGCCGATAGCGCCAGCCATTTGCCGTCACTCGAAATCCCGTGATCGTTATTGCAATGCGAAAGCGTGCCCAGGTTCACCTTCTGGGGCTCCGGCGCCGCGCCGTCCAGCGAAATGCGGTAGATGCTGCCGCGCGAATTCGACAGCAGGTACTTTCCGTCTGGTGACCAGTTGGGCGCCTCAAACACCTGGTCGCTTGCGTAGATTACGCGGATCGATTTGTCGGCAAGGCTCAAGATCGAAATCTTGCTGCTTCTCCGGCGAGCGTGTTCCTTCGCCGTCTCCAGTTTCACGTTCGAGAAAACCGCCGTCTCGAGCGCGTCCGCATCGTGCGAGCACACACCGATACCCACATAAACCGGATCGCTAAGAACTACGCTCGCTGTGCCCGCCTCTTTCAGTTCTTCCCCCGGATTGCCAGTGTACATAGTGAACTGGTTGCCACGGCGCTCGATGCGAATCCGTCGCGGCGCGTTTACCGCCGCCTTCACTTCTTCCGTTTCCGCGCCCGCGCTTGGCCGGAATTGCAGAGACGTCAGTCCGTCGCCGTGCAGCGCGACATCCGCGTAAGCCGCGCCCGGATCGAGCGACTGGCGAAACATGAGCACGGCCTTCCGGTGGTCGACTTTCCCCACTCCTATGAACTGCACATCCGCCGTGACGGTCGCATCGCCCGAAAGCCGTTTCCAGGCGAACTGAAAAGCATCCGTGGTGCTCCAGATGTTGGCCCCGCCTCCCGTGACTCGATACTCGCCGCCGGCGGAATTGTATTCGACGGCGCCTTTCTTTGGAGTTTCGCCCACATCCTCATGGGCGTCGAAGATGCCTACCGCGGCCTGTGGAGCGGCCGAGGCCACCGAACAAAGAAGGAGGACAGCCAGGGTTGTCGGTCTCATAGCCAGACTTACATCTTATCCGTGAACCCGCGTGCGGATCGAAACATCTCAGCTGATATGAAAATCGGCATTATCGGCGCAGGAAATCTACTCCCAGCACCTCGCTTCGCGCGGCCGCACCGATTTGCCGGTGGATCACAGGCGCGCCATTTTCGTTGCCGGTGATGATGAGGACGCTAAACAGGTGGTCAAGCGCTTGATTGCCGTCGAGAGCCTTGTACACGCGCACGGCCAGTGACGCCGCGCGCGATCACATCTCCCGCCGCCCCTCCATCGCCTTCCAGATCGTGACTTCGTCCGCGAACTCGATGTCGCTGCCCACCGGAATCCCCATCCCGATACGCGTGACCCGCACTCCCAGCGGCTTGATGAGCTTCGATAGATAAACTGCGGTCGCCTCGCCCTCGGCGGTCGGGTTTGTCGCGAGTATCACCTCTTCGATCTGCCCCGCGCCGATCCGCTCGATCAGGTTCTTGATCTTCAGTTGCTCCGGGCCAATGCCGCGCAATGGCGACAGCGCGCCATGCAGCACGTGGTACACGCCGTTGAATTGTCGCGTCGTCTCGATCCCTACAATGTTGTGGGGCTCCTCCACCACGCACAGCACCTTCTGGTCGCGCGTCGTGTCCCGGCAGAAGATACACAGCTCGCCTTCGCTGATGTTGTTGCACACCGGGCACAGGCCCAGCTTGTCTTTCACGTCGAGGATCGCCTGTGCGAGTCGTTCCGCGTCTTCGCGGCTGCTGCGCATCAGATGAAAGGCAAGCCGCTGCGCCGATTTTTGTCCGACGCCCGGCAGATGTTTGAATTCGCTGATGAGGCGCGCGAGAGGTTCGGCGAAGTCCGGCATGGCAAGCTAAATCGCGGAGTTTAGAACATCCCCGGCGGCAGGCCCAGGCCGCCCAGCAGCCCGCCCATCTTCTGCTTGGCTTCTTCCTCCACCTTCTTCACCGCTTCGTTGCACGCCGCCAGCACCATGTCCTGCAGCATCTCCACATCACCCGCCACTTCGGGGTCGATCTTGACGCCCAGCAGGTTCTTGTTGCCGTCCATCTTCACCGTCACCATGCCGCCGCCAGCCGAGGCCTCCACGCGGATCTGCGCAATCTCCTGCGCCATCTTCTCCTGCATCTGTTGCGCCTGCTTCATCATCGACTGCATGTTGCCCGGCAGTTTCATGGCTCTGGCTCCTTAGCCTACTCTATCTTTTTTAGATCCCGTACGGCGCGCACTTCGCCCTCGCCGAAGACCTCGAGGTACTTTTTCACTTCGGGATTTTCGAGCGCGCGCCGGGAAGCGTCGCCCTGCGGCTGCGTGGACCCGGCCGCTGGCTCCGCGCGCTCGGCCTCGCCCGCCGTGACCTTGATCTGGAACATCCGCCCGCCTGCGCGCTGCGCCGCTTTGGCAATATCCTCGCCGCGCATGGCCAGCATAAACTGTTTCGGCGTGACGAATTGCAGCACGTTGCCCGCTTCGCTGACTTTCGAATGCTCCACGGCATCGGCGGTGAACGTCATGCCGAGTTCCATCAGTGCCGTGTGCAGCTTTTCCCGCCAGTCGATCGCACCCATTGGCGCGAGCGCGGGCTCCGGAGCCAGCGCGTTGGCGCCCATCGATTGCGGTTCGGGTCGCGCCGCAGCTTTCTTGGCCCGGTCCTGCTCGAACGGTGATGGTCCCGTCCGCACCGGCGGCGCTACCGCCTTTATCTCAGCGTCCCGGCGCTTCGGCGTGGCCGCCTTGTCCGCGGGTCTTTCCAGTCCCGCCAGTGCCTCTTCAATCGATGTCAGCCGTCCCGCCTGCACCAGTTTCATCAAGCCCACTTCCAGATGAAAGCGCGGCTGCAGCGAAGACTGCAAATCACGAAACAGGTCGAGCGAGAGTTGCAAATACCGCGTGAGGTCTTCTTCGGAAAACGCCTGCGAAATCCCTCCCAGGCGCGCTCGCTCGCCGGGCGACCCCGCGATCAGCCGCGTGTCGCTCCCCGCGATCCTCGCCACCAGCAGATTCCGGAAGTAGCGCGCCAGCTCCCGGCTGAAATGTTGCAGGTTGTGCCCGTTTCGCTCCAGTTCGTCCACCAGCCCCAGCATTCGCCCGCTGTCGGATGCCGCCAGCGCCTCGGTCACCTGCGCCAGCGCGTCCAGCGAGAACGCTCCCAGCAGTGCCCGCACTTCCTTCGCGTCGAGCTTCGTGCCGCAGCATGCAATTGCCTGGTCCAGCGCCGATAGCGAATCGCGAATGCTGCCTTCGCCGGTCTGGGCCAGCACCGCCAGCGTTTCCGCGTCGGCTTCGATGCCCTCCTGGCGGCATATCCATTCCATGCGCGCCACCACTTCGTCGAAATCCACCGAGCGAAAGCTGAAGTGCTGGCAGCGCGACGCAATCGTCGCCGGAATCTTGTGCGCCTC
>Ga0075426_10002631_pt1 | contig 12828 bp, 12 predicted proteins | sample SoiMethybrSBSTD5_FD_75304 | JGI IMG/M metagenome (GOLD analysis project Ga0075426, IMG submission 75304) | Bulk soil microbial communities from a Populus tree surrounding site in Tennessee, USA - Soil MetaG P. TD hybrid SBSTD5 | ecosystem: Environmental > Terrestrial > Soil > Tree plantation...
CGCGGGAATTCCTCGACTCAATCAGGCGGACGGAGTGCATCCCAACCTCACGGGAGAGCAGATCGTTGCGGATAATATCTGGAAGGGATTGAAGCCTCTTGTCGCCCAGCTTGACCGAGGTGCGAAGCAGGGCTAAGTTTCAAGGCTACTTGCGTTTACGATCTTGATCCGATCGACGCTGGGGCATCATTCCGGCGTCGATCTGTAGTTTCTGACCCCGTTTTTCCTGGATTATACATATGGCAATGCCAGCCACCCAAATCCGTCGCGGTATGGTCCTCGTTTTCGAGGGCGATCCGTGCCGTGTTGTAGAGTTTCGGCACCACACGCCGGGCAATCTCCGCGCGATGGTGCAGGCGAAGCTCAAGAACCTTCGCACCGGCAACAATTTCGAGCACCGGTTCCGCGCCGCTGACACCATCGAGAAGGCATCGATGGAGACCCACGACCTCGAGTTCATGTACCAGGGTGGCAGCACGTACCACTTCATGAACACCGAGAATTACGACCAGCTCGAGATCGACGAAGAGGTGCTTGGGGACAACGCGCAGTGGATGCAGTCAGGCATGAAGATTCAGGCCGAGTACTACAATGGCCGCGTGATCGGCATCGAGCTGCCGAACTCGCTGGTGCTGCAGATCGTCGATACGGCGCCGGTGATGAAGACGGCGACCAAGACCGCATCGACGAAGCCGGCGAAGCTCGAGAACGGCGTGACGGTGAACGTTCCTGAGTTCGTCAGCAGCGGTGAAAAGGTCCGCGTAAATCCGAATACCGGCGAGTACATGGACCGCGCGAAGTAAGTTGATTCACTAGTTGGGCGCGGTTAAGATGTGCATTGCAGTTGATGGTGGCTGTAGCTCAATTGGTTAGAGCACCGGACTGTGGCTCCGGGGGTTGCGGGTTCAATTCCCGTCAGCCACCCCATCGAGTAGAACTAGGTCCGTAGCTCAATTGGTAGAGCACCGGTCTCCAAAACCGGCGGTTGGGGGTTCGATTCCCTCCGGGCCTGCTCGTAATTCGCAATCTGTTCGAAGCAGTTGGTGTGTCCCGGAAGAGTGGCATTTGGCGCTATCGTCTAGGGGACTAGGACGGGGCCCTCTCAAGGCCCAAACACGGGTTCGAATCCCGTTAGCGCTATGATGGAGACGCGAGTCTGATCGGCCCCATCGTCTATCGGTTAGGACGGCACCCTTTCACGGTGCAGAGAGGGGTTCGATTCCCCTTGGGGCTACTGTGGTGAGAGGTTAGCGGTTAGCGGTGTGCAAAGAGTACGGACTGACTGACAACCAGTCTGTGTAGGGAAGGTGTTAATGAGGAAGGGGCTTTTGACCCTGACTCCAGAGTTGGGGCCGTAGCTCAGTTTGGTTAGAGCACTCGACTGTCACTCGAGAGGTCGCGGGTTCGAGCCCCGTCGGCCCCGTTGAAGTTCAGATTGCCCTGGTGGTGAAATTGGTAGACACGCCATCTTGAGGGGGTGGTGCCGCAAGGCATAGCGGTTCGAGTCCGCTCCAGGGCATACAACGCCTCTAGGCCAGTGGGTAGCTAGGAGCTTTCACAGTAGGGAGGGTTTGGGATACGGCAGCCCTAGAACTTGCCACAGTAGCTCAGGGGTAGAGCACCCGATTCGTAATCGGGCGGTCGTGAGTTCAATTCTCACCTGTGGCTCTGACAAAACTGGTTCAATGACGACGCCGCTCGGCGTCGTTTTCTTTTCTGCGAGCGGCGAGTAAGTTGGTTGATCTCGCGGGCGTAATTCAGTTGGTAGAATGCCAGCTTCCCAAGCTGGACGTCGCCGGTTCGAGTCCGGTCGCCCGCTCTCTCTCATGCGAATCGGGATTCTTGGATCCGGCCTGATGGGCGGCAAGCTGGGAACGATCTTCGCCCGCGCCGGGCACAAGGTCGGATTCAGCTACTCGCGCAGCGAGAAGAAGCTGCAGGATCTTGCCGCCGCCGCGGGACCAAACGCGCAGCCGGTGACACCGGAGGAAGCAGCTCGTGACGCAGATGCAGTTCTGCTCGCCGTGCACTGGTCCCGCGTCGACGACGTTCTCAGACAGGCGGGAGATCTTACGGACAAAGTGGTTATCACCTGCTCGCTTCCGATGAACGCGGACGACAGCGAGCTCACCATCGCCCATACTTCCTCTGGCGCCGAGGAACTCGCTAGGAAAATCCCCAAGGCACGAATTGTTTCGGCGTTTGGAACCGTTCCGAGCGAAGTGTTGTTCAGTGTATTTCAAAAGCGCACGCGCAAGACTCGACCAAGCCTGATCTATCTTGGCGATGACAAGAAGGCGAAGAACGTTGCTCGGCGTTTGATCAGTGATGCTGGTTTCGAACCGGTAGACGCCGGGCCGCTGCGCATCGCGCGCTACAGCGAGCCCTTCACGCTGTTGATCGCCAGGCTGGCCTATGAGGGAGATAACGGACCGGCGTTGGCGTATCGATTTGACTGGTACGACGAGGTCGAGCGACCGCCTGCCTTCTGAGGGCGCGCGCAATTGGCTACGTTAAACCGCTAACTGAGGATGCAAACCAATGACTGATGTAACTGAGCGCGCGGTTCTGGCTGGGGGCTGTTTCTGGGGAATGCAGGATCTCATTCGGAAATTCCCCGGAGTCATTTCGACGCGTGTCGGCTACACCGGCGGCGATGTTCCGAATGCGACCTATCGCAATCACGGCACTCACGCAGAAGCGCTCGAGATCATTTTCGATCCGCGGAAAACGAGCTTCCGCCAAATCCTCGAGTTCTTCTTTCAGATTCATGACCCGACGACAAAAAATCGTCAGGGGAATGACATCGGTATGAGCTATCGCTCGGCGATCTTCTATACCAGCGACGATCAGAAGCGAACGGCTATCGACACCATCGCTGATGTAAACGCGTCAGGTCTCTGGCCGGGCAAAGTCGTTACCGAAGTAGTGCCCGCGGGTCCGTTCTGGGAGGCAGAGCCCGAGCATCAGGATTACCTGGAGCACTATCCGAACGGATACACCTGCCACTTTGCGCGGCCGGGTTGGGTGCTGCCTAAGCGAAAGGCACAGCCGCAGGACGCGGCAGTGACAGTGTAAACGTCGAACCCTGTCCCACTTCGCTGACCACTGAGATCTCGCCGCCCATCGCGCGAGCCAGATCGCGGCTGATCGCCAATCCCAGTCCGGTCCCTTCGTGCTGCTGCGTCAGTGATCGGCCGACCTGAACGAAAGGCTCAAAGATTTTCTCGAGCTGCTCCTCGGGTATTCCGGAGCCGGTGTCTGTAACGGTGACTCTCACGTAGTTCTCATCGTGCCACGCGCAACTCAGGGTAACGCAGCCGGTTTTAGTGAACTTGACGGCGTTCGACACAAGATTGAGCAGTATCTGATCGACTTTCGACCGGTCAGCCCAGGCAATTATATCGGCCGGGCACTCGCGAACCTCCACGCGTAAGCCTTTCATGGTCGCCTGGGGTTCGATCATATGGCCGACCGTTGCCATCGCGTCCGAGATCGGAACGGCGGAGTAGTCGTAGGTGGCTTGGCCGGCCTCGATGCGTGAGAAGTTGAGGATGTCGTTGATGATGCCGAGCAAATGTTGCTGACTGCGTTTGATTCGATCGAGATCATCGCGCTGTTCCGCGGTGACGGGTCCTCGAACTCCCATCGCGATCAGGTCTGCGTAACCGCCGATTGCATTCAGCGGAGTCCGCAGCTCGTGCGACATCGCGGCAAGGAACTCACTCTTGGCGCGGTTGGCTTCATCCGCACGCTCTCGTGCCTGTGACTCGCCTTGATAGAGCAAAGCACGCTCGAGCGCCTGTCCAGCCTGCTGAGCGAACGCCTGCATCAACTCCAATGCGTCGTCGGTGAGCTGCTTTCTGAAATGAATGGAGATGGCGCCGGCGGTTTTACCTCGCGCTCTGAGCGGCCAAACCGTCGTGCTCTCGTACTCCTGTAGGAGCTCGCTAACGTTGGGGTAGAGCCGGTCCCGCTCCGCCCTCGTGCGCAGGATAACGGGCTTGCCAGTTCTTATTGCCTCCGCCATTGGCAGCTTCTCGCTTACGCGAATGTTGCGAGCCCAGGCGGGGACCTCACCATAACCGCGGTCAGAGCGGACAGTGATCCACTCTCGTTTGTCGTCAACGAGACCCAGAGCTCCTGCGCCCGCGTCGACCGCTGGCAGCGCTTCCTCGAACACGACCTCGCCCACCTCTCTGATGTTCCGCGCCGCCGACAACGCCGCGGTGAGTCGCTGGAGCTTATCGGTTCGGATGCGGTTGGCCTCCGCAATTTCTCTCGCCGCTTCCTCGGCTGCGACTCGTCGAGCGGCATCGAGCGCGCGCCCCTCGGCAGCGCGGCGCTCCGTCAGATCTCGTGTGACTTTGGCGAAGCCCGCGAGAGTTCCGTCGGGCTTCCGAAGCGCGGTAATGAGAACGTTCGCCCAGAAGCGGCTTCCGTCCTTGCGAATACGCCAGCCCTCTTCTTCGTACGCGCCTTTTTCTTTCGCAATTTCGAGCTCGTGTTGCGGGTGCCCGATAGCGTTTGCCTCAGGAGGATAAAAGATCGAGAAGTGCTTGCCGATGATTTCATCGGCCGTGTAGCCCTTTAATCGTCGCGCGCCTTCATTCCAGGTTGATACGTGACCGGTAGGGTCCAGCATGAAGATCGCGTAGTCCTTCACGCCCTCGACGATCAGCCGGAATCTCTCCTCGCTCTCGCGAAGTGCTTCTTCGGCTAAGCGTCGCTCCGTCAGGTCGCGGGTCACCTTGGCATAACCGACGAGACGACCGTCGGTATCGTGAAGAGCGGTGATCACCACGTTCGCCCAAAATCGCGAGCCGTCTTTCCGAACGCGCCAGCCCTCATCCTCGAAGCGGCCTACGCGAGCTGCTTCGCGGAGCTCATACTCCGGCCAGCCTTCCTCGATCTTTTCACGCGGATAAAAGATTGAAAAATGTTTGCCGATGATTTCGTCGGCCGTGTAACCCTTGAATCGCTGCGCGCCCGCGTTCCAGCTGAGGATGAATCCCTCGGTATCGAGGGCAAAGATGGCGTACTCGTCGACGCCTTCGACGAGGAGTCGATGAAGCTCGCCGGTTTCGTGCGCAATTCCGCCAGGCGCCTGTTTTTCCGTGGCCCCGCCGCGGTCAAATCCGCGGCCGTTGATACGTGCGAGTCCGGCAGTGGAGGACTGATCGGATTCTTCTGACATCAGTCTTGTAGGGCCGATCGATAGTCGGCGGTCCGCATTCGAAATGCTGTTCTGCTCGTCGACGAGCGTCTAAGCGACGATCTGTTCTTGATCGTCAAGTAGCCTGACGCTCGTGTGCGCGTTGCACACTCGCCCAAATGCAGCGACGTCAACCTCGTGCAGGAAATTCTCGATCGAATAACCGCAGAGCAGAGAGTACTGGTACTTGTGTCCTAGGTCGTTCCACAGCTGCTCGAGCTGAATCGCACCTTCAATGTTGCCATCCTTCCAGAGGATGTCGACCATCTCGCCGAATGCTCTGACGACCAGATACTGACGCTTGTCCAGGACCCTGGCGAAAACGCTGCCGACAGTCGCCATGAAGAGCTCGCGATTCGGTAGGCCGCCCTCCATAAACGACTCGAGGGTGTAGCGGGCATCGAGCCAGATGGCGAGCCGGCCAGCCAGGAGGGCGTCCGGATCGAGATCCTTCGCACGCAGGCCGCTGGCGAAAGCTCGGCAATGAGCGTCAGTAGCAATGACGACAATCGGCTGCCCGACACGAACGGCCGCGGCCAGGAAGTCTACTACCGAGGCAATGAGTGCATCGTCGGTCCGATAGAAATGCACATCGTGCCCAGTCACGCCAGCTGGAGTTGGATCCGCGGGGCGAGCAGCCTGTGACAGCGCTTTAGCCAGGCTCAAAGGCGAATTACTCACAATACTCTCCTGCACAGGGGACCAGGACGGAGTCGACCTGTTAATTGTACCCAATCGCGCGAAATGGCCCTGAGAAGCAATCGAAAGGGCGGCCAAGCACGGAAATAATTGCAAGTAATGGTCCGACATCGGGGATAGTCCTTGGCGACCAAACGAGACCGGGATTTTCACCTAGTCCTCTGGCGGACTGGCCAGATGAGGGCGACTCTTTGTCGACCCACCCTCCCGCCTCACCTCGAACAAAGAAGGGTCCGTGAATGCTCGTCCCAAGCTGCTTCTGTTCGTTGCCGGCGCCTTGATGGCCTGTGCGACGAAGCCAACACCAGTCACACTTTCCGGTGACGCCGGCGACCGTGCATCGCTCGCAGGAAAGTGGACGGGGGAATATTCGAGCCCGTCTACGGGCAGGAGTGGAAGTATCGTCTTCAATCTGTCGCCCTCCGGCGACGCGGCCACTGGCGATGTGGTGATGGTTCCGCGCGGGCTTGACAGACCGCTGACGCCCTACACAGCGGGCAACACTACGGTGGCCGGAGCTCAGGCACCTCCGGCTTCGCAGGTTCTGACGATCAAATTGGTCCGGGTTAATGGCGACACCGTCAGTGGCGTACTCGATGCGTATCGCGATCCGGAATGCAACTGCCCTGTAGTTACGACGTTCACCGGAACGCTGAGCGGCGACACCATCGACGGGACGTTCACCACGCGCGGCGCCCAGGCTGCGGCGCCGCAAAATGGAAACTGGCGAGTAAGCCGCAAGCGATAGCGCGGCTCGCGCTGACTTTTGCGCTGGTTGGCGTCTTCGCGTGTAACGGCCGCGGAGACGCTGGCCCGCCCATCGCGATCACTCACACATCGGTCATCGACGTCCGCACCGGCGACGTGCGGAAGGATTTTACGGTCCTGATTCGCGGCGATCGCATTGCATACGTGGGACCGGCGAAGAGCGCTCCAACATTTGATGGGGCGCGAGTAGTCGACGGTGCCGGAAAATTTCTCATTCCAGGGCTGTGGGACATGCACGTCCACGGCTTTCTGTATGTGTTCTCTGATTTTGCGGGTCCGCTGATGATTGCAAACGGCGTCACCGGCGCGCGGGACATGGGCTACTACATCGATACGACTCTTCGCTGGAAGCGGGACATCGCCGCAGGTAAAGTGATTGGTCCACGCCTCGTCACCGGCGTGCGCGTCGATGGTCCGGTGAACAAAGCCCGCTTCATCGCGCACGCGACGACCGCTGAAGATGGCGCGAGAGCCGTCGACACTCTCGCACGAAAGAAGGACGGCAAGCCGCGCGCGGATTTCATCGACATCGAGAATCGATTGCCTCGTGCTGCCTACTTCGCTCTCGCGCGCGAGGCCAGCAAGATCGGCGTTGCTTTCGCAGGCGTAGTGCCCGAGTCAGTCAGCGTTGTGGAAGCGTCCGCTGCGGGTCAGCGCAGCCTCGAGCACGAAGACGATCTCATGCGCGCGTGCCGTAATCGAAGCGGGTCGACCTGCGACAGCGTCATTCGAACGCTTGCGCGAAACAATACGGCAGTGACCCCGACGCTCGTCAAATATCAGCCGCTTGCGCACATGTTCGACAGCGCGAGCACCCATCCCGACTGGGCGAAGTATGTGCCCGGTTTGGTGAAGGGAGGCTGGATCAACCGGGCGTCGAATGTTGCGAAGGGCGATTCGATGAGCGTGCGCAATTACTTCAGCTTCGATCGCACGCGCCAGCTCCATTCCGCCGGGGTGAAGCTTCTCGCCGGCACCGATACGCCTCAGCCTTTCGTGTTCCCGGGTTTCAGCCTGCACGACGAGCTCGGCCTGCTCGTGCGCGCCGGACTCACACCGCTCGAGGCGCTACAAACGGCCACGATCAATCCCGCCGAATTCTTCGGCATGCAGGGCGCGCTCGGAACGGTGGAGCAGGGAAAGGTCGCCGATCTAGTGCTGCTCAATGCGAATCCGCTGGAGAACATTGCGAACACGAAGCGCATTGCCGCAGTGATCGCGAACGGTAGGCTATTCGATCGTGCTGCGCTCAACGCGCTGCTTCAGCACGTAGAGACCGCGCTCAAGAGGTAGCCGGGGAGTGAACTACCAGCGCGGACTAACGGCACTGCTGATCTACAACTGAGTACGGATTTGGATACTCATGCGGAGTGCGGAGTGAGAGATCACCGTTTACTGGGTCGAATGAGGCGCTCTCGCTCGCGGGGTATAATCGCCAGTAGCATCCGGCGGATCTCATCGAGTTTCTCGACTCTTTTTTCTACAAGCTCGGCTCCCAAAACTGGCTTTGCCGCCTGGTACCAACTGCTGCTTTCACGCGCCGAGCCTAGCGCATACTCGAAAATTCGCGCCCGATCCTTACCAGAGCTATGCGCATAACCTTCAGCTAGATTGGCTGCGATGGAACCTACCGCAGCGTAAAGCTGCGACGAGATCTTTTTCGTGCTTTCGCGTGCTGCCAGTTGTTCCGCGTCCGCGAAGCACTCAGGCAAGAGCTCACAGGCAATGCGATAGACACGCATGCGCTGAAGCGGATCGCCTTTTAGCGGCTCAATGACTCTCGCGGTTTCGTTTTCCATTGCGCGAACATACCGCAATGTCGCTCGCGGAGTCGAAGCTCAATCACGCCGCAATCACTCGACGATTGCATGGTCGGCGTTTCACAGTGCGAATAGTCTACTAACCCGCACTCAGTCGTCGATCAGCAGTGCCGCTAGTACGCGCTGGTAGTACTCACCCACCGCTCTGTTCGACCGCGGCGTCGACGGCCGGACTGGGTGCATCGCGACGCAGGTATTCGTACATCGCTGCGCTCAGAGCCGCGATGAAAAGTCCTGCGGTCCAGCCTCCGACGACGTCGGTCGTCCAGTGCACGTCGAGGTAGAGGCGGGAAAGGCCGACGATGAACGGAACCAGTCCGCCGACCACGATCGCAGCGGGCCACGAGATGATTTTCTCACGTGCCATTACGTAGCAGAGCGTGACCATCACGGCGGCTGCGGTGAGGGAATGGCCGCTCGGGAACGAAAACGTTCGCTCGTTCAATAGAATTCCGCCGGGCGGGCGGGTACGCGCGTACAGCTGCTTGACCGATCCGGAAACCAAACCTCCGATCGCGGGCGCTGCGACGAAAATTCCGGCTTTGCGGTGACCATGACGTCGGTAAAACCAGATGCCAGCAGCAACTGCCAGCAGCACCATCACCAGGGGTGAGCCGGCCCACGTGACGAAATAGGCGATCCTGTAGAGGACAGGCGTCCGATGCGCGATCATCCACGCGCGAACGGCGTTGTCAAAGACGGTCGTCGAGTTTTCCGCGACATCTTCGCCGATGTCGGCGAAGACTCCCACCGCGATCGCCGAGACGAGCGCTATCAACGTCCAGTAGGTGAAGAGCTTTCGTATCCACGCTCGACGGTGATGTACCTGCGCGGGCGCCACCGTGGGGGCGGTCATGGATTGATCAAGCGGGGTCATGATTGGCGTTGGGATGCTGCCGACGCGGCTGCTTTCGGAAATGTGACAATGACTTTGGTTCCTTTGCTCGGCTTCGACTGCAACGCTATTTCTGCGCCGTGTTCGCGCGCGATCCAGCTTGCGATCGAAAGGCCGAGGCCAGCTCCGTCGGTCCGACTGCGCGCGTTTTCTCCACGGAAGAACCGCTGGAAGACGTGCGATAGCTCTTCGTGTCGAATGCCGATGCCGGTGTCTTCAACGACTAGCGTTGGAACGGTGTCGCGCATCGCCACGCCGACAGTGATCTCGCCGCCCGCATCGGTGAACTTCACCGCGTTGTCGAGGAGAATCATGATCAGTTGTCGAATCAAAGTCGGATCGCCGATGACTGGCGCTTCCTCGAATTCCTCGACTTTCACCTCGACGCCCTTCTGTTTCGCGATGACTTTCGCTGCACTGGCGGCATCGACAGCGATGTCATCGAGAAAAATTCTTTCACGCTCGATCAGCCGCTCGCCGGTGTCAGCACGCGCCAGCACCAGGAGACTGTCGACGATCCCACCGAGCCGACGCGCCTCCGCTTCCACTCCGCGCAGCGCCGAGACGTAGTCTTCCGCGTCACGAGACTGCTGCAGAGCAATCTCGGCGCGGGTGCGGAGAATCGTTATCGGGGTGCGTAGCTCGTGCGCGGCGTCGGCCATGAAGCGGCGCATGTATTCGATGGACCGTTCTACGGGCGCCGTCGACTTGCGCACCACCACGAAACCACCTGCAGCGACGAGAACCAGCGCGAACAACGCGATCCCGATGAAGGCTTCGATCAGGTCCGCGTACTTGTTCGCCAGCTCCTCCTGATCGGCGACGGCGACCGCGACCATCTGCTGACCGTTGTCGAGGCGGAAACGCAAGGCGTGCGCGCGCAGGGTTTTGTCGGGCGGCAGCTCGTACTGCACAGTGGCTTGCCCGCGCAAAGCTGCCTGAAGCGCGGCGCGACGCACCCACTGATCCGCCCGCTCAGGCTTGATCGGATTCCCGTGCATGTCGAACAGATACAGCATGCGGTCCGGGATGTTGAGCTCGTCGACGGCGTCGATCACACTGCCGCGCGGTGCTGCTTCTTCCATCTCGCGGATACGCGCTGCGCGAGTCAGCTCTGTGGTGGCGCTCCGTAACGAGTCGTCGAGCTGCTCGGATAGCTGCCTTCTGATGACGAAGAACAGCCCGATGCCGAGCAGCAGGATGATCGTGCCGAAAGTTGCGAGGTACCAGGTTGTAAGGCGGATCCGCAGGCGAATGAGCCGCTGCACTCCGCTACGCGACGAAGTCGCGTCAATCGCCAAAGCGATATCCGGAGCCGCGCACTGTCTGGATCAACTTGTTTGGAAACTCATCGTCGATCTTTCTGCGCAGCCGCCGCACCAGCACCTCGAGCACGTTGGTAAAGGGATCGTGATTCTCGTCCCAGACATGTGCGGTGATCGCGGCTCTGTCGACCACCTGTCCGTTGTGCAGCACGAAGAACTCGAGCAGGGAGAACTCTTTCGCCGTCAGCTCGATCGAGCGGCCGGCACGACGCACTCGTTGCGCATCGAGATCCACCTCGAGATCCGAGATCTTGAGGGTTTCCGGCAGCGGCGCTCCACGCCGACGCGCCAGCGCCCGCACGCGAGCAAGCAATTCACGGAATGCAAACGGCTTCGTCAAATAATCGTCTGCTCCGACCTCGAGACCTGCGACGCGGTCGTCGACGGTGTCTCTCGCGGTGAGCATCAGAATCGGCGTTGCAACTTCGCGCGATCGCAGCTCGCGACAGAGATCGAATCCGCTGCCGCCCGGCAGCATGACGTCGAGAATGATCACGTCGAACGTGCCGAGCAACGCTTTCATCTTGCCGTCGGCGTAATTCGCGACGGTTACAACCTGTACTCCGTGCTCGGCGAACCCTGTCTTGATGATCGCCGCCAGCCCCGGATCGTCTTCAACCAAGAACACACGCATGTGCGCCAATCTACACGATGTACACCCAAGTCAATACCGTGTAATCGACGTGACAGCTACAGCCGGTAACATTCGCGCTGACTACCGCGGGCCTAATTCCCGGGCAATTTGCGGGCTGCAGTTTACCTAGAGGAGGAGTACCAATGTTCAAAGTGATAGCCGTGGCAATCGCCATCGCTGCTACCACGACCGTTGCCGGCGCGCAGGCGCCTGCCGCATCCAAGGCAGCAGTAAAGACCAACACCACCGCGTCAGTGACCGCCAAGCGTCATCGCCGCGCTGTCAAGAAGGAGACGCAGGCCGATCTCCAGAAGGAAGCCAAGGTTTCCGAAGCTGATGCGCGCGCGACCGCACTCAAGGAAGTTCCGAATGGAACCGTGAAGTCCGAGGAGCTCGAGCGCGAGAAGGGCAAGCTCATTTACTCATACGACATCACCGTTCCTGGCAAGACCGGCATCGAGGAAGTGAACGTCAACGCGATCGATGGCAGCGTCGTAGGCAAGCCGCATCACGAGACGGCGAAGGCCGAGAAGGCCGAGGCCAAGAAGGAAGCGAAGGAAAAGAAGACGACCAAGTAAGTCGTCGGGGGCTATCCAGTCCCCGCCGGGTCGGACATTTTTTCGAGCGGGTGGGAGCGAGGCGCTGGAATACGCCTTGCCCCACCCGTGTCGCATTTCTGCCCCTCGCGCGTTCCTGATACGGAGAAGTATCTGGCCTTCCCGAAGCACTTTCGCACCCTTGACCTGATCCTGGTCGCTCTTGCCATAGGGCCCTCGGCGGTTCGCGCACAGCAGCCAATCAGCCGGCAACAGGCAATCGATGCCGCCGTAACTCGTGGTGCGCGTGCGGCAGTTGCGCGGGCTGACACTTTGGTCGGCGCCGCAGCTGTGATCAGTGCGAGGCAATGGGAGAATCCCAGTCTCTCGCTCACATATTCCAAGTCCGTTCCGACCTATCACGAGATCCTCGACATTCCGCTGGACCTGAGTGGGGCCCGCTCGGCGCGGATCGGAGCGGCGGAAGCCGCGCGGCTTGCGAGCTTGTACCGGTTTCGATTCGAGCGCGGCGCCGCGGCGCTGGATGCCGATACGACATACACGCGCTCCGTAGCGGCGCTCGAACATCTGAAGCTCTCACGACGCAACGCGCGCGACGCAGACAGTTTGCGGCGAATGGCGATCGTCAGACGGGACGCCGGGGATGCCAGTGAGCTCGATGTCTTGCTGGCGACCGTCAATTCCGGTCAGGCCGCGAACGCCGCTGCATCGGATTCGATTACGCTCGCATCCACTGTGTTCGATCTGCAGGCGGTGATGGGCCTCGACACGACGGTTCTGACCGTAATGCCGAGCGACTCGCTGACGGTGCCGACCGGCGACAATTCGTTTTCAAACACTCTTCCGCTTCCGATTGCATCGGCCGAGCAATCGTTGCGCGCCGCCGAATTGTCCGTGCGCGCGCAACGCCGCAGC
>Ga0075426_10002633_pt1 | contig 12824 bp, 18 predicted proteins | sample SoiMethybrSBSTD5_FD_75304 | JGI IMG/M metagenome (GOLD analysis project Ga0075426, IMG submission 75304) | Bulk soil microbial communities from a Populus tree surrounding site in Tennessee, USA - Soil MetaG P. TD hybrid SBSTD5 | ecosystem: Environmental > Terrestrial > Soil > Tree plantation...
TGCTGTAGGAGGCGCGGCCGGTCAACTGCAAGTTGCTCCACGGCGTGCAACTCAGCAAAAAACCCGCCGCGGGAGTGTCGGTTTTTGCCCCCGTCGTTTGGTCCCATTCCTGTTTGAAGCTTAGATTCGGTTCGATCGAAAAAAAACTCGCCGGGCGATACGCGAGTGTGACACCGTGGGTGAAGGCCTGCGATTCCTGTAGCTGAATTTTCCCCAAAGCGCTGGTCGAATAACTCGAGCTGAGAAGCGCGCTCCATCCGGAGCGGGCGAAATTCAATGAGGTCGAGGCGGTTCTTGTCAGGCTAGGTTGGTTCGTGTCTGAATTCATTTCGCGTGACTCGCCGACCATTCCGCGCAAGCGAAAAATTTTAAAATCGTATTCTCCCCACAGTTGGTTCTCATCGCGATCATAAGCGATCTTGGTTCCAGCCGTGGAGATGAATCCGCTGCCAAGCGAGCGGTGCAGCACGCCGTAGCCGACGTTGTCCCAAGTTCCTCGCAGCGTCATGCGCGCCATCATTGGGCGCTGCTGGTCGGTTACTCCAGCGAATCCCAAAGTGCTGTACGCCAGTTCACTTTCACCGATCAATTTGCCGCTGAACTGAGACGTAGTGGCAGTAAGGCCCAAATAGCGCCCCAAGTTAGGATCGCTCGGATTGCTCGAAGCTTCCATCGGAGCGGCGCCTTCGGCGCGTTTTTCCATGTAGAGAGCTTTCATTTCAACGACTTTGGGCCACAAGGTCAGGGAAAAGCTTTGTTTGACGGGCTGGGCAAAATCTCGCGGCACTCCCTCCGCCAGAGGAGCGTATGCAGCGGGAAAGAGACTCATGGGGCCGGGGAAATCCGCTGGATCGGAATCCAGTGAAATTGTCTCCGCCCCTACAGTTTGGCTGCAAAGGCAGACAACGAATAGAAGAAATGCCAGGACCTTGGTCATAAACGCACGCATTGCGACGCTGGCAAACGGTAACGAACGGAGGCGAGCTGCGGGGGACAGAAAGATTTTTTAGATCTGACTAACCACTCGAAGAAGAATCGACGGTGACCTCACACGCTGGAATCGCGCCCTGTGGCGCGAGACAGCAATCAAAAGAACCAGCAAAAATCGCAGTCCGATAATACAACGAGTTCCATCACAAATCCAGATTTTTTTGTAAGCGAATCTGATTTAACAATCTCGTAATGTTTAGGGCCGGTCGCACAGAAGCGCATAGCTTTAGGCGCCGCAGTAGTTCAAAGAACCCGCTGCGACGCGAGCGAGCACTTTGGCGATCGTGACCGTTCGTAACGAAATTCCTTTCAGTGCGGCTGAAAAACGGCGGCGGCCGAGCTCGTTGGTACCGGCTGACTCCGCGAAAAAACATCGCCAAGTTAAATCCATCGTTATCGAGCTATTGACATCCCGCTGTCTTGATTGACCGTCGATCGGCGTATACTCTTAGCGCGTGAAAGACGATAGCCTTGAGCGACAGGAGACCGAGCTTTTGCACGGCCAGTATCAGGCGCTGCTGGAAATCTCCGAAGCGATCGCCTCGCATCGCGAGCTCGATCAGCTTTTCGGCGATCTCGCGCCGCGTCTGCACCGCGTCGTGGAGTTCGACTTCGCCAATCTGATTCTGCGCGAGCCGGCGCGCGAGATGATGAAGTCACATGTCTTGGAGACGCCGGATCCCGCCTACGCTTGCCCGGCGGGGGAATGTCCGATGGAGTCGCCCGGAGGCTGGGTTTGGGAGACGCAAAAGTCGTGGGTGGTGTCGAATCTGAGCGCCGACGCGCGTTTTCCAGAGTTGGGTCAATGGCTCCGCGAACGCGGCATTCAATCGCTTTGCGTCGTGCCCGTGACGACGGCGCTGCGGAAACTCGGCGCGCTCGCTTTCGGCAGCCGCGTGGGCGGCGCCTATTCGGAGATCGACGTGATCTTCTTGCAGCAGGTGGCCCGGCAAGTCGCGGTGGCGCTGGATAATGCGCTCAACTTCGAGCAGGTCCAATCCGTGCAGCAGCAACTGACCGAAGAACGGGACCGATTGCGCCTGTTGCTGGAAGTGAACAATACGATCGTTTCTGTGCTCGATTTGCATCAACTGTTGAACGCGGTCTCGGCATCGCTCCGGCGTTTGGTGCCGCACGAATACGCGAGCCTCTCGCTTTATGATCGCGAGACCCACCGGCTGCAGATTCATGCATTGGATTTCCCCGTCAGCAAGGGACTGCTTCAAGAAGGTCTATCGGTTGGGGTGGACCACTCGCCGACCGGCCGGGCTCTGACGACCCGCCAGCCGGTTTTTATAAACCGCGACGACATCAAACAATTCGGTTCGGACATCGCGCGGCGTATTCTCGACGAGGGGCTCAAATCCGCGTGCTGTTTGCCCCTGATCTCGCACGATCGGCCCTTGGGCACTCTGGTGGTTGCGAGCCTGGAGGAGGATAATTTTCCGGCAAAAGACGCGGAGCTGCTCCAGCATGTCGCCAATCAGATCGCGATCGCCGTAGAAAACTCGTTGGCGTATCACGAGGAAGTGAAGCGGGCGAATCAACTGAGTGAAGAAAAACTTTATTTGCAAGATGAAATTCGCTCGGAATACAACTTCGAAGAAATTATCGGTGAGAGCGCCGGGTTAAAGAACATCTTGAGTCAATTGCAGACGGTGGCGCCGACGGACTCGACGATTCTTATTCTTGGAGAGACCGGCACCGGCAAGGAGCTGATCGCCCGCGCCATCCATCATTTGAGCGCGCGCCGCGAGCGCACCCTGGTCAAGGTGAATTGCGCCGCCATTCCGACGGGACTGCTTGAAAGCGAGCTGTTCGGACACGAAAAGGGCGCTTTTACGGGAGCGATCGCGCAGCGCGTGGGACGCTTCGAGTTGGCCCACCGCGGCACGCTTTTTCTCGATGAAGTAGGGGATATCCCTATCGAGTTGCAGCCGAAACTTTTGCGCGTTCTTCAGGAACAGGAATTCGAGCGGTTGGGCAGCCCGCGCACGATTAAAGTGGATGTTCGACTGGTGGCCGCCACCAACGTGGATCTTGCGCGCAAGGCCGCGGATCATCAATTTCGCATGGATCTCTATTATCGCCTCAATGTTTTTCCGATCGTGATTCCGCCGCTGCGCGAGCGCCGCGAAGATATTCCCCTCTTGGTGCGATACTTTGCGCAAAAATATGCGCGGCGCATGAAGAAGCCGATCGATACCGTTCCGGTCAAGGCAATGGCCGCGCTGACCGAATATCATTGGCCCGGCAATGTCCGCGAGTTGGAGAATTTTATCGAGCGCGCTGTGATCCTTTCCCGCGGCGCTGAGCTCCAACTGCCGCTGGCGGAACTGAAGCAAAGAACGAAAATCCCTGTGGCCGCTTCCTCAAACGGTTTAGCGACGCTGGAGCACGCGGAGCGGGAGCATATCGTGCGCGCTCTCGGTGAGAGCCGCTGGGTGATCGGCGGACCAAGCGGCGCGGCCGCGAGGCTCGGCATGAAGCGGACCACTCTTCAGTCGCGCATGAGAAAGCTCGGCATCGATCGGCCGAGCTAATCGCGACCTCGACCGGGTTCTCTCGGCAATCGCGCCTAAGGAGAGATTCATGGAGGCGATTGAAGGAGGCTGTCTTTGTGGCGCGGTTCGTTACCGCGCCTTTTGGCCGGCGTACGGCATCACGCATTGCCACTGCCAAACTTGCCGGCGCGCCAGTGGCGCGCCTTTTGTCACGTGGGCCGGCTTCGACAGCGACAAATTCACATTTATCGAAGGCCAGCCGGCTTCCAATAAATCATCGCCCAATGTTCTGCGCACTTTCTGCGGAAAATGCGGCACGGCCTTGACCTATCAGCGTGCTGATCTGCCCGGCTCCATCGACGTGACGCTAGGCAGTATGGATGACCCGGAAACGCTCGAGCCGCAGGATCATACCTGGATTGAGAGCCGGCTTTCTTGGATCGTGTTAGGCGATCAGCTCCCCGAATATCCACGTGAACGCAAGCTTCTCCCCTCATCCTAGTAACCGTAGTTTTCTTGAGACGATTCACGGCTCTCGATTGGCCGCGGTTCACTCACGCTTGTAGAAGCGAGATAACCGGTTGCTCAAGCCGCATCGATTGGCGCACACGAGCGGCGTGAGCTTCCAAACGTAATAAACCCAGGTCCCGTCGCCATTATTTCGGCGTCTGCCGATAAATCGGCGCGTTTTCTTCGTCAGCACGGTTTCAACCCTGGATAAGAATTATTTAAATGCGTGCGCGTGAAGTGTTTACGGTGGCGCTAGAACGTCTCAGGTCTTGGCATAATCCTTGTTAAAGCATGTGAAACAAAACGACTAGTCAGTCGATCGGTTACGGTGCCATCCATAGTCAAAAGTCAACAAGGAGGAATTATGTCCCTATCACTCGATGGAAAAACTGCGCTCATCACCGGTGGATCGCGCGGCATTGGTCGGGCGATCGCCGAACGTCTGGCCGCCGATGGTGCGGCCATAATCATCAATTACGCGCGCAACGAACAACTGGCGCATGAGGTCGTCAAGGCGATCGCGGCGAAGGGCGGTAAGGCCATAGGGATTCAGGCTGACGTTTCGAAACCCGCAGAGGTGCGGCGATTGTTCAGCGAAGCCGAGAAAGCGATGGGCGGCCTCGACATCGTCATCGCTAACGCTGGCGTCCATATTGAAAAACCGCTGATCGAAAACACCGAGGCGGATTACGATTATATTTTCGACATCAATACGAGAGGGGTCTTTTTCACGTTGCAAGAGGCTGGTCGCCGGGTGCGCGAGGGCGGTCATATTGTCGTTGTTTCAACCGGCGGCACTAAAATGCATTTTGCTAACATGTCGCTTTATCTCGGCAGTAAAGGCGCCATCGAACAGTTTGCCCGCTCGCTGTCACGCGAGCTAGGTCCGCGCAATGTCACGGTAAACGTTCTCTCACCGGGATTTACCGAAACGGACATGCTGCCCGCGGAGTATCGCGATTACGGCGCGAGTTTGTCGCCCTTCAATCGCGTCGGCGCTCCGGAAGATATCGCCGAGGTGGCCCGATTTCTCGCCAGCGACACCGCCCGTTGGATCACCGGACAGAACGTGCAAGCCGGCGGTGGAGTGGTGTGAAAAACCGCAGTCGCTCGCGCGGCTCTCTTAAACAACACGACCCTAGAGAAAGGACGATGTCCTATGAAGTTTTCACTTGTGCCATTGCTCATTGCCGGACAAACCATTTCTAACGAAATACGACAGGCTTTGCGCGAGAACCGTTTGCAGGAGGCAGCGGCCATCATCATGCGGCAATACGGTCTGAGCTGCGTTGAAGTCGGCCAGCTCCTCGATCTCTCGGCATGCGATGACTAAATGCGTGGTCATGGGAGCCGAACGGACTTATTTATCTGCCTATATCGCGCAGCGTTTTTGGCTGCGGGCGGCAGGAAGGAAAAGAAATAATGAGCTTATCATCAATCCAACTTGGCGCCGTCGGAATCTGGACCTCTCAACTCGACTATCAACCCGCTCGCCAGGCACAAGAAGCTGCTGCGGAGCTCGAACAGCTCGGCTTCGGCGCGATCTGGTTCCCCGAAGCCGCGGGCCGCGAAGCGTTGACCAACGCAGGCTTGCTGCTGGCGCGCACCAGCCGAATCCTCGTTGCCACCGGCATTGCAAATATCTATGCGCGCGATGCGATGGCCATGGCCGCGGCGCAAAAAACGCTGGCCGAGGCTTACCCGGGTCGCTTTCTCCTCGGCCTCGGCGTCAGCCACGCGCCGCTAGTCGAACGGTTTAGAGGTCATCGTTACGAAAAACCCGTTCCGACCATGCGCGCTTACTTGGACGCGATGGATCGGGCCGCTTATCAGGCCGTTCCTCCTGCCAGTGAACCGTTGCGAGTTCTCGCGGCGCTTGGACCCAAAATGTTGAAACTCGCCGCCGAGCGGGCCGCCGGCGCGCATCCGTACTTCGTGACGCCGGAACACACGGCACGAGCACGGGAGATTTTAGGCGCGAACCGGCTGTTGGCGGTTGAGCAGGCCGTCGTACTTGAAACCGATTCCATCAAAGCACGAGAGATCGCGCGTGCGTATATGGCCATGTATCTCGGACTGGCCAATTACGTCACCAACTTGCGCACTCTCGGTTTTACCGATGACGATTTCACAAATGGCGGCAGTAATCGGTTAGTAGACGCCATTGTCGCCTGGGGTGATATCGGCGCTATCATGGCGCGGGTTCGCGCGCATCACTCCGCCGGCGCCGACCACGTTTGCCTGCAAGCGCTTACGGCGGACCACCGCGGACTGCCGCGGCGAGAATGGCGCGAGCTGGCGGCGGGACTGCTGGATAATCGTACCTAGCGGCGGGAAAGAGGGGGGATGGGCTGAGTGGTGCTTAAAATTGCAGGATTTGAGATACCTTCGACGTGTGACTCGGAAAATCTTTCTTGCCGGCGCAAGTGGAGTGATCGGCTCGAGCGATTGATTGCCACATCGCAATCTCTCGAGGGCACCGTATTGCGTTACGGACAATTATACGGTCCCGGAACCGGGAATGTTAAACCCACCGGATCGGCGCCGTTACATGTCGATGCCGCGGCACAGGCGGCGCTGCTCGCGGTCGAACCAGGAATAACGCGCATTTTCAACATTGCCGAAGACAACGGGTTTGTGTCGACTGAAAAGGCCCGGCGGGAACTGGGCTGGGATCCCCGCTTTCGCATCTCATTTGGCACGGATCGAGTCGAAGTGTTCTGATCTTCACGCAAGCTGCGAAGGTTTTTCCGTCATCGGCATCGAAGGAATCTTCAACCGGTGCTGACAAGGCATCTGTGGGAACCTGATCACATGTATGAATCTTCCTACGTTTATACCTATGAAGTCATGCGCGCAATCCAAGTTTTTTGTTGCGATTCTGGCTTGCGATGATTGGTGCCGCTCATTTTCGGACTCCCTTCGCTCAGTGAGTTTGGCACCGACATTGCGTTTCGTAAAGGAGGGGAATAGTAAGCCGCGGTGAATGAAACGCGGCCAATCGATTTAACAGGGTAAAAATGCATGGATGCCGTTGATACGAACGAGACGAGTCAGAAACGTTCAAAGGGCTACAAAGGGATCGGGATGGAGGGGCGGGTCGCCCGTTGGTATGCTAAAAATACCGCCAAGGCGCTCGGCGAGTTCCAAGAATGCGCGCATGCAATAGCGAGACATTTATCCGAGGGGAGTCGAGTCCTGGAAGTCGCTCCGGGGCCGGGCTACCTGGCGATCGCACTCGGAAAGCAGGGCCGATATCAAATTTCCGGCTTGGATATCAGCAGAACCTTTGTCGAGATTGCGCGAGAAAAAGCTCGAGCCGCGGCTGTCGAGATCGACTTTCAGCAAGGTGATGTGGCGCATATGCCATACGCGAGTGACACATTCGATTTCATCGTCTGCCGCGCGGCGTTCAAAAATTTTTCTAATCCCGCTAGAGCGCTGAATGAAATGTTCCGAGTTCTAAAAAACGGCGGAACCGCATGGATCATAGATTTGCGTCGCGACGCGCCGAAGGAAACCATCGATCAATACGTCGATACGATCGGCCTGAATTGGTGGGACACGTTCATCACGAAATGGACCTTTGAGCTCATGCTCAAGCGCCGCGCTTACCTTAAGAACGAAATCACCGATTTAGTTTCGCAGACACCTTTCGAACACTTGGCGATTGAAGAAACAGCCATGGGAATGGAGATACGGCTGCGAAAATGACGGCGTCTGCAAGAGGCCGACAGCGCCGCGCCCTATAGAAGTTTGGTTCGAGCAGTCGGCGCACAATCCGCCCTTTGAAGAATCGGACGAAGTCCTGCCACTGGCGACAGCACGTTAAAACACTCGCCGACTAATCAGCGCCAACCTTCTCAAACTCAGTTCAGCGCCAACCTTCTCAAACTCAGTAATTCAGTTTGACGCGCCTAAATTTCGTCATCTGCCGAGAAATCGGCAGATTGGGGCTGGGCGATGTGCGATAACCGGCCCGAATGCAGGTGGCACGGCCATTGCCGTATTCAGGAATTGCCGGCGAAAAACCAAATTAATTATCCGTGTGGGTGTCATGAAATCCATACAAATGATTCAAGCGTTCCTTTCGGAGTTGCGGTCGCGTTTCAGGTTCGACGGTCGGCGGTGTCGAATATTCCGGAACGAGAATCCATCGAGCGCGTGACAGGACGGTTGGCTACTGTGCATGAGACTACCCGAGAAAGAAAAATCGGAAGGAGAAATGTTAATGGCCCCGAGAATAGATTACACAAAGGTCGGGTCCGGCGCGCTTCGCGCGATGTCCGGACTGGAAAAATATTTAGCCGAGAGCAGCATCGAGAAGCCGCTGCGCGAGTTGATCAAGCTGCGCGCGTCGCAGATCAACGGCTGCGCCTACTGCATCGATATGCATTGGAAAGACGCGCGCGCCGGCGGCGAGACCGAGCAGCGCCTCTATGGCCTCGCCGCGTGGCGAGAGGCGCCTTATTACAGCGAACGCGAGCGCGCCGCGCTGGCATGGACCGAAGAGTTGACTTTGATCGCCGAGCATCATGTCTCGGATGAGTTGTACGAGCAGACGCGCCGGCAGTTCAGCGAACAGGAACTCGTCGATCTCACGCTGGCGGTCGTGACCATCAACGCTTGGAATCGCATTGCCATCAGTTTCCGTTCCGAAGCCGGATCGTACCAGCCGCCAGCGCACAAGTGAGAGATTGTGCATATGATCGGAGCCGCTCTCATGGCAAATTTCTCAGGCCGCGTGTCGGCGCGATGTGGGCGAACATTCGCCGGGGCGACTCATTTACAATTCAGGGTATCTCGGTGCGTTTCTGAGGGGATCGTGATCGTGCAGATTTTCCTGAGTTCCGGGCGATCGACGGCGCTTTATCAATTTACCGACCATGACGGATTTGACGGTGTCATGTTGGGGCACAAGGACGCGGGGTATCATCTGGAGTTCACCCATAAGGGGAATCATTACTCCGGCAAAGCTCCGACACAAGAAAATCTGTTGGTGTTCTATCTCCCCGGTCGAGAGGTTTGGCAGCATGCTGTAAAGCGGCTGGAAGATCATGGCTATGAATCGATCAGGTCATTCAACCCTTATTGGGATCAACGCGGCAAAACGTTCGAGGACCCGGACGGCTATCGAGTGGTGCTGCAGAATGCAAGCTGGGCGCCGTGAGACCTACAGGTGTGGTCCGGCCAAAAAAGTGACGATTGAGGGGGGATATCTGTATGGCTCGAGACGAGGATACTGTTTTGCACGTGTTCAATGAATATGTTCAGGCATTTCAGACGCTGCGAGCGTCAGCCGTTGCTCCATATATTCACCTTCCGTGCATGTTGATCTCGCCCCAAGGTGTGGCCGTGATGTCCAATGCCACTGAAGTTGAGTCTTTGCTCGACAAAATGATGGAAGGGCTCAAAGCACGCGGTTATGCGCGGAGCGAATTGACCGACGTCGAAGCGATTCCTGTGAGCGAAAATATCGTATTGATGAGCGTCAACCGAGCACGTTACCGCAAGGACGGCAGCCAACTCGAGCGCTTGGGTGAGACCTACACGTTCCGCAAAATAGATAAAGGTTGGAAGATTGCCGCGGCGATGGTTGCATGACCCGGACGTCGTGTTGCGTTTGAAGTGAGCATCTAGGCGGACCGATTGTATGGCTGAGGTGTCGGAGTCACGGCGATAGAGGAAAGTCATAACGAACCAACCGCTGATTATACCACGAAGTGTTTCATGAGCTCACGCTCGCCCACAGACAATGAAACGCAGGTTCCTCCGTCGTAGCCCGGATGGAGCCAAGCGTAATCCGGGGTCTCTCGTTATCTGGTTAACTCCACCACCGCATTTCCCTGGATTTCGCTCCGCTTCATCCAGGCTACACTCCAAGCCTTTTCCACACGCCGTATGGACGATTCTCCACCAGGCAGAAAAAGAGATCTCCTTAAGTCGTCGGTGAAGCCATTATGTCGGCGCGTGCCGATCTATCGGCGCGCGCCATCGTCGCCGGCACCGGCGGCGCGTGATTTGCCGTCGAAAATTTTCAATGTTCTCGCTTATTTCTCGAGCCGCGCTTTTGTAGACAGTTTGGCACATGGCTTGCCATAGCTATCGGTTAAGAGGTGTGGTGATTGTCGTGAAAATCGAAATTCCAATTTTGGCAGCATTGCTTGTACTGGCAACTGAAGTGATGACCCGCGCGGCGCTTCAAGGTTTCGAGCAGGCATTGGTCTGGACCGTGGTTGACTGGTCGGCGCGGCGGGTGAGGATCGCTCGGCGAAAAGTTTGGCGGCCGTTAATCGTTATTCCAGGCGGGCAGCACAAGAATTAAGGAGGTCAGCGCTCATGTTTGAAATCTTGCCGTGGTTTTCTCCCGCAGTCGCACCGGCGCCGCTGCCGTTGGGGTTGAAGCACTTGGATTCGGATTTGTGCTGGTGCGATCCGGTCGTCGAGATGGACGAGGATGGCGCGGAAGTCGTCCTGCACAAACAAGTCACTTGGAATTGAAAGTTGGCAAGACATTGGGAGTTGGACGATGTCACTCAAGAGCAAATTCTATTTCGTGGGCCTGGTTTTCTTAGGCTTTGCCGGTGTGCTGGTTTTTCTCGTGAAGATCGCCAATGCGACCGTTCAAGTCAGTGCCGGCGCCGAAGAGTCCAGGAGCGCCATCCAAGCTTTAGCGCTGCCCGGACGTTCAATGAACCTGGTTTCGTTCTCCGCGGTGGTGGTCGACGGTGAGACGGTCGGCTCGCTCGCTGTTTATGATGATCCGCGCACGGCGCGACCGGAAGATTATATCGAATTGTACGATAAAGGCGGCGAACTGGTAGCGGTCGGTTGGATCGATCGCTTCGGCATTGAAAGGATCGCGGTGGATCGCGCGCTCTTGGAGAACCGCGACGATCTCCACGGAACTTTCGTGACCGTCGTGGATGGAGAGCCGATCTAAGGGTTGCATTTTTTTACCGATGTTAAAAATTACCGCTGATAGCGATGCAGGCCGAGTGATATTCAGACTGGAAGGACGACTGACCGGACTCTGGGTCGAGGAATTGAAAATCTGCTGGCAGAAAAGCGCGGCCGCGGCGCAGCCGGTCACAAGGGTGGTGTTAGATGAGGTCACTTTTATCGATGCAGCGGGAAAAAAACTTTTGGCTGACATGCATCGCCAAGGCGTGGAGTTGACAGCCTGCTCGGGGTGCATGACCCGAGCGATTACCGAAAGCATTACGCGAGGAGAATCAGAATGAGCGAGTCTATTCGAGAAGTGAACGATACGGATTTCGAACAAGTGGTGTTGCGATCGGATAAACCGGTGTTGGTCGATTTCTGGGCGGCATGGTGCGCGCCTTGCCGCGTTTTGGCGCCGACGGTCGAAGCGGTCGCGGCAAAGCGCGCCGAAGCCGCGCGCGTGGTCAAGCTCGACGTCGATCGAAATCCGCTCGCCAGTGCGCGTTACAGGGTTCAAGCCATACCGACCTTGATTTTGTTCAGCAACGGGCAAGAGGTCGAACGGCTGCTCGGCGCGGTGAGCGAAGCCGAGATTGAGCGCAGGATCGATCAGCACATCAGGGCGGATCTCAATTAGGCGGCGGAGGAAATATGAGCATGGAACAAGTCGAAGTCAGCGCAACGAGCGAACGCGGCGGTCTTACTTCAGAGGAGAAGATTGCGTCTCTGTTTCAACCGGATACGCTTTTGTCCGATCAATACTTCGAAAACTTGCGGCGCAAAACCTACTTCGAGCCGGAGAAAAGGCTCATGCTGGCGGTCCTGGAAGACGCGATTCGCTACTATCAGGACAATCTGTTTTCGCGCAACGGCAAAAGGAAGCGGATTTTCAACGAGACCGAGGAATGGATCGTCACCCAGGACGGCGACGGGGTCTTTAGCTTCGACCATGTTTGCGAAACATTGGGGCTGAGTCCCGCATACCTGCGGCGCGGCTTGCTCCGGTGGAAGCAAAGACAACAAAACCAGCATCATCAGATCGCCGTCGCCGAGCAAACCAAACTCGCGGGCTGAGCGTGCGCCGTGAAAGTCCGTGCGCGCGAAAAACGATCGATCGTCCGTCTATGAGGAGGTCTCGCGATGAAGTCATGGGAATTAATCTTTCGTCAAAGTCGGGTCAATAAGGGTGTTTACGACGGCGACCGGCTGCCCGGTCAGAATTGGCAATGGCCGCAGGGCACCTGGTTGCAAACGCGCCTGCGCTATCTGCGTCATGGCCGAAGCAGACAGTTTGGCGAATTGACCGGGACACGCGCGCAATAACCGTTTTGAAAAGGTAACGCCAATGAAAGTCGCGGCCATCGACTGGCAGCTTTTCTGGCAGGCTTGGCGCCAGCAGGATCCCTCCAGCCAGGGGGATTGGCTCGCGCGCTGGGTTTTTGCCGATGACGGCGTGTGGTTGTCGATGCGGCTGGGTCTGGATCGGCGCCAGTTCTCGTCTTAGAAAGTTTTCATTGCAGACGGAACTCCTTTTGGTATGATCGCGGGTCGGCCGGGTAAGCTCGCCGTCCAATCGTCGGAGGTGAGCTCTCACGAGCGGTTGAATCGCGGCGGGCGTTTTTCCTTGAAGGCGTTGTAGCCCTCGCGGAAGTCGGGCATTTGCATGCATTGGGCCTGAGCTCTCGCTTCCATCTCCAAAGCTGTTGCCAAATTCACGCTCGTTTCGTTTTCAAAAAGCTCCTTGGTTACACCCAGCGCATACAGGGGGCCGTCTTTCAGACGGAGCGCCCAGTTGTTTGCTTCAGCCGTTAGACTTTCAGCGGCCACGACGCGGTTGGCCAAGCCGATGCGATGAGCTTCCTGAGCATCGATGAT
>Ga0075426_10002635_pt1 | contig 12824 bp, 11 predicted proteins | sample SoiMethybrSBSTD5_FD_75304 | JGI IMG/M metagenome (GOLD analysis project Ga0075426, IMG submission 75304) | Bulk soil microbial communities from a Populus tree surrounding site in Tennessee, USA - Soil MetaG P. TD hybrid SBSTD5 | ecosystem: Environmental > Terrestrial > Soil > Tree plantation...
GGCTGCGTGGCGTCGCAGATGATCACCAGCCGCGCCGTGGGCTACAACAAAGTCCTCGAGGACACGAACAATCAGATGCTTTTGCTCAACGTGGTGCGCGCGCGTTACCGGAACCCGATGTACTTTACCGGCTTCACGCTGATCCGCGGCTCGCAGAGCCTTCAGGTCGGCACCGGCAACATCGCGATACCGTTCGGCGGCGGGTCGCCGAATGTCACGGCGAATCCCAGCGTCAACCTGAACATCAACCCGAGCTACGATGTCGCTGTTTTGGATACGAAGGAATTCATGAGCGGCATCACGACGCCGGTCGACATGAAGACATTGAAATATTACTGGGACCAGGGCTGGTCGCGGCAGATGCTGCTGTTCCTCTTCGTGCGTAAGATAGAGCTGGGCCAGCGCTGCTTTCTGAACGTCCCGTGGAACGCCGCCGACGAGGGCTGCGAGCCGGGCGTCCCGCTGCTGAACGAATACCTCGACCGGAAGCTCGACATCGTCGAGGATCCCGCGCCGCGCCGGACTCCGGTCGGGCCGCCGATCACGTATGCCGCCGGGACGGTGCCGGGAGTCGGCGACGTCGTCAACGCTTATCAGAACAAGCTCACGCTCGCGAAGGAGAAGGATAACGTCTATCAGCTCTACTCGGAGACGAAGGGCTTCGTCTTCCAGTATTGTCCCGATCCCGCGAAATGCGACGCCAAGAGTCGTCAGCACGTCGCCGTCGCTTCGGACACCGACAGTGCGGATGAAAAGAAGCCGAAGATCTACATCCGCTCGCCGGAAGCGGTGCTCTTTTTCTTAGGCGAGCTTGCGCGGGAGGAGTTGGAGGGGCGGACGCCGCCGCAGACGCTCGACTCCGGCGGCGAAAAAGTTCCGCTATTTGTCCTCCGCCGCTCCGCGACTCCGCCGCTATCCGCGGCGCTCAGCGTGCAGTACGAAGGTCAATGGTATTACATTCCGTCCGGACCGGAGGGCGGGCGCTCCATGCATGTGCTCTCGCTCGTCAATCAGATTCTGAGCCTGCACAAGTCGCGCGGTGAATTGCCCACGACGAGCGCGGTGACGGTCGTCGGAAGGTGAGGGTTATCAGCGGGCAGGTTCCGCCGGCGCGTCGGCTTTTTTGGCTTCTTCCAGCTGCTTCGCGCTCGCGCCGGCGGCCTTGGCGATCGCCCCAAGCGTGCGGCGCGAGACGACCGAGCGGTTCTTCGACGCGGTGATGTCGTCGGTCGACGCCGCGGCGTCGCGGTGCTTGATCAAAAGCCACTGGCGGCTGCGCATGCGCACGAGCACCCACGAGCCGCGGAGCTTCTTGCCGTGGAGCTTGAACTTGAGATCGCCTTTCTCGAGCGCGCGATCGACGTCGTCGACCTCCGGCTCCCAGGTGCCGTGGTCCCAAATCATCACCGTTCCGCCGCCGTACTCGCCCTCCGGGATGACGCCCTCGAATTGATTGTAGTCGATCGGGTGATCTTCGGTCTGCATCGCGAAGCGCTTGACCGACGGATCGAGGGAGGGGCCCTTCGGCACCGCCCAGGAGAGCATGACGCCGTCGTGCTCGAGGCGGAAATCGTAGTGGAGCTGGCTCGCACGGTGCTTCTGGATGACGAACTCGCGCGCTTTGTCCTTCGCGCGGCCGACTTTGCCCGAAGGCTCGGGCGTCACGTCGAAGCGGCGCTTGCGATTATACTCGGCGAGCTTGCCGTAGCGGCCGAGGTCGGGCTCCTGTGAACGGGATTTCTTCATCGGTCTAATTCGTGCCGTCCAGCTCGAACGTCGCGATCACGGGGGCATGGTCGCTGGTGCCGAACTCGCGGTATGCGGCGCACGAGGCGGCTTTCGCCGCCAGCGGCGTACTGGCGAGGACGTAATCCAGGCGCCAGCCGATGTTTCGCTGGCGCATGTTGCGCCACGGCGGCCACCAGGTGAATAGCTCGTCGTTGTCCGGGTCGAGCGCGCGTCCGACGTCGACCAGCCCGAGCGCGAGGATGCGCTCGAACCATTGCCGCTCGTCCGGCCGCTGGCCGATGACGTTGGGGTTGCGCTCCTTCGGATGCACGTCGCGCTCGGCGCGCGCGATATTGATGTCGCCGCAGATGACGAGCCGCTGTCCGCGCTCGTGCGTTTCCTTGATAAAGCTTTCCATCTGGCCCAAAAAATTCAGCTTCGCGGGGAAGTCCTTGCCGCCGTTCGGCACGTAGACCGACGTGAAGATCACGCCGTCGAGCTCGACGGTGACGATACGGCTCTCGTAATCGAACGCGGGATGGACGAACCGCGGCTCGTTTTTAAATGACTCGCACCGGATGTGCAGCCCGACGCCCGAGTAGGCTTTCTCGCCGTGCCAGTAGCAGCGGTAGCCCTGGAGCTCGCAGATCGATTGCGGCACCTGCGCCTGCGGCGCCTTGATCTCCTGGAGGCAGACGACGTCGGGCCGCTCGCGCTCGATCCACTCGCGGAACTGCGCCTCGCGCGCGCGGATGCCGTTGACGTTCCAGGTCGCGATTTTTAATTGGGGCATGATCTCTACGTTCCGACTATAGAGCCGCGGCGATAAAACTTCAAAACGAGCCGCCGCGTTTCAAACGCTTTCGAGCCCGGCCTTGGGATAGGATTCCTGTAGCAACCGCAAAAACGCGCGCATCGCGGCGTGGATATACTTGTCGCGGCGATAGACGACGCAGGAATAGCTCTGCAGCTGAAGGCCCTTGACCTTGAAGGTCTTGAGCGACTTTTCCTTCAGCTCCTTCGCCACGATCAGCTTCGACATGAGCGAGACGCCCAGCCCCAACTGCGTGAGCTTTTTCTCGATGTCGAAGCCGATGACCTCCACCGCCACGTTCATCGGCGCGCCGCGCTCCGCGAAGCGCTGGGTGAGATAGCGGCGGTAGAGACAGCCCTCGTGGTTCAGAATCAACGGCAGCTTGCTGAACTCCTCGAACGTGAGAGCGCTCTTCTTGACCCGCGGGTCGTTGGGCGCCGCGACGAAGGCCGTCTCCGCGCTGTCGAGGGCGAAGCAGCGCCATTGAGCGGCGTCGGAGGGTTGGGGACTCGTCAGCACGACAAGCCCGAGATCGAGATCGTGCGAGGCGACGCGCCCGAGCACCTCGTGACCCCATCCGGTCTCGACGGTGACCGCGACCTGCGGATACTCGAGCCGGTAAGTCTCCAGCATCCGCGGCAGCAGATGGCCCGCGACGGTGTGCGACGCGCCGAGCGCGAGCCGGCCGGTCTTGAGGGCCTTTAAGTCCGCGACCTCGTCGCGCGCGACGCGTACGATCTCGGAGAGCCGGTCGGCGTGTTTTAAGAGCGTCGCCCCGGCGAGCGTCAGCTGCGCGGTACGGCCGCGCTCGAAGAGGCGCTCGCCGAGCTCGTCCTCGAGCGCGCGGATCTGCTTGCTGACCGCCGGCTGGGTGAGATGGAGCGCCGCGGCGGCGCGGCGGAAGCTCTTCATCGCCGAGACGGTCTGGAGGGTAACGAGCTGGTCGAGCGTCATCGATATATTCCTTAAAGTTATCGCATTTATAAAAAATTACCATTTGGATTATATGCCTACGCGGTGCAGGATGGCAAGGAGAAAGGCGGAAAACCCATGAACGCCACTAATCCGATCGAGGAGCGACATTCCGGTTATGCACGCGGCGAGGCGCCGTTCGCGGGAGGCGAATGGTTCGGGAAGAAAACGGCGTGGACGCTGGCGGTGCTGACGCTCGGCGCCGTCGTCTTGCTGATCGCGTGGCTCGTCCCGCCGACGATGCGCGATCGGCCGCACGAGCCGTGGAGGGAATCGTTCGCCGCAGCCGATTCGGCGCGCGAGAGCGGCGACCGCTATCGCGCGCTCGAGATGTACATTCACTCCGCGCGCATCGCGTCGTCGACCGACGACTGGCGCGCGGACCTCGCGATCGCGTGCGGCCTCCAGAAGCTCGGCAAGACCGAAGGGCCGAGCCTCTACGGCTTCAACGTTCTCGTGAGCGCGATGGGCGCCGCCGAGCGCCGGAAGAGCGCGGAAGGGATGCAGGCCGTCGCGGCCGCGTTCGCATCGCTCGGCGATGCGTACGCGTCGTTCGCGTTGTCGCGGGTCGGCGATGATTGGCCGGGCGCCGAGTCGGGCGGTCAGCCGGTGGTAAAGCCACGGACTTTCACCGTCGCTCAGCCGGGCTGCTGATCACTTCTTGCCCCGCTCAGCGGATCGGATCACCGCCCAGAGCTTCGGCGCGGTGTAGGGCATGTCGATGTGATCGATGCCGAGCGGCGCGAGCGCGTCCATGACTGCGTTCGCGATGCACGGCGGCGCGCCGTTAGTTCCCGCCTCGCCGACGCCTTTGACGCCCAGGGGGTTGAACGGATTCGGCGTCACGGTCTCGCCGAGGGTGAGCGTCGGCATGCTCGTCGCGTGCGGCACGGCGTAGTTGACCAGCGTGCCGGTCAGGACCTCGCCTTCCTCGCCGTATTGCATGTGCTCGAGAAACGCCTCGCCGAGTCCCTGCGCCACGCCGCCGTGGATCTGTCCTTCGACGATCATCGGATTGATGATCACGCCGCAGTCGTCGACGAGCACGAGCTTTTCAATCCTCGTCTCGCCGGTGTCGCGGTCGATCTTCACGAGCGCGACGTGCGCGCCAAAGCCCCAAGCCTCGCGCTTGGGATCGAAAAAGACGGTTTCCTGGAGTCCCGGGTCCATGCCTTTCGGCATGCGGCCGTAGGCGGCGGCGGCGATTTGCCGCCAGGTGACTTTTTTCTCCGGCACGCCGGCGACCGCGAAGCCGCCTTCGGCCGGCACGATGTCCTCGAGCGACGCTTCCATGAGATGCGCCGCGATGCGGCGCGCCTTGTCGCTGACTTTCTCGATCGCGAGCGCGAGCGCGCCGCCGCCCATGACGGCGCTGCGGCTGCCGAAGGTGCCGACGCCCTGCTGGACCGCCATCGTGTCGCCATGGCGGATCGCCACGTGCTCCATGCCGACGCGCATTTTTTCCGCCACGACCTGCGCGAAGACAGTCTCGTGCCCCTGGCCGTGCGAGCTCGATCCCGTCAGCACGGTGATCTCGCCGGTGCGCTCGACGCGCACCGCGCCGCTCTCGAAACCCGCGCCGCCGCTCGGCTCGACGAAGGTCGAGACGCCGACGCCGGCGAGCTCGCCGCGCTTGCGGGCCTCGTCGCGCTCGCGAATGAGCCGGTCGTAGTCCGAGAGCTTCACGGCTTCGTCGAGAGCTTTTTCATAGTCGCCGGAATCGTATTCGACGCCGGTCGCCGTCTTGTAGGGGAATTGCTCAGGGCGGATGAAGTTCTTCCGCCGGATCTCCAGCCTGTCGATGCCCAAGTCGCGCGCCGCCTTGTCGACCAGCCGCTCGATGTTGAGCACCGACTCCGGCCGACCCGCGCCGCGGTACGGACCCGTCGAGACGGTGTTGGTGAAGACCGCCAGCACTTCGACGAAGACATTGCGAATCTGATAGCAGCCCGGGGCCATAGCCATCATGCGCTGCGGCGGGCCGGCGGTGTTCGAGCAGAGATACGCGCCCAGGTTCGCGACGACGCGGACCTTGAGGCCCAGCATCGTGCCGTCGCGCTTGAGCGCCAATTCGGAAGTCATCGCCTGGTCGCGTCCCTGGATGACGGTCAGAAAGTCGTCGCTCCGCGTCGCCGTCCACTTGACCGGCCGGCGCAGCTTGAGCGCGCAGTACGACGCGAGCGTGTATTCGCGGTAGAGCGGCCCCTTGCTGCCGAAGCCGCCGCCGACGTCGGGCGCGATCACGCGGATGCGGTGCTCGGGAAACTTGAGCGAGGTCGCGAGATCGGCGCGCACGCGGTGCGGCGACTGCGTCGAGAGCCAGACGGTCAGGTCGCCGTTCGGCTCGGGCCGCGCCGCTGCGGCGCGCGGCTCGATCGCCATCGCCACCTGGCGCGGGCTCGCGATATGCATCTTGACGATGTGATCGGCTTCGGCGAACGCCTTGTCCACGTCGCCGCCCTTGTTCACGGCGCGGTAGCAGATGTTCGTGTCGATCTCCTCGCGCGCGATCGGCGCGTCGGGCTCGAGCGCCTTTTCCGCGTTGACGACCGCGGGCAGCGGATCGTATTCCACTTCGATCGCGTTCGCCGCGTCGACCGCCTGCGCGCGCGTCTGCGCCACGACCGCCGCGACCGGCGCGCCGGCCGCGTGCACCGCGCCGCGCGCGAGCGCCGGATGCGGCGGGATCTTCTGGCCGGGAATCATCACCGGTGACGGAATATTGATATCGATGTCCGCGCCCGTCAGCACGAGCTCGACGCCGGGCATCTTGCGCGCGGCGTCGGTGTTGATCGAAGTGATCTTCGCGTGCGGATAGGGGCTGCGCAAAAGCGCCAGGTAAAGCGCGCCGGGAAGCTGCACGTCGTCGACGTAGCAGCCTCTGCCGGTGGCGAGCACCGGATCTTCGACTCTGAGGACGGATGCGCCGATCAGGCCGGCGGGGGCGTGTTGTGTTGTCATAGGTTTATCTTTGATTTTGCGGATGGCTCGTTTCGATTTTGAAGCCCGACGCTTGCGCGAGCGCGCGCCGCGTGAGCACCGTCGCGACATGGCGCTTGTAGTCCGCGCTCGCGTAAATCTCGTCGTCCGGGTCGGACCCGTCGGCCGCTTTGGCCGCCGCGTCTGCGATCGCTTCCGGCGTCAGCGATTTACCGCGTAATGCCGCTTCGGTCGCGGCGGGGCGGAACGGCTTTCCACCCAGGCCGCCGATCGCGACGCGCGCATCGATGCATTTGCCGGAGCCGTCGCGCCGGACGAGCGCGCCGGAGCTCACGACGACATACCCCGACGCCGGGTTGGCGAGCTTGTGATACGCCGTGCCGGCATCGGACGGCGGCAGCGGCACGCGGATTTCCGTAAGGATCTCGTTCTGTCCGAGCGCGGTCGTGTAAAAATCGACGAAGAAATCATCGACGGCGATCGTCCGCTTGCCGGAGGAGGAGACGGCTACGAACGAGGCGTTGAGCGCCGTGAGAACGACCGGAAAGTCCGCCGCGGGATCGGCGTGGGCGCAGCTGCCGCCGATCGTGCCGCGGTTGCGGACCTGCACGTCGCCGATCACGCCGGCGGCGGCGGCGAGCGCGGGCACGCGCTGCCGCACCAAATCGGAATGGGCGATGTCGGCGTGCACGGTGAGCGCACCGATGGTGAGCGCGTCGCTGTCGACGCGGACGCCGCGAAGGCCCTGAACCGTGCCGATATCGATCAGCGTCTGCGGTGACGCGAGGCGAAGCTTCATCGCCGGGATGAGGCTGTGGCCGCCGGCGAGCAGTTTCGCGTCTTCGCCGTGCTTGGCGAGCAGCTCCAGCGCCTCGTCGACGGAGCGAGCAGCGACGTATCCGAAGCTAGCGGGAAACATCGCCGCCCTCCGCTTTCTGCCCGCCCCGCATCCTCTCGGCGGCCCATTTGACCGATTCCACGATATTGACGTAGCCGGTACAGCGGCAGAGATTGCCGTCGAGCGCGTGCTTGATCTCTTCTGCGCTCGGATTCGGGTTGGTTTTGAGCAGGTACACCGACGACATGATCATGCCCGGCGTGCAATAGCCGCATTGCAGGCCGTGCTTCTGGCGAAATCCTTCCTGCACCGGATGGAGCTCGTCGCCGCGCGCGAGCCCCTCGATCGTCGTTATTTCCGCGCCGTTCGCCTGCACGGCGAGAATCGTGCAGGACTTCACCGCGCGCCCGTTCAGATGAATCGTGCATGCGCCGCACTGGCTCGTGTCGCAGCCTACATGCGTGCCGGTGAGGCCCAAACGGTCGCGGAGAAAATAAACCAGCAGCTCGCGCGGCTCGACTGTGGCGTCGTGCCGGACATTGTTGACGGTGAGGCTTATCGCCGCACGCTCAGCGTTCATTCCTCGTCCTTCCTCCTCGGATTGTGAAGTTTTTGTTGCTTTTCGACTAATACACATACTTCGCGCTCGTCCTCAAGCCCCGCCGCGCGCGGTTTTTTATCGAGTGAATTGACTGAGGGCGACCGCCGTGTTACGAACCAACGAATTCACCTGCCGAGGCGAAACAATCTTGAAGACGCTTAAATTCGAAGAGCTCAAATCGCTCGATTTAGCGAAGTGCAAGACGGTCGGCGATATCGTCGATGCCATGAAGTACTGCGCCTTCGGCGCGCGCATGCTCGGCGAAGTCGCGCGCACGATCCACACGATGATCGAGTCCAAGGATAAGCCGGTGCTGATTTACGACGGCGTCGACGATTCGCCGCTCGCGCAGTTGCTCGACGAATTCGTCGCGCGCGGCTGGTTCAAGAAGGTCGTGCGGCCGTCGGATTACGCGCGCGAGAAAAAGCGCGGTGGGAACGCCGTCGTCGTCGGCGCCTTCTCCGAGAGAGACGCGGCGGCGATCTATAAAAAGCCCGCGCGCGCGCTGTTCATCAACGCGTTCGACATGGCCCGGCCGGGACAGATCCGCGACGGATTTTTCCCCGACGCCGTGTTCGCCGACCCGCGCTTCGTCATGCCGGTGATCGACGCCGCGCTCGCCGAATGGACGGGCGGCAAGGCGACGTCCGCGAGCCAGCTCGTGACGCGGCTCGCGCGCTACGACGGCGTGGCAGCGCAGGTTGCCCGCGGCGCCAAGGCGCTCGAGGCGATGGCGCGCGACAAGAGCTGCGCGCGCTTTCTCACCGTCAGCGGCGCCATGACCGTCGGCAAAATGGACCTGGTCATCTGCGACATGATCGAGTCGGGCCTCGCGCACGCGATCTCGTCGACCGGCGCGCTGATGGCGCACGGCCTCGTCTCGTCGATCGGCCTCAAGCACTACAAATACAATCCCAAATACGACGACACCGCGCTCGCGGCGCACAAGCTCAACCGCGTGACCGACACGCTCGAGCCCGAGACCAATCTCGACACCGTCGAGGAGGTCATCGGCGAAGTCATCGAGCGGCTCGACGGCAGCGAGCCGATCAGCCCAACAATCCTCAATAGGCTGATCGGAAGGCATCTCGCGGAGCATTACCCGAACGAGCGCGGCATCCTGAAGTCCGCCTACTTGAAAAAAATCCCGGTGTTCGTGCCGGCGTTCGTCGACTCCGAGCTCGGGAACGACATCTACATTCATAACCTGAAGCGCAAGGCGCGCGGGAGAAAGCCGATCCTGGTCGATCTCGAGATCGACAGCAAGGAGCTGATCCGTGTCGTGACCGAATCGCCGCGCTTCGGCATCTTCACCGTGGGCGGCGGCGTGCCGCGGAACAACGTGCAGAATGTCGCGCCGCTGATCGAGATCATCAACGAACGCCTCGGTCCGACGCTGCCGAACCGCCGCTTCACCTACGGCATCAGGATCTGCCCCGACCGGCCGCACTTCGGCCACCTGTCGGGCTGCACCTATTCGGAGAACGAGTCGTGGCGCAAGGCGGCGAAAGACGGCGTCTACGCCGAGATGCAGGCCGACGCGACACAGGTTTGGCCGTTCCTCGTCAAGCACGTGCTCGAACGCGGCTTTTAAAGCTGCTCTTTGATCGGGAACGCGAAGAGTTCCGTCATCTTCTCGAAGACGCTCCGGGACTTCCAGTCCTCATAGGTAATATTCTTCGAGTATTTCAGATCTTCCTCAAAAATCTTTTCCAATTGCCGTGCAAAGCCGGCGTCGTACACCGTCAGGTTGATCTCCTGATTGAGAGCGAACGAGCGATTATCGAAGTTTGTGCTGCCGACGGTCGCCCAGACGCCGTCGACCACCATGGTCTTCGCGTGCATCAGAGCGGCCTGATACTCGAAGACTTTGACGCCGCCCGTTAACAGCGGGCCGTAGTGCCCCCGGCTCGCGGTATACGTCAGCCGGCTGTCGATTTTGCCCGGGGCCAGAACGGCCACGCGCACACCTCGTTTGGCGGCGGCCACCAGCGCCGCCGTCATATTGTCGTCCGGAATGAAATACGGGTTGGTGATGAGGATCGACTTCTTCGCCGAATTGATCGACAGAAGATACAGCATGTAATTCTGAAAGCTTCCGCCGAGGGGCGAGCTTTTGACGATTTGAGCGGGGATATTGCCGCGGCGCTCCAGGACGGGAAAATAGCCGTCGCCGCCGAGCGCCTCGCCCGTCGTTTCTAGCCAGCTCTCCGCGAAAGCCGACTGCAGGAACTTCACCACCGGCCCCTCGACGCGGACGTTGGTGTCGCGCCATTTGCCATCTGCGCGGCCGTCGCCCAGCCATTCATCGCTGATGCCGTAGCCCCCGGTGAAGCCGATTTTGCCGTCGATCACTATGATGCGGCGGTGGCTGCGGTAATTGTAGCGCAGCAGCTTCCACCACAGGACCAAAGCCGGCGCTTCTATGCGGCGGAAACGTTCCACGTGACAGCCGCCGTCTCTCATCGTCGTCAGGATTTCTTCCGCAACGCTGGTGCCGTGATCATCGAGTAGAATGTGCGCCTTTACTCCGTTCCGGCACCGCTCCGCGAAAGTCTCGGCGAACTGGCGGGTTATAGAGCCATTCTCGAAGAAGTACTGCATGAAAGTGATGGTGGATTTGGCGTTCTTTATATCGGCGAGCATAGTCGGGAAGGTGCCGTCGCCGTTCAACAGGATGTCGATCTTATTGCCAGCGACGATCGGCGCATCCGTATGCGCCTCGATCGTCGGAAAAAAGCTCGACTCGCCCAGCGTGATCGGGGGGATCTTTTCGACGTTCACAACCTGGGCGCAGCCGATGGCGATGAGGAAAACGAGAGCGAGCGGCAGTTTCGCGCGGCCCATGGTCGAACATGCGGACGTAACGGATTCAATTCAAGTGGGGTAAATTCCTGAGTGATCTTCTTTGCCCTCGTGCTTCCGTTAAGCAGAAGGAGGGTCGAGGATGACAGATGTCTTTCAATACGACGGCTTTCCTGCCACGCTGTAACGTGCGAGCGCGTACGGCGGCGAAGGCGAAGCGCGGGCAAAGCAAGGGCGGCGGCGGGCGAAAACAAGGGAAGCGGCTTTGGGCCGCGGCCGTGGTCGTGCTGCTGCTCCTGGCCATGACCGCCGCGTGGCGCTGGACGCCGCTTGCGGAGCAGATCGACATACGGAAGATCATCGCCTGGTCGGTGTCTCTGCGCGAGAACCCGGCGCGCCACGCGATCATTCTCGCCGCCTACGTCGTCGGCAGCCTCCTCTCTTTTCCGGTGACGCTGCTCATCTTCGCGACCGCTTTCGTCTTCGGTCCTCTGGCCGGCACGGCGTATTCGCTCGCGGGATGTATGCTCGGCGCCGCCGTCACATACGGCGTCGGCTACTTCATGGGAAAGGATTTCGTCCGCCGCCTCGTAGGCGAGAAGTGGCGCAAGGTCGAGAAGGCCATCGGCCAGACCGGAATTCTCGCGATTGCCGCCATGCGCCTATTGCCCGTCGCGCCGTTCACGATCGTGAACGTCGTCTCCGGCGCATTTCGCGTGCCGGTGCGGAACTATTTCGTCGGGTCGCTTCTCGGACTCGCCCCGGGCATCCTCGTGATCAATTTTTTCGCCCGCCAGTTCGCGCGCGCCGTGCGCGAACCCGGGCCCGCGAGCTATGCCCTGCTTGCGCTCGCGGTCCTTCTCACCGTCGTAGGAACGATCTGGCTCAAGCGTAAGGCCGCAAAGACCGCTTAGCCGCGCTCGCCGCGATATCTTTCTTGCGCGTCCGACTCTTTTCTGGTAGTCTCGGTAGCTCACTTTATTGATGTCATGATTTTCCGCGGAACGCTGCGTCGCCCAGCCTTGCTCGCGCTCCTTGTCCTGCTGACGCAGGGCTGCTGGAGCAAACCCGCTGTCGTTTCCTTTCCTGCTAATGTTCCTAAGGCCGCGGAACATTCTCTCGCGCTAGAAACAGCGACCGAACCCGCGAACGACTTGGGCGCCGAAGAAACAGCGCCTGCGGAGACCGCGACCGCATCATCCGAGACGCCGGCCGCAACACTGCCGCAGGCGATCGAGGGCGGGCGGCGGCTCGAAGCAATGCTCCCGGAGTCGCGGCTGGCGGCGCCGGACAAAGATCTGGCGGGGGCTGCGACCAAATATGACACGCGCGTGTATTCGCGCACCGTCGGCGCGCCGCTCGTGCTCGCGTGGCAATACCGGCAGGATCCCGAGGGCGTGATCGTCGGCTTCGATTTCTCAAATCGCGGCGGCAATCGCATTCTTCCCGAGCGCTACAACATCGACAAAAACCTCTTCTTCACGCGCGACTTTCAGTTCCGCTTCGACGACCGGGCGCGCCAGGACATCCATCTTTCCGTGACCGACTGGGCCGCTTCGCAGGACCGGCAGTTCCGCCTGAGCGAGCTGATGAACAGCGTGCTCCATTTCTTTCCGCGCAGATACGTCCCGGCGATCGCCGCGGCCGGCGGGCGCTCGATCGTGACGCTCCCGACGGGCGAGCGGGTCGAGTTCGACGCCGAAACGCACGAGGTATTGAGCGGCGTGCTCGCCGAGGCGCCGGTCGATCTCAACCCCGACCGGACGAAGCGGCGCTTCGCCGGCATTGATTATGTAGGCAAAGGTCTGGTCGTGCGCGCCGACGCGCGCGGTACCGACCCGCGGCTCGGCACGACGGCGACGATCGTCGCCTCTGAGCCGGGCTGCGCCGGCGGCGGCTGCAAAAAACTCTGCCGCGTCGCATCGAAGGAGCTTTGGGAGCAAAAAGGTGCGGTGCGCTTCAAGTTCCCGACGGACGAGGAATTCGACCGCTACCTACACTCGCGCTGCGGCTTCGGCATCCCGCAGGGCGGCGACAATGCCGTCGCGGCGTTGTATTAGGGGCCGCCCATAGTTCGACCCGCACGATTTACTTTGATCTTTGCCGCCGCTTCGGATACAATCGAT
>Ga0075426_10002636_pt1 | contig 12821 bp, 15 predicted proteins | sample SoiMethybrSBSTD5_FD_75304 | JGI IMG/M metagenome (GOLD analysis project Ga0075426, IMG submission 75304) | Bulk soil microbial communities from a Populus tree surrounding site in Tennessee, USA - Soil MetaG P. TD hybrid SBSTD5 | ecosystem: Environmental > Terrestrial > Soil > Tree plantation...
TCCGCTCGGCTGCACGTACCGCGGTCGTGAGCGCGGCGCGACGCGTGGCGTCGCTCCAGCCCGACTTCGACACGTACGTCATCCAGATATGGCCGGCATCCGACCATCCGGACTGCACGTAGCCGGCGGGGAAGCCGGCGGCGTACATCGCGGCGTTCAACGTCGACGGGACGAACTGCGCCTCGACCGACGTGATGTTGTACGGCGTGAGCGACGTGACGAAGGCGCCCGCGTTCGCGCCCGTCCCCGGGCGATCGATGTCCGTGCCCAGGCCGTGGAGGGGCCTGAGCCGGGAGAGAGAACGCGATGCGGTGTGGTAGGTCATGATCCCTCGTCAGTCCGACTGCCCTTCGTCGCGCAGCTCGTCGATGTACTTCTCCCACTCCTTCGCCTTCTTCCCCGCCTTGGCGGGATGCAGGCCGATGGAGCCGTCCTCGTAGACCACGGGCGCGAGACCCTCGCGCTTGCAGATCTTCTCGATGTCCTTGTCGAGCGCGAGCTTGCTGCCGCCAGACGGCACGCACGTGACGAGCGGCGAGCGATGCTTCACGCGCGCGGCCTTGGCCTCGTTCGCGTCGTCCCAGACCTTCACGCCCGAGAGACCCTTCTTCGAGAAGTGCGCCTTCAGCGCGTCACCGACGCGACCACGGCTCGGTCCCCAGCCCGACGGACCGGAGCCGATGTCGGTCGGCTCGAGGTCGTCGCCGCCGTCGTTGTCCTGGAGCTTGCGGCCGCTGAAGTACCACCACGCAGCGCCTCCGCCGAGCAGCAGCGTGCCCAGGCCGAGCGCCCACACGGGCACGCCCACGACCGTCTTGGTTAGGATGTTGCCGTTCGTGGTCGGTGCCGTCTGTCCGAGCGGAATCAGCTCGAGCGGCGGCAGCGGTGCGAGCGCCGACGACGTCGCCCGAGCCGGCGCCATCGCGTCGTCCTGATCACCACCGTCGCCGAACATCGCGTCCAGCTCTTCGTCCGAGTAGCCGTATTGCATTTCGCAGTTCTCCTCTGGCGCCCTGTGCCTTCAGAATCAGTAGAAACGGATGATCTTGCGAGCTTGCCGTCGCGCGGCCCGCGCGCGCGCGCGGATGCGAGGACCGCGCATTGCGGGCCCCTTCGCTTGCACCGTCGTCGGGTACTTCCGGTTCCTCAGCGCGTACGCAAGCGCTGCGAGCGCGACGACGCCGCCGCCGATGATCAGCACGGTGCCCCAGGGGAACCCGCCGCCACCGTCCGGCGCGGTCGTGGTCGGCGTCATCGCGGTCGTGTCGATGACGCTCGAGGCGCCGCCGTCTCCTCCGCCGCCTCCGGCCGTGGACACGACGCCGGGCGTTCCCTGCTGTGCCGGCGGCGCGTTCTGGATGGCGTACATCAGGTCGTCGGGCACCGTAACCGTCGTGCCTTCGACCGTGAACGGCGTACCCGTGTAGCCGACGTAGCGAGCGGCGTTCTGCATCGCCAGCTCCGTGCGCGGCCCCCACTTGCCGTCGGCACCGGTCCTGCCGGTACCGGGCGCGAGAAAGCCGAGTCGCTGAAGCTGCGACTGGATGATCCGCACGCCATCGTCGCCGGTCGTCGCGTTGATCTGCGCGGTCGATCCGAGACCGGGACGCGTAGAGTAGTAGTTCGTCATCACCGTCTCCTGCGACGCCGGTTCGCCGTCACTGCCGCAGCCTTGCGACGCCGCCAGATGAACCAGCCAGCGACACCGACGAGAGCGACGCCGCCCGCGATCCACAGCCACTGGTACGCCACCCACTGCACTGCCTGGCCCGTCGTCGACGACGCGGGCGCGGGTTGGGTGGGCAACGGTGACGTGGGCGCGATCGTCTGCGGCACGCCCGTTCTCATCTGCGTAATCGCAGTCATGGTCGGCGCCGCGTCGTCGCCCATGCCCGAGAAGATGCTGCCCGCGAAGATGCCAGTCTCGAGCATCAGCGTCTCCTGTGCCGACGACGGCGATTCGCGACGACCGCGGCCGCGGCCGGCTTCGACACCGCGGCCGGCTTCTTGCGCAGCGCCGTGAAGCCCAGCACGCCGACGAGCGCGATGCCGCCGATGCCGATCGCCCAGACCGGCAGGCCTGCGATCGACTTCATGTAGAACGGCTGATCCGTCCCCGTGTCAGTCGTCGCCGGCGTCGTGGTCGTGTCCGACGTCGTGCTCGGCGTCGTGGTCGTGTCCGACGTCGTGCTCGGCGTCGACGACGACGGCAGCTTGATGTCGGTCGCGTTCACGTACGTCATCGGGTTGATGAGCTTCGCCGGGGCGCCGCTGCTCGTCGTGCCGAGCATGAGGAAGCCGCTAGCGTTGCGCTGACTGTTCACCGCGTCGCCAGCGTCGAAGAACGCGCCCTTGATGACGCCCGCCGCCGTGTCGCTCGGCACGACCACGGACAGCTCGACCTGGCCAGCCGCATTCCAGCCAGCGCTCTTGATGGTCCAGCCCGGAAGACGGCTCTGCACCTGCGCCTTGAGCAGACCGGGCACGCTCGGCGCGGTCGTGCGCGAGATGCCGGACGGCGTCCACGTGCCGCGCACGGTCGAGTACGCCTTCACGATCCGAGGATCGTTACGCGGCGTCTGCCCCGCGCCCGGGTTCCAGACCGTGTCGTTCGGCCAGTCGCCGAGCTTCGCCATGTGGTAGGTCATGTCGTCTTTTCTCCGAGGTCAGCGCCGGCGGCGCCGGTTGCGCTTCAGCACCTTGCTGGTCGTGTACACGTAGACGCCCAGCGAGATCGTCGAGAGCACGAGACCCGTGATCGCGATCTTCTCCATCCGCTCCGCTCGCGCCGTAGCTTCGTCGCTGAAGGTCTGTCCGAGCGTCGTACGCTTCCCCGTCACGGCGTGGTACTTCGGCGTCGACGCGGCGCTCGTCCGCGAGGTCGCCACGGCGTGGAACGTCGGCTTCGCCGAGGGGTGCAGCCGGTACGCCGCCGAACGAGCGGCGTGCGCCCGAGGCATCGCCGCACCGAGGCCACCGAGGTGGATGCTCTGCAGCTTCGGCGGTTCCGACTGGAACACGATGGGCGACACGTAGCCGCGGTGCCGCTGCGGCTGGCCGTAGTTCGCCCAGACGAACGGGTTCATCACCACCGCGGGCTCGTAGCCCATCCATCTTTCGACCTTGTAGGTCATCCCGCGTCCTGTTCCTTGGCCTTCGCCCAGTTCTTCTTCAGCTTCGGGATGAGCCTCCCGAAGACGAGGTAGCCGAGCCCGAAGCCGACCGCGCTCCCGGCGACGAACACGACCATCGGACGCCGATAGAACGGCACCGGTGTCTCCTGCGTCTGGCCGAGCGTGGGCAGGCCGTAGAGCGGGTACGGCGCCATGCCCTGCTGCGATCCGCCCACGCCCGACGCCTGGTCGGCCGCGCGCGAGAACTGCTGATCGTGTGCGAACTGCGTCATGCGTCCTCAGATCCCCAGCTTGCGCCCGAGCTTGCGCGCGTTCTTGGCGATCGCCTTGCGGTTCCGCCACAGCAGGTAGCCGCCACCGGCGACGGCGCCCGCGATGAGAAGGTTCTTCGGCGTGAAGAGCGTCGCGCTCGTCGCCGACGCGCCCGGTACCGGAACGCTCGCCGCGTCCTGCGCGACCTGACCGAGGCCCTGCATCGCGCTCGGCGACGCCTTGAGCTTCGCGATGTCCGTGTTGAGCGCCGCCTGCGAGGACGACGCCGGCACGATCGTCTCCTGCGCCGCCTGCCGCATCACCGCGCCGGTCTGCGGCGCCGCGGCGGCGAGGTTGTTGAGACGCGGCGTGCGCGCCTTGTTCTTCAGCAGGTCGTCGAGCGTCGCGTGCATCACGCAGTGCGCGACCACGGACGTGAGCGCCTTCTCGGGCTGCATGCCGAGCGCGATGAGCCGATCGGCGATCTTCCGGCACCGCGCCGACATCCCCGGCCCGAGCGCGTTCATCGCGTTCTCGAGGAACCGCGAGCGCGCCGAGCCGCGGTAGCGCCTCGACTCGCCGACGAGCGCCTGCGCCGTCGTCCACCCGAAGTGCTCGATCTTCGACGCGTTCGGAGGCGGCTTGAGCGTCTTCACGCCGCGCGCGAGCGTGACGCCGCCGGCCGACGGCTGCGTGACGCGCCAGTTCTCCGCGGTCGCGTCCCACATCTCCGACTGCTGGACGTCGATCTCACCCTCGTGCGCGATGTACGCAGGCAGCGCGTACTGGTGCTGGAAGACACCGTCCTCCCCGCGCCAGGTGACGCCCTCTTCCATGTCGAAGATGCCGTTGCCGATGACGTTCTGCGAGTCCTGGTCCAGCTCGTAGCTGATCCGGTCGTAGAGCGTCTGCGGATCGACCTCGTCGTTCGACGGCTCGATGTTGTCCTGCAGGTTGCGACGACCGGGGACGATCAGCGCAGCGGAGCCGGGCGTGTAGCGCAGCTCGTCGAGCATGTCGTCATGCGGCGCAACCTTCACGGTCGTCGGCTCGTCGTTGCCCAGCTCCATGTCCGTGCGCATCTGCGCGTACGGACGGTAGCCCTGGCCGCCGCCCGGGCCCCACGGCGACGAGCCGAACGTCGTCTGCTGCATTCCGGGACCACCCTGGACTGCCAGCATGTCGAGCCGCTCGATGCCTTCGACGTCGGTCGCCGGACCCGCGCCCGAACCGGGCGTCGACGGCGTGTCCTCCTGGATCTCGTCGTCGAGGATCGACGAACGGTCCGGGCCCTCGTAGTCCTCGACGTCGAGGTTCGCGTCGCCGCGCATCGTCGGCACCTGGAGGTCCCCGTCGCTCTCGAACAGGCTGTCCAGCTCCATGTCGTTGTCGTCGATCTCGCTCATCTGATTCTCCGGTTAGACGTGCGCCCTACGTCTCAGGCCGCCTTGGGCCGACGCTTGATTGCGAAGTACGCGACGGCGACGACACCGCCGAGCACCAGAAGAGGAACCCCGTACGAGAGGAACGGGCTCGAGGTAGCCGGCGCCGGAGTCGTCGTGTCCGGCGTCGGAGTCGTCGGCGTCGTCGTCGCCGGCTGGTTGAGCTGCGAACACTGCGCCGCACCCTGCGCGACGGCGATGCCAGTCGTCGTGGCCGTGTGCGCGTCGGCGCCCTGCGTCTTGCCGACCAGATCCGCGATGCTGTTCGACGTCGAGTTCGAACAGACGATGCCGCGGAACATGTTGAGGATCGCCTGGCCCGGATCCGTCGAGCTGCTCGTCGTCGGCGTCGTCGACGTCGTCTGCCCAAGCCCCAGCCCGGACACCGGCATGCCAGCGCGAGCCGCCTTCCCGATCGCCTGAATGCGATCGATCGACGAGTCGGCGAGCGCGCGAGCGATCGCCTCGCGCACCGCGGGCTGCAATCCCATCCCGCGAGCGCGCAGCGTCGTCGCGACGCGCATCACGCGATCGGGGAGCCGCGAGTCGAACCGACGCAGCGCCTCGAGCAGGCGCGGCAGGCCCTGGTCGACGGGCTGCGTACGCATCCACGCGAGGAGCGCGTCGGCGGCCGCACGCGTGCGCACGAGAACCGGATCGCTCCGGTCTGCGGGCACTTCGCCGAGGCTGTAGAGGGGGCGTCTCATCGCTCAGATCTTCTTCACCACCGCGAACCCGATGAGGCCGACGAGCAGCGCGCCGCCGCCGATCAGCGCGACCTTCGTGACGGTCGCCATCTGCGCCTGCTGCGCCTCCGCGGCCGCGGCGATGTTCTGCGCCTGCTGCGCGGCGTTGAGCTGCGCGATCTGCAGGTTCGCCTGCGTCTGCTGGTTCTGCGCGTCGATCTGCGCGGCGCTGTTCGCCGCCGTCCGCGCGCCGCAGAAGTTGCCGGCCGCGTTCGTGAACGAACCCGACGCGCCCGCCGTGTCCGTGTGCGTGATCGCGCCGATGATGGAGGTGAGCGCACTCGTGCCCGACATGATGCCGCACGCGACGTCGCTGCCGGTGTAGTCGGTGCCCTCGCCGAGGCCCTCGGCGCCCGCGCCCTCGTGCGCGACCGCTGCCTTGATGCGCTCGATCGCGTCGTCCGCGAGCGCGTTCGCGATGACCACGCGGAGCGCGTCGAACACCGACTGCATGCCCCTCTGGCCCTTCGCCCGCGCGACGGCGAGCTGATCGTCGAAGCGAAGCGCGAGCCCGGACTGGATCCTGTTCGCCTCCGCGCGGATCACGCGGAGCTGCGCGGCCGCCGTCGACGCCATCGTCGCCTTCTTCAGGATCTCCGACGCCGCGAGCGACGCCTTCGACATGACGACGTCGTGCTTCGCGAGCGAGCCGACCGTCACGGCGCCGAGCCCGTTGAACGCACGGACCGCACGCGTGTCGACGAACGAGCGCGGACCGGCCGTGTAGCTCATCGGACGCGCGACCGCGCGCACCGGACGCTCGATGGCGGTTGCGCCGAGGCCGTTGAGAGCGCGGACGGCGCGGACGTCGGCGAAGGATCTCGGGGACCAGACGTACCCCGCGGACCGCTGCTTGGCTGCAGTGCTGTAGCTCATCGACGATTCCTCCGACGCGACGCTCTGCGCGTCCGACGCTTGTTGGACTTCACCATGGGCTTGCCGAAGCCCTGCGCGAACGCGACAGCCGGCGTGATGATCGGGAACACCGCACCGAGCACCCCCCAGCCGACGGCCGCACCGACCGACCCGTTGTGGCGACGGTAGCCGTGGAACGCGCTCAGGCCGATGCTCACCGCGTCGACCACCCAGAGCAGCATGCGCAGCGGTGCGGTCTGCGGGCTCTGCACCTGCTGGAGCGTCGTCGTGGTCTGGCCGAGATGCTGGATGTCCAGCCCGCCGGAGCGCGAGTAGTAGGGAGCCGTCGTCATCCGTCCACCTCGAACACCTTCGAGACCTTCACTCGAGAAAGCATCTGCGCCGTCCGCCGGCCTGCAACCGGATCGAGAACCCACCACACCTTCGAGCGCGGATCCTGGGCGCGACAGAACACGTGCGTGAACACCGGAGCCATCCCCCACATCGGCACGTCGAAGCCGACGGTGACGAACTGCGCGCGAGCACCGATCGTCAAGCTGGCTGCGCCGATGGCGAGGCTGTACTCGTCGCAGTCACCGCAGAGACCGCCGACGCTTGCGTCTGCGATGAGCCGCTCGGGCGTGCGCAGCATCTCGACATGGAGCGGATCACGCGTGTAGCGCATCGCGTTGCCCCACCAGTTCTTGATGGCGATGATCTCCGACGTGTAGTCCTTCGGACGGACGTTGTTGATGATCTGCTCGGTGTGTCGGCGGACCGAGATCGATCTCTCACCCTGGGATCCGAGCGCCTTCGCCACCATCTCGCGCGGGTCGACCGCCCGCTTCGCGAGCTGCACCATCACCGCGACGGTATGATCCGTCCCTCGGTACGGCATCGTCGCGCCGACCGCGTGCGTGTACTGCGGCGAATAGTGCTGTGCGCGGAGCATCGTGTACACGTGCTCTGGCGCCCGAGCGGAGTCTCGCACGCGGCCCCCCACACGCGCAAGAGCGCGCGGGCGCCGTCAGCGAGGCGGGCGGCGCCGGACGGCCCCTCCAGCTCTCGTGTAGATCCGCGGAGTCGCACGACGTTCGTCGGCCGGACGAGCGTCGGAGAAGAGCTGAAACCGCACGTCGACCACGCGTCCGCTCGCGTACGTGATGATCATCTGCGCGCGTCCGCCTTCGGGCACCCCCAAGACCTTCAACGGACCAGCAGGCACCGCGCGCACCGTCCCGTCATGGAGACGAACGGAAGCCCGCGGCCCCTGGTAGGCGATGAGGACCACTGGCACGCGGTCCTGCGTCTTCGCCGTGTAGTTGCCGAGACCCTTCACGCGCTCGAGCGTAGCCTACGACTCGGGCGGCGTCTCGGTCGACGACCCGTTCGAATCCTCGGGCGGACTTTCGAGGTCCGCCATCACCGTTTGCACGATCTCCATCGGCACCTGTGCGCGACGACCGTCGATGCTGTAGAGGATGACGTTCCCCTTGTCGTCGAGGTCGAGCCAGCCGACGAGCGGCGGACGCGGACCAGGCCGGTACGCGCGATGAGCGCCAGGCGGCGGCGTGAACGGAGTGAACTGCGGGCGCATGGGGTTGCGAACTGCGCCAGGCGTGTCGAAGAGATCCTCCAGCTCCTCGTCCGTGTAGCCCGCCACGCTCGGCGACGGCACCGGAACGCGCTCGGTCGTCTTCGACGAGAACGAACCCGCGACCGCGGGGATGAGCTGCTCGAGGAGCTTCGTCAGCATGTCGCGCGACAGAAGCGGCTCGCGCGAGTCCGGCGGCAGCAGCAGCGCGCTGAGCGCGTGCAACGTGCGCTCGCGCATGTGCTCGCTCAGCGGCCTGAGCGCGTTCGCCGCGCGCATGAACGCGTCGATCTCGCGCTTGCCCGCGATCTCCGTCTTGCCCGCGGCGTCCTTCGTCTCCTCCGTCGTTGCGTCCACGCTCATCCCTCGACCGAGTGCTGGTCGCGCAGAAGCGCGAACGCCTTGTGCACGAACTTCTGTCCCGCCGGCGTCGCACCGGCGCTGTTCGGCTGGAGCGCGACGATGGCCTTCGCGATGGCGTCCGGCGTGTAGTTCGTCACCACCTGCTTGATGAGACCGGGCGCGACCGTGTTGGAGAGCTTCACGCAGAACTCCTCCTCGGAGTCCCCGACCGACACGGCCTCGTGAACCCACTTCGCCACGTAGCTGAGCGCGGTGCGCTCCGCCGTGGACATCTTGAGCGCGCCGCCGTCGCTCGGCTCCATCGGCGCGTCCGGCTGCTGCTCCTGCCTCGGCCGCGAACGACGGTGCTGTTCCTGCTGGGGCTGCTGCGTGGGCGCGGCCTGCTGCTGCGGCGGCGTCTGCACGCCGGCTCCTGCCATCGACGCCTCGCTCGCCTTGCGCATGGCCTCTTGGACCTGGTTGTCCACGCCGCCGTGCTTCGTCGGCGTGAGGCCGATCGACAGATCCGGAACCGGCATCGGCGATCCTCCGTCCGGACGGCGACGCCGCGGACCCGCCGCGCGCGACGCGCGACGCGCCGGGCCGGTGTCGGCCGGGAGCGCTCGCTGCTGCCGACGCTGCTGCATCGCCTGCTGGTACGCCTCGTACTGATCGCGACGCGCCTTCTTGAGCTGACCGTTGTCGTTGACGATCACGTACTCGACGCCGTTCTCCGTGATCACGTCGCCGTGCTGCGGCTGCCGCTGCGGAGCGCCTCCCTGACCCTGCTGGCCCGGTCCCTTCACGAGGTTCGTGACCGTCTCGAGGATCATCGGCAGACGCTCGAGCGTGCCCTCGGCGAGCATCGTCTTCCACGAGTCGCCACCGTCGCCGCTCAGGCCGATGCCGCCGCCCGACGGCTGCGTCGCGCCGCCCGGCGTCACACCGAGCGCCTCGCTCAGGCCGCGGTACTTCTCGACGATCGCCATCGGATCACTCTGCTCGAACCCGCGCGCACGCAGGTCGGCGACGTCTTGCTTCGAGCGGTCCAGCTCCGACTGCAGGTACTGGATCCTGTTCTCGTAGTTCTGCTCGGTCGCCTGTCTGCGCGCGTCGAAGGACGTCTCGAGCATCAGCTTCTGCTGCTCCATCCGCTCCTTCCAGGCGCGCTCCAGGTTCTCGAGCCGCTCCTTCCACGTGCGGTCGTTCGCCTCGAGCTGCTCGCGGTGACGATCCTGATCCTTGCGGCGCTCGTCACGCTCGATCTTGAGCGTGTCCTCGATGCGCTCCTCGCGCCGACGACCAGCATCGCGCTCCGACTCGATCTCGCGACGATGCGTCTCGTGAAGCATCTGCTTCTCGGCCGCGTGCGACGCGCGCGTCGCCTCGAACGCCTGGGAGTGACTCTCGGTGAGCCGCTTCATGTCCTCGGCGTGCCGAGCCTGCATGTCCTTGATCGTCGTCTCGGCGAGATGCGTCGTCGCGGAGTCGTCCTTCGGCTGCGGGAACATCTTGAGCACCTCCCCGACCTCGCTCGCGATGCTCTGTCTCGGCTGCTGCAGCATGGTCTTCACCTCTTCACGAAAAGCATCCAGCTCCTGCTCGAGCCTGTTGGCGCGATCTCGCTCGTACGAGAGCAGCCTGTCCGCCGACTCGCGCGCAAGACGCTCACGCTCTGCCGCGGCGCTCTTCGCATCGTCGGCGCGCTTCTCGTGCGCCTCGACGACCCTGTCGACGATGTGCGAGTCCATCGCGCTGCGCTTCTCGGCCTCCTTCCGATCTTCGCGCTCGTTCTCGGCTTGCTTGGACAGCATGCCGAGCGCGGCCTCAACGACCTTCGGGTGCTCGGCGGCGGCGGGCACCGGCGCCATCGGCGCCACGCCCTGCGCCGACGCGTCGACCTTGTGCGGCACGTTGTCGAGAAGCGGGTCGCCCGGCAGGTTCAGCGGCAGCGAGTCGTAGTGCTTGCGCTCGCCCGGCTTGCTCGGGTGCGGCCCTTCGATGCGCACGCTGTAGACGCCGCCACCGTAGGTCGCGAGGATGAACTCCTCGCTGATCGCGTGATCGAACCGGCCGTAGAAGCCGTCGATCTTCACGTTCTTGTGGTACTTCGGCGACGTGCGCCAGAGCGCGATCTGGAAGTCCGGGTTCGAGCCGACGCCGTACTTCGCGAGCATCTCGCCGAGCGACTTCACGTTCTCGGCGGGCTTCGGCAAGCCCTTCTGGATCGTGGCGACCGCCTCGAGTTCGTCGAGGGTCATCTGCTTCTGTTCGCCACCCTCGGCGAGCACGTCGTCCGCGCTCTTCGTCTGCTTGCGCGGCCGCCCGCCGCGACGGCGACGCGGAGCCCCTTCGTCGGCGTCGGCGTCGGCTTCGCGATCGTCGTCGCGGTCGTCGTCGCCGACGGCGTCCACGACGTCGGTCACGAGCCCTCCGTCGTTGTCGCCGGCTCGTCGGGCGGCGTCGCGTCCTTCTTCTCGTCCGCGTCGTCCTTCTTCTCGTCGGCGTCGTCGTCATCGTCGTCGCGCGTGTACGGCATCAGCTCTTCGACGACGTCGGTCATGCACTCGTTGAGGTCCTCGAGCGCCTTGGCGATGTCGGGGTCGTCCGGGATCTTGTCGCTGAGCAGGTTCGCGAGCGACGAGAAGGACTCCTGCATCGCATCGATCAGCTCCTCCTCTTCCTCGTCGGGACCGGGCAGCTCGTCGCGCGGGATGTCGACGCCGAGCTTCTTGAACTGCTCGATCGTGAACTTCCGCAGACGTCTCACCTCGTTGAGGTTCGAGACGGAGAAGCTGTACGCGTCCTCGAAGGCGAGGCCGAAGAACTGGCCGAACTGGATCAGGCGCTCGACCATGAACTGCGCGATCCACTGCCGAAGCTGCGGAGCCTGCTGGAAGTTCTTGTCGCGCAGGAGCTTCTTGCGGTCGTCCTCGAGGCCGTCGAGGATCTCGACCAGCTTCGGGTCCAGCTCGACTTCTTCCTGATCGTCGTCGTGTTGCGCCATGTGGTCTCCTACAGATCGAGCGTCGCGCTCTTCTGCTGCGTCTCCTCGGTGATCGCCCGCTGCTTGGCCTCGAAGTCGTCGATGAGCTTCGCCGACTGCGGGTCGGGCGGGTCGCGCAGCGTGCAGGCGTAGACGTCGTCGGTGATCTCGAACAGCTCCGACGCCGTCTGCAGGCGGGTGCAGAACCGGCGGATCTGCTTCGGCTGGTCGAAGCCGCGCGTGACGCCGTCCGCCGGCAGCAGCACGGCCGCGTAGTAGCGGCACGCCGTGCGCCCCTGGCTCTTGTTGCAGATGAGCCCGTCCTCGGTGAGGCCCGGACCGGGACCTGCGGGCGGAGGCCCCTGCATGACCGGTAGACCGTCCGCGCCGCGCCCCATTATCGCGCGCCCGGTCTCGTAGTAGCGCGACGTGTCGACCTCCATGCCGCGCTGCGTGCGGTCGTCGTCGAGCCCGCTCTTCTCCTCCGCCGGAGGGAGATCGTCCTTGGCGCCCATGAGTCGGCACCGTACTCACCCCGCCGACGAAACCAATGGGTGGAGTTATTATAGAGCAGCGTGGCCTGCGTTTTTCGTACCGCTGCGTGACCGCGAACGACCGCAAAACGACCTCGTCTCGCAGGTATCCGGCGAGAACAATCGTCGGCCGCCAGGAAAGCTCGAGCCACGGGCGGCGCCGCCGCCGGCTGCTCGAGCGGCCCCGCGAAGCCGGCCAGAAGGCCCCGGAACGCGCCCGCGCTCGACGGAACACGCCTTCCGACACCCCCGGGAAGGCCTCCCGAAACGGCCCAACCGGGCCCGAAACCGACAACCGAAACCATTAGCCTTTCCGGCGCGGTCCCGCGACATAGTGTCACGTCACATATGGCGCGTTTCCCGGCCCTATACGCCTCTCTGGCGCGTCCGGCGCGCGCCCGACCCGACACCTAGACCACCGCACGAGCGCGGTTTATAGCCGAATGGCACGCTTTTGGCTCTCACGCGTGCGCGTGCGCGTTCCTCAAAACCGCCTGACGATCAGAAGTGCGAAGCGCCGGTGGCGGTACCGCGTAATCGGCTACGCGGTTAGTGCGAAACGCGCTTCGCACTTGTGGCGATTTCGCCAATAGTTACCACGTTGACGTTGTTGGCACGCCGATAGCATATGTTCCGGTTGTCCACGACGACGCCGTGATGAACGGCCGGGTGGACAGAGAAGGCGGAACCGGTCGGGTCTCCCGGCGGGCCGCGTGCGACGTGACGGACCTGCTCGTTTCCGGCCCTTCGGGGCCGGCCGCCGACCCGGCGCTTCACCCGGGAGGGTCGCGGACGATCAGACGCCACGCCGCGCGGCGCGACGGGCGGCGCAGCCGGGCGGACGCGAGCCCGCGGGGCGCGTTCCGCGACTGCCGACACGGAAGGAGGCTCGATGGCCCACACGTGGCACGACTGGAAGGCCGGAGACGAAGTGCGG
>Ga0075426_10002642_pt1 | contig 12809 bp, 14 predicted proteins | sample SoiMethybrSBSTD5_FD_75304 | JGI IMG/M metagenome (GOLD analysis project Ga0075426, IMG submission 75304) | Bulk soil microbial communities from a Populus tree surrounding site in Tennessee, USA - Soil MetaG P. TD hybrid SBSTD5 | ecosystem: Environmental > Terrestrial > Soil > Tree plantation...
GTACAACCACCACAGACCACACGGCGCACTCGCCGGCAAGCCACCCATCAGCCGCGTCTCACACGCTGCGAGGTCCTACAGCTAGCCGTGGTGCAGCCCGGGCTCCTCGCCGCGCGCGAGCCGGGCTGCGCCCAGCAGCGCCGTGCGGTCGTTCAGGATGACGTGGACAGGGATGCGCGAGAGCAGCTCCGAGAAGCGGCCCTTCGCGTCGAGCGCGTCGAGGAACGGCCCCGCCTGGAGCTTCGCGAGGATCCGCGGGGCGATCCCGCCGCCGACGTAGATCCCCCCGGTCGCGAGCAGCTTCAGGGCGAGGTTGCCGGCCTCGGCGCCGTAGATCGACACCATCATGTCGAGCGCCCGGACGGCCACCGGATCGCTGCCGTCGAGGGCGGCCTTCGTGATGGCGGACGCGTCGGCGTGGTCGCGCCGATCCCCGCCCTCGCGGTTGCAGAGGAAGTCGTGGATGCCCACGAGTCCCATCCCCGAGCAGACCCGCTCGTAGCTCACGTGCTGGTGGCGGCCGGCGAGGTAGGCGCGCAGCGCGGTCTCCTGGTCGTCGCGCGGGGCGAAGTCGGTATGGCCGCCCTCGGTCGCGAACACGTGATAGCGGCGCCGGTCCCAGAAGAGGCCGGCCTCGCCGAGACCCGTGCCGGCCGAGATCACCGCGGCGTTCCCGCCTATCGACGGGTCACCCTCCCGCAGCGTGGCGATGTCGTCGGGGCCGAGGTCGGCGATCCCGTAGGCGTTCGCATAGAGGTCGTTCACGAGCCCGACCCGCTCGATCCCGAGCATCCTGGCGACCTGCCGCGCGTCGACCGGCCATGCCAGGTTGGTGGTCTTGACGTAGCCGTCCTGCACCGGGCCGGCCACGCCGAAGCAGCCCCGCTCGACCTGGGCCGGGTGGGTCGCGAGGAAGGCAGCGATCATCGCCTCGAGGCCGTCGTGGTCGCGGCTCGAGTAGATCTCGACCGCGGCGGGGCCGGCGGCTCCGGGATCGAAGAGTGCGAGGCGAGTGTGCGTGCCGCCGATGTCGCCGGCGATGTCCATCCCGCCGCAAGGTAGCCCACACCACTAAGCTCGCGATCCATGGCGGAAACGGAGCAGCGGGCGTGGCACGTCGGCACATACGAGCCGCTCGCCTGGGCCGAGACCGCGGTCAAGGCGGTTGCGTTCCTCGTCGCCTACGTCGCGCTCGTGCAGGCGCTGGGGCGGACGCTGCACTCGCCCGACGGCATCCACGTCGCCGAGATCATCCTGCTGGGCGTCGCTGAGCTGGGCCTGCTGCTCGCCATCGGCGACCGGCTGATCGAGCGGGAGCTGATCGCGATGGTCTTCGTGGTCTTCAACAACGTCGCCCACGTGGGGATGCTCTATGCGCTCCTGGCCGTGCCGGGGCCGGGCGGCCTGGTGTCGCTCTTCTGCCTGTTCATGCTGACGGGCGAGGTCGTGAAGATCGCCTGGCTGCGCACCACCCATTTCACCGTGCGCGAGATCTCGGCGCTGGCCGTCCAGGCGCTCGTGGTCATCTACGCGACCATCTACCTGGTCGCCCTGATCGTCTGGCAGTTCCTGAAGTAGCGCGTGTAGGATGGCCGGGCAGTCCCGGTTACCTGCACGCGACGGCACAGGGGGTAGACGATGCCAACCAGCCGCGTACCCGGTCTCGCCCGCGTGGCGCTGGCCGCGATCCGGATCGTCAACGGATCGGCCGCACTCGCCGCGCCGGAGCTGCTCGCCCGCAACCTGGGCGTGCGCCGCGCTGACAACCAGGCCGTCCAGTACGTCTTCCGGATGTTCGGGATCCGGACGGTCGTGATCGGGCTCCAGCTGCTCTTGCCCGAGGGCGAGCTGCGGCGGGCCTCGGTGCGGACGGCGCCGATCATCCACGCGAGCGACACGACGGCGGCGGCGCTCGCCGGCATCACGCGGCAGATCCCGGCCCGTGCCGCGCTGATCGCGACCTCCATCTCGGCGCTCAACACCGCCCTCGCCCTGACCGCCGCCGCCGGCGAGCTGCGAACGGGAGCGGCGACGTGAGCGCGGGCAAGCTGCTGCGCACCGGGATCCTGGCCGGCGGCGCGGTGCTCGCCGGCCGCGCGGCGTGGCGGCTCCTCTCGGAGCCGGACAGCCCAGACGCCGTGTCGGGCTCGGTCTACCGCAACTCTGCCGGCTGGCGCCTGTACGACGGCGTGTGCGCCGCCGTAGACCGTACGTGGGGTTGGGACAAGCTGCCCGTCCCGCTCGGCCTGGCGACCCTGATCGGACTGCGCAACATCCTGCGCCAGGAGAACCTCTACGACACGAGCGGCGAGGCGTCGGTGAACCTCCCGCCGCTGCCTCCGTACGACGCCGCGTTCCTCGTGAACCGCAGCGAGCTCGGCGTCTACAACGACCTGGCCGAGCCGCGGATGGGCATGCTCGGGTCGCGCTTCGGCCGGAACGTCCCGCTCGAGGCCACCCGGGCCGAGCCGGACGACCTGCTCATGGAGCCGAACCCGCGCACCGTCAGCCGCGAGCTCCTTACCCGCCACGAGTTCATCCCGGCCGAGTCGCTCAACCTGTTCGCCGCGTCGTGGATCCAGTTCATGATCAAGGACTGGTTCAGCCACGGCCGCGGCGATCCCGCCCATAGCTGGGAGATCCCGCTCGAGCAGGGCGACCCCTGGCCGGAGCCGCCGCTCACCATCCTGAAGACGCTGCCCGACACCACCCGGCCGGCGGATGCGGACTTCCCGCCGACGTTCCTGAACGTGACGGCCACCCACTGGTGGGACGGCTCCCAGCTCTACGGCGTCGACCCGGAGGTACAGAAGGCCGTTCGCACCGGCGAGGGCGGCAAGCTCCATGTCGACGCCAAGGGCGTCGTGCCGCTGCCGGACGACCCGGCCCGCGACCCCCGGCTCGTGCCCGGGTTCTGGATCGGCCTGCAGATGCTCGTGAACCTGTTCACGCTCGAGCACAACGCGATCTGCGACCGGCTGGCCGCCGAGTATCCGGCCTGGAGCGACGAGGAGCTCTTCCAGCGCGCCCGCCTGATCCTGGCCGCGCTGCTCGCGAAGATCCACACGGTCGAGTGGACGCCGGCCGTGATCGCCCATCCGACGATGGAGATCGGGATGCGGGCGAACTGGTACGGCATCGCCGGCGAGCGGGTGAAGCGGACCTTCGGGCGGATCAGCTCGAGCGAGGTGATCAGCGGGATCCCGGGCTCGAAGCACGACCACTTCGGGGTGCCCTACGCGCTCACCGAGGAGTTCACGATCGTCTACCGGATGCATCCGCTGATCGCGGACGACTACATTTTCCGCTCGGCCGCCGACGGGCACGAGCTGGATCGGCTGACCCTGCGCGAGCTGTCGGGGCCGGGCTCGCAGACGGCGCTCGACCGGATCGGCATGGTCGACCTGCTCTACTCGTTCGGCAACGCCCATCCCGGCGCGATCGTGCTGAACAACTTCCCCCGCTTCCTGCAGGAGTTCCAGCGGCCGGACGGCAAGCTGATGGACATCGCGGCGACCGACATCATCCGCTCCCGCGAGCTGGGGGTGCCGCGCTACAACGAGTTCCGGCGCCTGCTCCACCTGCGACCGGCGGACGACTTCGAGGATCTGACCGACGACCAGGAGCTGGTCGACCGGCTGCGCCGGCTCTACGGCGACGTCGAGCGGCTGGACGTGATCGTCGGCATGTTCGCCGAGCAGCCGCCGCGCGGCTTCGCCTTCAGCGACACCGCCTTCCGGATCTTCATCCTGATGGCGTCGCGGCGGATCAACAGCGACCGCTTCCTGACCGACGACTACACCGCCGCGACGTACACGCAGACCGGGATCGACTGGATCGAGGGCACCCGCTTCGTCGACGTGCTCCAGCGCCACTACCCGGCCCTGGCCCCGTCGCTGCGCGAGCTCGGGAACGGCTTCAAGCCCTGGTCGCCCGTGACCGGCGACCCTGGCGACGGCTGACCTGGGCCGCCACTGGAGCCGCCACGCGCTAGACGGAGTCGGTGTCGGGGCCGGCGTGCTCGGCCGTCTCGGAGCTGCGCAGGTCGTCCTTGTACGACTCCGCCCGCAGCTGGAGGCGGGCGATGAACAGGTTCGGCACGAGCCCGAACATCGCCGCGAACACAAGCCCGCCCTGGTTGGTCGAGAGGCTGAAGACCTGGTCGAGGCTCGGGATCGTGAGGCCGCTCGTCGTCCCCGTCGTGCCGTTTGCGAGCATCAGCTGCGAGGCGAGCGCCGTCAGCATCACCCCGGCCACGGCCGCCAGGCCCGAGAAGAGCGGCGCATGCAGCAGCCGGGCGTAGGAGAGGCCGAAGTCGTCCTCGGCCACGGCGTAGCGGGTCGATGCCGCCTGCAGCTGGCGGAAGAGGCCGACCACCGCGCCGGTGAGGTAGAAGGCCGAGAAGGCGACGATCGCGCTCACCTGCGCCTGCATGAGGAAGGCGATGCCGAGGAAGACGTAGGTGACGAGGCCCGTCGCCGCCATGGTCGCGAGCAGGTGGTTCCGGGCCCGCACGAGGCCGGCCCGGCGCTGGTCGCGGAAGTCGTTGATCGACCGCCGCACCGCCACGAGGACGGATCGCGGCCCGAGCTCCGAGCCGCGCGCGGGCGCACGCCCGCGCACGCGCACGTGCGACTGTTCCACCCCCAGGTAGGTCGCGGTCGCCTTCGGGTCGATCGCGGTCATCGCCTCGACGATCTCGGACAGCAGCCGCTCGCGCTTGGGGATCGTCGAACCGGTCAGGCGCAGCATGTCGTGCACCGCCGCGCCGATCACCGTCGGCCGGGCGCGAACCATCAGGAGCGCCTCCTCGACCCGGTGGGCACGTCGCCACAGTCCGATGTAGCCGCTGCCGAAGGCCCACGCCTGGCCCGGCAGCCGGTCGCCGCGCAAGCATGACCGCATGTAGCGCAGGTGCTCTTCGGCGACGGCGAGCGCCGCGCGCGCGGGTGCGTTCACGGCCTCGTCGGAGACGGAGCGGTAGGTGGCCTCCATGTCATCCACCATCTCGCACAGCTGCCCGTAGGCCGAGGGATTGCCGCCGGCCGGTGTGGCGATGCCGCGGGCCGCGACGACCAGCAGCAGCCAGGCGATCACGCCCACGGCCGACCCGACCAGGTACGCCCGCGGCCCGCCGTCGTTCAGCCAGCCGACCCACTGGTCCTGGGCGATGTAGAGGGCGACGCTGAAGGTGGCCGCCAGGCCGGGCAGGAACGCGGCCGTAAGCACCGCCGACGCGCGCATCCCGTCGGCGGGCACGCGCCGCTCGGCGACCTCGGCCGCCGGCCCATGCGCCGGTGCGAGCACCACTTCGGGAGAGCCGATGCGCCCCTCGGCCCGCCGAGTATCGAGATCCGTCGCCACCCGTCACCTCCCTGCCCCGAGGTCCGACCTGGTCGTACTGATCGTCACGATATCGGCTTGTGGCCCCTGCCGCAAGCCGTCCCGGTCACCGGCGGGCGGCGCGAGTCGCGCCGCCCGCCCCCGCGTCCGGTGACTACGAGGCCCGGCGGGCCAGGAGGGGGTAGCGGCCGATCGGCTGCTCGACCAGTCCCTGGAGCACGATCGCCTCGGCGATGATCGTCATGGCCGAGATGGCCACGGCCAGGTAGATCGCGGCCGGCGAGAGCGACGTGAGCGCATGCAGCGAGCGGTTGTCCGCGAACCACCGCGCCACGACGGCCGCCAGGCCGATCGACCCGACGGCGAAGGTGCCGAGCACCGCCGCGGTCGCGAAGTAGGAGATCTGGAGCCCGCGGTACGAGCCGACCACGAGCTTGATCAGGAGCGCCTGGATCAGGAGACCCGGGAGCAGCAGGCGCACGAGCCCGAAGGCGATGCGGCGCCCGTCGGCCGCGACCAGGTCGTCCGGCGTCAGATAGCCGCCGCCGGCGGCCGTCGTCAGCTGCACCGCCGAGGCAAGCGCAACCTCGGCAAGACGCGTCGCCACCCCTGTGGCGAGCAGGATCAGGACCATCGTCGAGACCCCGAAGACGGATACGTGTTGCGTTCTCATACATCGGTTATCCCCCGGACGGGGGAGCGCGTCAACGCCGTCGGCGGAAGGAATTCGTGCAGCTGTTGGAACCCCGCGGTGCTACCGTCGAGCGATCCGATCCAGGGAGGGAGACACATGTCCGGCGAGATCGTGCACATCGAGTTTCCGGCCGAGGACGCCGACCGCGCCCAGGGCTTCTGGCAGGGCCTTTTCGGCTGGCAGTTCCAGGACTCTGGGATGCCCGAGATGGACTACCGGATGGCCCCGGCGGGCGCCGGCGGGGTGGCGGTGTTCCCGTCCGACCAGCGCTCGGGCCACCCGAACTTCTACTTCTCGACCGACGACATCAACCGGTCGATCGGGACGGTGCGGGAGCTCGGCGGCCAGGCCGACGACCGCGCGCCGGTGCCCGGCCACGGCTGGTTCGCCCGCTGCTCGGACAGCGAGGGGAACGCGTTCCACCTGTGGCAGGCGGACGAGTCGGCGGGGTAGCGACCGGCTCATGTCTCGGCCACGGCCGGCCTGGCCCGGACGCGTAGGTACGCGACAAGGCACCCGGCGCCGACGAGCGCGGGCACGGCGCCGGCGACGAGCAGCGTCGCCCGCGACCCGACCGCGGTGACGAGCGCGCCGCCGAGCACCATCGCGAACAGCTCCGCGGCATTGCGCATGCCGTTGTACGCGGCGTAGGCGCGACCGTGCAGATGAGTCGGCACACGCTCGTGCAGGAGCGTCCGCACGGCGACGTTCTTGGCGCCGTGCGCGAGCCCGCCGACGAAGAAGAAGGCGATCGAGAACGCGAGCGTGACGACGATCGCCGGCCCGGCCAGGCCCAGGCCCTGGAGCATGATCGCCCCGAGCGCCGCCGCGGCCAGGTCGCCACGCATGCGCCGGCCGAGGAGGGCGGCGCCGATCGCCATCCCGAGCGGCCACGCCGTCAGCCAGATACCGAAGCCGGCGTCGCCCGTGTGCAGGACGTCCTTCGCGAAGAACACCTCCGCCGGCGCGGAGGCCGTCATGAAGAGGAGCGACGCGAACGCCGCCGCCATCACGAGCGCGAGCCCCCGCTCGGCGAAGAGGTACGTGATGCCGTCGCGCATGCGGCCCTTGGGCGCGGCCGCGTCGCGCTCGACCCGCCGCGGGCGCAGCGAGAAGGTCGCCAGCGCGACGGCCGCGAACGTGGCCGCGTCGATCAGGAGCGCCGCCTTCACACCGCCCGCCGCGGCCACGATGCCGCCGAGCGCCGGGCCGCCGATGAAGCCGGCGTAGCGGGCGGTCTCGACCCAGCCGTTCGCCCGCCGGATGCCTGCGGGGTCGACGATGGTGGGCACGAGCGAGAACTCCGCGGGCGTGGCGACGGCGCTGAACGTCCCGAGCAGCGCCGCCAGCGGCAGGATCGTCGCCGCGGAGCCGGCGAAGGCGAGCGCGACCGCCACCGCCGCCTCGGCCAGCGACGCGGCCACGAGCAGGCGGCGGCGGTCGACCCGGTCCGCCAGCGCGCCGGCGGGCGCCGCCAGCAGCGCGGCCGGCGACCACACCGCGATGAAGAGCGCCGCGACCACGAGGCCGGAGCCGCCCATCGAGCGCAGCTGCAGGTTGAGCGGCAGGAGCGCAAGCCAGTCGCCCAGCGCGGACACGCCGATCGCTGCGGCCAGGACGGGGAGGTCACGCCTGCGGTGCGCCACCTGCACGAGGCCGCTGATTCTACGATTGTCACGATGGCGACGACGATCGGCGTCCTGCATCCGGGCGAGATGGGCGCCGCCGTGGCGGCGGCGCTGCGCTCGGGCGGTCACGACGTCGTCTGGGCATCGGAGAGGCGCGGCGATGCGACCGCCGCCAGGGCGAGCGAGGCCGGCCTCCGCGACATCGGCTCGGCCGACGCGCTGGCGGCGGCTTGCAACGTCGTCATCTCGGTCTGCCCGCCGGGCGCGGCGGCCGACGTCGCCGCGACGATGCGCGGGTTCGCGGGCACCTACGTGGACGCGAACGCCGTGTCGCCGGGGACAGCGCGGGCGATCGGGGCTGCGGTCGAGGCGGCCGGGGCGACGTTCGTGGACGGCGGCATCGTCGGCGCCCCGCCGCGCCGGCCGGGGACGACCCGGCTCTATCTGTCCGGCCCGTCCGCGGACGCGGTCGCGGCGCTCTTCGCCGGCACGGCCCTCGAGGCGCCGGTGGTGTCGGAGCGGGTCGGCGACGCCTCGGCGGTGAAGATGGCCTACGCGGCGTGGACGAAGGGCACCGCGGCGCTCGTGCTCGCCGTCCGCGAGACCGCCCGGGCCGAGGGGGTCGAGGACGCCCTCGTCGCGGAGTGGGCACGGTCGCTGCCCGGCCTCGCGGACGAGCACGCGCAGGCGTTGCGTTCGGCCGGCGCGAAGGGCTGGCGCTGGGTGGCCGAGATGGAGGAGATCGCGGCCACCTTCGCCGCGGCCGGGCAGCCCGATGGGTTCCACCGGGCGGCTGCCGAGATCTACCGGCGCTACTAAGACCCCGAGCCCACCGCGCACACGAGCTCGTTGCCGACCTCGGACGTCGAGGCGGTCCCGCCCAGGTCGGGCGTGCGCGGGCCGTCGCCGCCGAGTACCGCCTCGATCGCGCCCATGACCCTGGCGGCGGCCTTTCCCTCGCCGAGGTGGTCGAGCAGCATCGCCCCGGCCCACACCGCGCCGATCGGGTTCGCGATGCCGTGCCCGGCGATGTCCGGGGCGGAGCCGTGCACCGGCTCGAAGAGGCCGGGGCCGGCGCCGTCGGGGGCGACGTTCGCGCTCGCGGCCAGGCCCATGCCGCCCTGGATGGCGGCACCGATGTCGGTGAGCACGTCGCCGAACAGGTTGGAGGCGACCATGACGTCGAAGCGGGCCGGCTGGCTCACCATGTAGGCGCAGGCCGCGTCGACCAGCAGCCGGTCGAGCTCGACGTCGGGAAAGTCGGCGTGCACGACGTCCACGATCTCGTCCCACATCACGAAGTGGTGCGGGCTCGCGTTCGACTTCGTGATGCTCGCCAGCCGCCCGCGCCGCCCGCGGGCCAGGCCGAACGCGTGGCGGACGACCCGCTCCACGCCGTGGCGGGTGAAGACGTCGACCTGCAGGCCGACCTCGTGACCCATGCCGACGTGCACCCGCCCGCCGGCGCCGGCGTACTCGCCCTCGGTGTTCTCGCGCACGCAGACCATGTCGATGTCGGCCGGGCCGCGCCCGGCCAGCGGCGTCGCCACGCCGGGCAGGAGCCGGATCGGGCGGATGTTCAGGTAGAGGTCGAAGCGCTGCCGGATCGGCAGCAGGAGGCCCCACAGCGTGACGTGGTCGGGCACGGCCGGCGAGCCGACGGCGCCGAGATAGATCGCGTCGTGCCCGGCCAGCGTGCGCAGCCCGTCGTCCGGCATGAGCGCGCCCGTGCGGGCGTGGTGGTCGCTGCCCCAGGGCAGGTGCGTCCACTCGCAGCCGCCGGGACAGGCGGCGTCGAGCACGCGGATGCCCTGCGCGACCACCTCCGGGCCGACGCCGTCCCCGCCGATGACCGCGATGCGGTGCGCCACCGGCGTATGTTCGCAGGCCCTACGAGGCCAATGTTCTGATGGTGGCTGTCGCCGCCCCGGTCACCCCGGTCGAGGGCGTGTTCGTCATCAGCTTGCCGCTGGTGTCGGACGCGTCGATGATCGAGAGCTCGAGGCTGAAGTCGTCCATGATGTCGATCTGCAGGAACCCGCAGCCGCCGACCGTGATGTTCGCGAACTGCAGCCACGACTTCTGCGACGTGTTCGATGCCGGCGCCGCGTGCGTGGTGGGCGCGGTCGAGCACAGGCCGATCACACCGCTCACAAGGCCGGGGTAGGTGCCGGACGCACCCTGCGGGTGCATCAGCTGCATGCAGTGGTCGTGGCCCTGCAGGATCAGCGAGCTGTGCGGCTTCGTGCCGTCGTTCCTGCCCATGATCTCGTCGATCAGGTTCTGCATCGTGGGGTTGTCGTGGGCGCCGCCGTAGTAGCTCCAGCGGGCGTGGTGGGTGATGACCACGTTGCGCGTGCCCGGCCGCCAGGCCGAGCGCAGCCAGGCCACCCGCGAGTTGCCCGCCACCGCGCCGCCGGTGTGCGGCACCGGCCAGCCGGGCTTGTCGACGACGTTCTCGACAGCCCCGGAGTTCAGGAAGATGAATCGGATGCCGGCGACGTCGACGTACTGGTCCGTGAGCGGGATGCCCTGGGACTGGGTGATCCAGCCGCCGTTGGTGCGCGAGAGCGTGCCGCGGGCCTGGTTGTAGGAGAGCCAGGCCGAGACGTCGGGGATGTTCGACTTGCCCCCGGGGCCGTTCGTGTGGTTCCCCGGCGTCATCACGCAGCGGGCGGGGTTGATGTGGGGCTGGGTGAGGTACTTGTCGTAGTGCTTCATGGTCGAGGCGTTGCAGACCGAGTACTCGTCGCCGCCGATGAAGAGCGAGGTCGCCGCCGGGATCGAGAAGCGGCCGAACGCCGCGTTGATCGCCGCGGCGACCTTCGGCGCCTTCGAGCTGCCGCCACCGCCGGAGTCCGCGGCGAACGCAACCCGTGCGACTGCGGTCGCCATCTACACCGCCTCCATCAGCCGGCGCACGAACGCCGACTGCGCGTCGAGGATCTCCGTCGTCCCGTAGTCGCTCAGGCTGCGGAGCCCGTGCAGCATGAGCACCGCGCCCGGGTAGAAGCCCAGCACCCCGTCGAGCTGCTCCCCGTCCGCGGTGGCGAGCTCGCGCTCGATCGCGTCGGCGATGGCGGCGAACATCTCCGCGTCGGCGTGACCGTCGGCCACATACCGGCGCAGATCCGCGACCGCCTCGTCCCACGTCGACGCGTGATCCATGTAGCGCCAGAGCGTCGCCGCCATCGACTCGCTCGCGAGCGCCGCCTCGTGCCCGCCTGCTGCGGCCGCCGCGGCCGGCGCGTCGCCGAACGCGCGCCCCGCCGCCGTCCCGACGATCGGGATCGACACAAGGACGCCGAGAAACCCTCGTCGTCTCACCACCTGCCTCCTCGCATTGCACCTGCCCCCCACCCGAGGGTACGAGCGACCTTCCGTGAATAAAAGGGGTCTGACCCCGTTTATTCAGATGAGGCCTTCGCGGACGGCCAGGGCGACGGCCTGGGAGCGGCTCTTCGCGTGCAGCTTCGTCGTCACGTCGTGCATCACGGCCTTGATCGTCCGCTCGCTGTAGCTCAGCTGCTGGGCCACCTCGCGCGTCGGCAGGCCCTCGGCCACGAGACGCAGCACGTTGCGCTCGCGGGTCGTGAGCGACGTGAGCGAGAGCCCGCGCGGCTCGAGCACGTCCCGCGACACTTCGGCCAGGTGCGCAGGAGCGTGCGAACCGCCGCGTCGAGGTCGCCGAGCACGGTGTGCAGTCCGCCCGTGGTCGCGATGGCGTGCACGACCGACACCGTACCGCACCCCCGCGATGTGCGAACGGGCAGACCAACGGGCCGCCCGCGTGCACCCTCGGGCAGCGCCGCTAGCGGGTCGTGCCGCGCGCCCGGACCGGCCAGACGGTCTCGACGACCCCGGCCCGCACGCCGACCAGCCGATCGGCCAGGTTGACGGCCGTGCACACGTGGTAGGGCATGAACCGCAGCTTCTGCCCGACCTCGACCGAGGCGCCGTCGCCGAGCTGCACCATGCCGTGCTCCTCGGTCACGCGCATCACGGTCGCGTCGAGATCCACGCACTCGGAGATCCCGGGCGGCGCCGCCGCCCCGTCCACCACGCCGCGGTCGCCGCTGAAGGTCTTCGAACCGGCGTCGACCGTCGTCCACCCGGCCCGGCGGGTGCTGATCACCGTTGCCAGGATCGTGAGCGCGACGTCGCCCGGCCGGGCCGAACCGGCCGCGACCTGCATCGCGTCGTAGAAGACGTAGGTGCCGGCCCGCACCTCGGTGACGCCGTCGACCTCGGCGACGCCCGGCCCGGTGACGCTGCCGCCGGCGGTCACGTTCGGCGCCGGGTGGCCGTCGCCGCGCAGGCGCTCGGCCAGCCCGACCAGGATCGCCCCCTCCTCGTGCCCGGCCTCGGCGTTCGTCATCCGCCCCAGCCGCTCCCCGAACTTGCCCCGGTGCGTGGTGACGCCGTCGAGCTCGATCGCCGGCAGCGCGTCGATCGCCCGGGCGAACGTCCGGATCGCGGCGTAGTCGCCCGGGTCGAGGCCGACGCGGTGAAGGCCCGAGTCGATCTCGATCTGCACCCGCATCTCGACCCCGGCGGCGACGGCGGCCGCGGACAGCCCGCGGGCCTGGTGCTCGCTGTCGACGTTCACGGTCAGACGCGTGCCGGCCGCGATCCGGGCCAGACGGGCCCACTTGTCCTCGCCGACGGTCGGATAGGCGACCACGATGTCCTCGCACCCGGCAGCGGCGAACACCTCCGCCTCGGTCGGCTTGGCCGACGCGATGCCGCATGCCCCGGCGGCCAGCTGCTGCGCGGCGATCTCCGGCGTCTTGTGCGTCTTTATGTGCGGGCGCAGGGCCACGCCGTTCCGGTCGGCCATCGCCTGCCACGCGGCGATGTTCGCCTCCATCCGGTCGAGATCGACGATCAGCGCCGGCGTGGGCACCTCCGCGAGGGTCATGCCCGCCTCGACGTCGATCGGCCGCGCTTCCACGCTCACGCCGTTGAGCCTACTCCCTCGCCGAGACCGCGGCCGGCCGTGCGCCGGACGGCCGCGCCCGAAGCGACCGCCGCGACGCCCACCACGGCCGAGAACACGTATCCGGCGTCGACGAGCCCGATCGAGCTCTCCACCAGGCCGAACGCGATCACCGGCACGACGAGGCCGATGTAGAGGACGAGGA
>Ga0075426_10002644_pt1 | contig 12800 bp, 13 predicted proteins | sample SoiMethybrSBSTD5_FD_75304 | JGI IMG/M metagenome (GOLD analysis project Ga0075426, IMG submission 75304) | Bulk soil microbial communities from a Populus tree surrounding site in Tennessee, USA - Soil MetaG P. TD hybrid SBSTD5 | ecosystem: Environmental > Terrestrial > Soil > Tree plantation...
CGCGACGAGATCCGCCCGCGCTTCGGCGTGATGCGCGCGCGCGAGTTCACCATGAAGGACGCGTATTCGTTCGACGCCGACTTCGAAGGATTGAAGAAGAGCTACAAGGCGATGTACGACGCGTACACGCGCATCTTCACGCGCCTGGGGCTCGAATTCCGCGCGGTCGCCGCCGACACCGGCGAGATCGGCGGCACCGGCTCGCACGAATTCCAGGTGATCGCTGCGTCGGGCGAGGATGCGATCGCCTATTGCCCCGGCTCGGACTACGCGGCGAACGTGGAGCTCGCCGAAGCGCTCGCGCCCGCGACGAAACGCGCCGCGCCGTCGCAGCCGATGAAGAAGGTCGCGACTCCCGGCAAGCACACCTGCGAGGACGTGTCGGAGTTCCTGAAGATCCCGATCGAGAAGACGGTGAAGACGATCGTGGTCATGCATCAGCGCGAAGGCGCTGACGACACGATGGTGATGCTCCTCGTGCGTGGCGACCACATGCTGAACGAGATCAAGGCCTCGAAGCTGAAGGGACTGTCGCCCTTCCGCTTCGCGACCGACGCCGAGATTCGCGAGCGGCTGAAGGCCTCGCCCGGTTCGCTCGGACCGGTGGGTCACGACGTTCGCGTCGTCGCCGATCGCTCGGTCGCCGTGATGAGCGATTTCTGCACCGGCGCGAACGAGGACGGCTACCACCTCACGGGCGTGAATTTCGGCCGCGACCTCGGCGAGCCCGAGGTCGCCGACATCCGCAAGGTCGTCGCCGGCGACCCGTCGCCCGACGGCAAGGGCAGGCTCGAGATCGCGCGCGGCATCGAGGTGGGTCATGTCTTTCAGCTGCGCACGGCGTACACCGAGAAGATGGGCGTCACCTATATCGACGAGAAGGGCGAGACGAAGCCCATGGAGATGGGCTGCTACGGCATCGGCGTGACGCGCATCGTCGCCGCCGCCATCGAGCAGAACCATGACGAGCGCGGCATCATCTGGCCCGATCCGATGGCGCCCTTCGTGGCCGCGATCATCCCGCTCGGCTACCAGAAGAGCGCGGCGGTGAAGGATGCCGCCGAGAAGCTCTATGCCGAGCTATCGGGCGCGGGGCTGGAAGTCTTCCTCGACGACCGCGAGGAGCGCGCCGGCGTCCTCCTCGCCGACCAGGAGCTCATCGGCATCCCGCATCGCATCGTCGTCGGCGAGCGCGGCCTGAAGGACGGCGTCGTCGAATACCAGCACCGCCGCGACAGCGCCGCCACCCGCGTGCCGCTCGCCGAGGCCGCAAGGCACGTGCAGTCGCGCCTCACGTATGCGAAATCGCCTCCGGGCTATTAGCGCTGCCGCGGCGCTCGCGGCGTCGATCGTCGGGGGCGATGCGGCCGCGGGCGCGCAGCAGTACGAAGTGCTTTCGGCAAGCGTGCGCTCGGCCATGGCCACCGCCGTCGCCGACACCGCCACCTTCGATTGGTCGGACCTGGATACGCGCGCGTGGGTGCGCGTGATGACGCGGCGCGTCGCCTCGCGCTTTCCCGACGAGGAGGCGGCGCGCCGTTTCCTCGCGCTGGTGCGCTACGAGTCGATGCGCGCCGGCCTCGATCCGCATCTCGTGCTCGCGGTGATCGAGGTCGAGAGCAAGTTCCGCAAGTATTCGGTCTCGAAGGCGGGGGCGCGCGGCCTCATGCAGGTGATGCCGTTCTGGGCGAAGCAGATCGGCGAACCGGGCACGAACCTCTTCCAGGAGCGCACCAACCTGCGCTATGGCTGCACGATCCTGCGCTACTACCTCGACCGCGAGCACGGCAACCTCGCCAACGCGCTCGGCCGCTACAACGGCTCGCTCGGCCAGCCCGACTATCCGCGCCGCGTGCTCAAGTCCTTGAAGGAGCGTTGGGCGCTGGCCGCTGCGTGAGTCCCTCGAGGATCTTGCGGTCCACGCGTCCCGGCTTGTCGTAGACCAGCGCGCCCTTGGGGTCGTAGATGCGCGTCGTTGGAAGGGCGCGCACCGCGCCGAGCGCCTTTTCGATCTTGTCGTTCGACAAGACCAGCGGATATTCATGGCCCACCTTGGCGGCGAAGCGCTTCACCTTGTCGGCGTCCTCCGCCTCGGTGGCGACGCCGAGCACTTCCACTTCGGGATGCGCGCGGGCAAACGCGGCGACTTCCGGAATCTCCGCGATGCACGGCACGCACCATGTCGCCCAGAAATTCACCACGACCCAGCGGCCTTTGAGCTGGTCGAGGCGGTGGTGCTTGCCTTTGGTGTCGACGAGATCGAAGGACGCGGCCACGGCGGCGCCGGCCATCGCCATGCATCCCGCCATCAGCAGTGCCGCAGCGCTTCTTTTCACTCGCATCCCCGGTGTGGTCTATGCTTCCCCCGACAAGCATAAGGGAGGAGCCGTTCCCATGGCCCAGCTGTCACTGAGCGCGCCCACCGAGCGCGCCGCACCGCCGCCCGACCTCGAGATCCGTCCCAAGCAGGTGAAGACCCTCATCCAGGGCCTGCCCCTGGGGCGTCCACTCGAGGCCGGCGGGACCCTGCTCGCTCACATCTCTTCGCTCAACCGCGTGAAGGTGGACCTGGACGACCGTCTTGCGATCCTCGATCTCTATCGTCCGGTCGTCGTGACGCTCTTCGACGAGCTCGACGCGATCTACGGCAGGACGGCGCCGCCGCTCAACGCGAAGGCGCGCGACGCGCTCACGCTCGCGCGTGCGCTCGCTTCCGAGATCGCCGGCGGCTACAAGATCGTGCTGCTGGAAAAGACCGGCAAGCGGTTCGCGTTCGGCGTGCGCAGGGAGCTGCCGCTGCTGGTGCTCGGCACGATGCGCAACCTCGCCGCGCAGCTCATGGCGAGCTACAAATCGTACTCGACGCCGCCCAAGGGCGTGTGGAGCGAGCTGCATCACCTCTATCTCTTCGCGGACGCCGAGGGCTTCGCCACCGAGCCCGCCGATCCCGACACGAAGGAGACGATCCACGACGTCTATGCCGAGGCGCTGATGCTTTCGCTCACGGATCCGTATCGCCTCGTGCAGGGAGACATCGAGCGCATCGTGGCGCAGCTGCGCGCGGTGAAGACGGCGCCCACGCTCGGCCGCGAGCGTCCCGCCACGCGCCAGAGCGCGCACTTCCTCGTGCCGTGCGACGCCGACCGGCCGCCGAAGCCGGCGCTGTCCGCCAACGACGACGCAGGCGGGCCGAACTGGCGCCTGCTCGATGCGAATCCGGTCGTCGACAAGCTGCGGCAACGCAAGCAGGCGATCGAGAGCGGCAACGCATCGGCGGCGACGAGCAAGGCTGTCGGCCCCGAGGGCCTTGCGCTTCTCGGCAAGCTCATCACGCTCTGGGGAGACCCGCCCAAGCGCGCGCATCGCCGCGATCCGATGGAAACGAGTGTTGCGATCTGCGTGGGCCTAAAGTCGATCGCGCATTTCGTGTCCGCCCTGCCGAAACCCGATCCCGCCGAGGCGCAGGCGATCCGCTCCGGCATCACCATGCCGCTGCCGGTGGTGCCCGACGACGAGACCGCGAAGGCGCATCCGGTGCACGAGTGGAACGTCGTGAACCAGAGCAAGGGGGGCCTGAAGGTGGCGCGCAAGGCCTCGGCGCTCCAGCCGATGATCGTCGGCGAGGCGGTCGGCATCAAGTTCATGACGCGCCCGCGCTGGGCTGTGGGCGTGGTGCGCTGGCTCACGCTCACCGACGAAGGCGACGGGATGGAATTCGGCGTGCAATTCCTCTCGCCGGATGCGCGCCGCGTCTGGCTCCAGGCGACCCCCGCAGCCACGCCGCAGGCGCGGCAGGCGCTGCTGCTCGCCGAGGTCCAGGCAAAAGCGCACGCGCTGCTCGCGCCGGTCAATACCTACTCGGACTTGCGCGAATACGAGATGACCGAGGATGAGGCCGTCCAGGCGGTGCGCGCGACGACCCTCATCGAGAAGACCGCCCGCTTCGAGCTTTTCCACGTTTCCCCGTCCTGAGCGGCGGATCGCGCACCGGGCGAGGCACCGTCAGGCTCGCGAGCTCGCGCACGGCCTCGGGCGTGAGCGAGTAGCCTGAGGCATTCACGCGCACGATGCCGGCGTTCGCCAGCTGCGCGAGCGTCTCGTCGAGATCGAGCGCCTCGAGCCCGGTCGATTGCAACAAGCGGTCGAAGGAAACCTCGGCGGGCTTCGCCTCGAGGAGCGAGCGCGCGACCGCGATCGCCTCGCGAAAGCGCGCCGTCCCCGTCACCGGCCGCTTCCACGCGCGACCGCGCCAATACGCGGCCGAGGCGGTGAGCTCGGCGCCGAAGAGGATCACGAGCCACGAGATGTAGATCCAGATGAGGAAGAGCGGCACGGCGGCGAAGGCGCCATAGACCATGTTGTAGGTCGGCGCGTGGCGCACGTACACGGCGAACCCCTCCTTCGCGACCTCGAAGAGGATCGCGGCGACGATCGCGCCGAGGACCGCATGCCGCGGATGGACCCTGCGATGCGGGACGAAGCGGTAGATGAGGAAGAAGGCGGCCGCGCTGAGCGTGATCGGCCAGAGCCGCAGCAGCACGGCATGCATGCGCGATGTCTCGCCGAAGGTCGCCGAGAGCGACACCAGGTACGTCGTGATGGACATGCTCACGCCGATGAGGAGCGGCCCGGCCACGAGCACGGCGGCATAGAGCAGCACCGAGCGCCACTGCGGACGCGAGCGGTGCGCGCGCCAGATCGCGTTGAACGAGCGGTCCATGATGAGGAGCAGCCACACGGACACGGCGAACACGATCACGATGCCGAGCCACGTGAGGCGCGCCGCGTGGGAGGCGAACTGCTCCATGTAGACGCGGATCACCCGGTCGGCGATGGCGGGATTGAGATTGAGCGAGACGAACCGCTTCACCTGCACCATCACCGTGCCGAAGAAGGGCAGCGACGAGAGCAGCGCCATCACCACCGCGAACGCCGGCACGAGCGCGAGGAGCGTCGTGTAGGTGAGGCTTCCGGCGATCTGCGGGCAGCGGTCCTCCGACCAGCGCCGCAGGACGAAGCGGATGAACGAGGGAATGTCCCTCATACTTCCACGCTCATGGCACGCTTCGCCTGGCTCGCCGCCTGCACGAGCCTCATCGCGCTCGTCTTCCTCGCGGTCGCGTGGGAGCTCGTCCTCGCTCCCGTTCGCCCGGGCGGCTCATGGCTGGTTCTCAAGGCGCTGCCCCTCCTCGCTCCGCTTCGCGGCGTGCTGCACCGCCGGCGCTACACGTTCGTGTGGTCGAGCCTGCTCGTGCTGCCGTACTTCGCCGAAGGCGTCGTGCGCGCCTGGTCGGATCGCGGGCCTTCGGTCGAGCTCGCGGCCGCCGAGATTGTGCTCTCGGCCGCCTACTTCGTGGGGGCGTGCGTCTACTTGCGGTCGTCGCGCTCGGGTTGAGGCCAGAAGGCCGGGTGCACGCTCACGCCCGCGAGGAACACCTCGCGCACGAAGAGGATGAGGCAGCCGGTGAGCGCGAGCACCGAGACGAGGAAAAGCGCGGCGACGACGCGCGAGAGGTCGGCCGAGAGAAATGCCGCACCGAAGGCGACGCCGATGAGCAGGCACACGAAGAGCGCGGAGAGCACCGCGAGCCCCATCGCCCACAGCACCAGCTGGATGCGGTGCGCGAGGATGCGCAGCTCCGTGAGCTTGTCCTTGTACGATTCGCCTTCGAGCGCGGGAAGCAGCTCCTCCAGCACTCGCCGCCGGTCGACGGCGCGCGCGAGCCGGCCCGCGAGCACGTTGAGGAAGGTGCCGATCGCCGTGAGCAGGAACACCGGCGCGATCGCGAGCTGGATCGCGTGCGTGATGGAGGCGATGTGCAGCTCACCGAGCGGCGGCATGGCGATGGCGTAACCACGCGATCACGATCGGCGCGACGCTCACGGCGACGATGCCGAGGATGATCGCGGTGAGGTTGCCCTTGATCCAGGGAATGTTGCCGAAGAAGAAGCCGGCGTAGGCGAGCGAGCCGACCCAGAGCACCGCGCCGATCGTGTTGTAGATGAGGAACTGGCGCGCATGCATCTCGGCCATGCCGGCGACGAACGGGATGTAGGTTCGCACGATCGGCACGAAGCGCGAGATCACCACGGCCTTGCCGCCATGGCGCTCGTAGAACGCGTGCGCGCGCTCGAGGTGCTTCGGATTGAGCCATCTCGAGCCGCGGTCGGCGAAGAAATGCTTGCCGAGCCAGCGCCCGATCGCATAGTTCACCGCGTTGCCGGTGAAGGCGGCGAGCGCGAGCAGCGCGAAGACGAGGTGCACGTTCAGCCCTTCGCCGGCCGCGGCCACCGCGCCCGCGACGAAGAGGAGCGAGTCGCCCGGAAGGAACGGCGTCACCACGAACCCCGTCTCCGAGAAGATGATCGCGAAGAGGATGCCATAGACCCAGATGCCGTACTCCCCGACGAGCTTCACCAGGTGCACGTCGAGGTGCAGGACCAGGTCCAGCACGTTCATGGCATCGGGTTGGTCGCGGCCTTCTTTTCCGGCTTGACGAAGTCCTCGCGCGAGGCGCCGAGGTACATCGCGATCGGGCACGCCACCAGCACCGAGGAGTAGATGCCGAAGCAGATGCCGATGGTGAGGGCGAGGGCGAAGTAGAAGAGCGTGCCGCCGCCGAAGAAGAGGATGGAGAGCACCATCATCTGGGTGCAAAGGTGCGTGATGATCGTGCGCGAGATGACGCCCGTGATCGAGGCGTCCATGATCTCGGGGACGGTGGCGCGGCGCATCTTGCGGAAGTTCTCGCGCACGCGGTCGAAGACCACGACCGACTCGTTCACCGAGTAGCCGAAGACGGCGAGCACCGCGGCTAGCACCGGCAGCGAGAACTCCCACTGGAACATCGCGAAGAAGCCCAGGATGATCACGACGTCGTGCAGGTTCGCGACCAGCGTCGCCACCGCGAAGCGCCATTCGAAGCGGAAGGCGAGGTAGATGACGATGCCGATGCAGACGAAAAGCATCGCGAGCCCGCCGTCGGTCGCGAGCTCCTTGCCGACCTGGCTGCCGACGAATTCGACGCGCTTCAGCTCCGCCGACTTGTCGCTCGCCTTCAGCGCCGCGATCACGGCGTCGGCCTGCTTCTGCATCTCGACGTTCTGGCTCTTGCCCTCCTCGATCTTGAGCGGCAGGCGGATGAGGATGTCGCGCGAGGTGCCGAACGACTGCACCGCGACGTCGGTGAGGCCGATGCCCTTCAAGGTGTCGCGGATCTTGTCGGGGTTGGCCTCGCCGGCGTAGCTCACCTCGAGCACCGTGCCGCCGATGAACTCGATGGACAGGTGCAGGCCGCGCACCGCGAGGAAGCCCACCGAGAGGATGAACAGCGCCAGCGAGATGATGTTGAACGCCAGCGCATGGCGCATGAACGGGATGCTGCGGCGGAAGCGGAAGAATTCCATGTCTACGCCGGCACTTTCTGGTTACCGTCCTTGTGCCAATCCACGTTGCCGATCGACAGCTTCGTGACCTTGCCCTTGCCGCGGCCGCCGCCCCCGTAGATCAGGTTCACGATGCCGCGCGACACGACGACCGCGCTGAAGATCGAGGTGAGGATGCCGAGGCAGTGGACCACCGCGAAGCCGCGCACGGGGCCCGAGCCGAACGCGAGCAGCATGAGGCCCACGATGAGGGTCGTCACGTTGGAGTCGAGGATCGTGCCGAAGGCCCGCTCGTAGCCCGCCTGGATCGCCATCTGCGGCGTCATGCCGCCGCGCAATTCCTCGCGCACGCGCTCGTTGATGAGGACGTTGGAGTCGATCGCCATGCCGAGCGTCAGCGCCACCGCGGCGATGCCCGGCAAGGTGAGCGTCGCCTGCAGCATCGACAGCAGCCCCACGAGGAAGAGCAGGTTGCACGCGAGCGCGAGCACCGAGATCAGCCCGAAGAGCGAGTAGTAGATGACCATGAACACGGCGATCGCGACGAAGCCGCCGCTCACCGCGTGGAAGCCCTTGCGGATGTTCTCCGCGCCCAGGCTCGGGCCGATGGTGCGCTCCTCGATGATGTCCATGGGCGCGGCGAGCGCGCCGGCGCGCAGCAGCAGGGCGAGATTCTTCGCCTCGGTCGTATCGCGGATCCCGGTGATCTGGAAGTTGTCGCCGAATTCCTCCTGGATGGTCGGCCACGTCGCCACGATAGTGCCCGTCTTCTCGATGAGCAGGATCGCCATGCGCTTCTTCACGTTCTCGCGCGTGGTGGCGCGCATGATGCGTCCGCCCGTGCCGTCGAGCTTCACGCTCACCTCCGGCTGCCCCGTGCGGCTGTCGAAGCCGGCCGCGGCGTTCACGATGCGGTCGCCCGTGATGACGACGCTCTTCCTCACGAGCACCGGGACGTTCAGCTCGGGATCGATGAACTTGTCGGTGCCGAACGGCGCCGGCTGGTCGCGGTAGGACACGAACATGTCGCTGCTCGGCCCCGTGCCGTGCTCTTCGGCCACGAGCCGGACTTCGAGCGTGGCGGTGCGTCCGAGGATTTCTTTCGCGCGCGCCGGATCCTGCACGCCGGCGAGCTGCACGACGATGCGGTCGGGACCCTGCTGCTGCACGATCGGCTCCGCGACGCCGAGCTCGTTCACGCGGTTACGCAGCGTCTGGATGTTCTGCTGCAGCGCCGCTTCCGACTCGCGCTTCGCGACCTCGGGCTTGATGCTCGCGATGATGGCCGTCTCGCCGCCGCGCTCTTCCTCGCGCATGACGAGGTCCGACATGTCGGCGAGCGCCTTCGTGGCGGCGGCGCGCTGGTCGGCCTCGCGGAAGCGCACCGTGATGCGGTCGCCCTCGCGTGCGATGCCGGAGTAGTAGATCTTCTTGTCGCGCAGCGTCCCGCGGATGTCGCCGAGATAGCGCTCGACCGCCTTGTTGGCCGCGGCCTTCATGTCCACCTGCAGCAGGAAGTGGACGCCGCCGCGCAGGTCGAGCCCGAGGTACATGGGCTTAGCCCCGATCGACTGCAGGAAGCGCGGCGAATTCGGCACGAGGTTGAGCGCCACGACGTAGCCCGAGTTGGCGCCGACCTTGGCCTGGATCACGTCGCGCGCGCGCAGCTGCGCGTCGGTGTCGGAAAAACGGAAGCGCAGCGCGTTCTCTTCCTGGTCGACCGCGAGCGGGGCGAGATTCGCCGCCTTGAGCGCCTCTTCGATGCCCGACTGCAGGGCGCTGTCGACCTTGACCGTCGAACGCGCGCCGGCAACCTGCACCGCGGGAACCTCGCCGAAGAGGTTGGGCGCGGCGTAGATCACGCTCACCAGGATCGCGATCCCGATGACGATGTACTTCCAGAGCGGATAGCGGTTCATCTACTGCGCGTCTTTGATGGTGCCCTTGGGCAGCAGCGTCGTCACGGCCTGCTTCTGCACCTGGATGGTGGTGTTCGGCGCGATTTCAAGGCTCACGTAGTTGTCGGAGATCTTCGAGATCTTGCCGAGGATGCCGACGGCGACCACCTCGTCGCCCTTCTGCAAGCCCTCGAGCATCGTCTTGTGCTCCTTCGCTTTCTTCATCTGCGGCCGGATCATCAGGAAGTACAGCACGACGAACATCAGGACGATGGGCAGCATGCCCATCAGCGTGTCGCCTCCCTGCGCCGGCGCTCCGGCCTGGGCATACGCGATGCCGATCATGGGATGGAATACGTGCGGTCTACGGAACCTGTGATTCTAGCATCCGCTGAGACTCGAAACGACCGCGGAAAGTGCCCAGGCGCGCGTGGGCGATGGCATCCCGGAGCTCGCGCATCAGCTCCAGGTAGTAGTGCAGGTTGTGGATGGTATTGAGGCGCGCCCCGAGGATCTCGTTGGTGCGGTGGAGGTGGTGCAGGTAGGCGCGCGAGAAGTTGCGGCAGGTGTAGCAGGCGCAGTCCGGATCGAGCGCACCGGTCGCGTCGCGGTGGCGCGCGTTCTTGATCTTGACGTCGCCGTAGCGCGTGAAGAGCCAGCCGTTGCGGGCGTTGCGCGTCGGCAGCACGCAGTCGAACATGTCGATGCCGCGGGCGACCGCCTCGACGATGTCCTCCGGCGTCCCCACTCCCATGAGATAGCGCGGGGCGTCCTGCGGCATGCGCGGCGCGACGTGCGCGACGATCCGCGCCATGTCCTCCTTCGATTCTCCGACCGAGACGCCGCCGATCGCGTAGCCGTGGAATCCCATCCTCACGAGGCCTTCCAGCGACTGGTCGCGAAGGTTTTCGTACATGCCGCCCTGGACGATCCCGAAGAGCGCGTTGGTGCTGCCCTCGAAGGCTTTCTTCGAGCGCTCCGCCCAGCGCAGCGACAGCCGCATCGAGTCGTGCGCCTCGTCGAGCGTCGCCGGATACGCCGTGCACTCGTCGAACACCATCGCGATGTCGGAGTCGAGCGAGCGCTGGATGCGCATCGCCACTTCCGGCGTCATGAAGAGCGGATCGCCGTTCACCGGCGACTGGAAGCGCACGCCCTCCTCGCTCACGGTTCGCAGCGGCCCCAGGCTGAACACCTGGAAGCCGCCGGAATCCGTGAGGATGGGCTTTCCCCAGCCCATGAAGCGGTGCAGCCCCTGGTGCGCCTCGATCACGCCGATGCCGGGACGCAGCCACAGGTGGAACGTGTTGCCGAGCACGATCTCGGCGCCGAGCTCGTCGAGCTCGCGCGGCGTCATGGCCTTCACCGTGCCGTAGGTGCCGACCGGCATGAAGGCCGGCGTCTCTACGACGCCGCGGGCGAGCGTGAGGCTGCCGCGCCTGGCGTCGCCGTCGGTTGCGAGGAGCCGGAAGTTCAACGCCAGTGCGGAGGATAGGTCTTGTCGAAGTAGGGCTGCGACTCGATGCGCTTCGCCCAGTCCGCGATCTTCGCCGGGATGACTTCCGCCAGCTTCGACTCGGGCTTGCGGAAGGTGATGCGCTTGCAGAACGCGACATACGGAAAGAGCGCGAAATCGGCGGCGCCTGGCGCGTTGCCCGCGAGGTAATTGCCGCGCAATTCCCTCTCGAGGTATTTCAGCTCCTCGGCCACTTTCTCGCGCTTTTCCTTGACGACGCTCTCGTCGGCGGGCTTGTCGCCTTTCCAGAAATATTCGTCGGTGATCGGGCTCACGCCGGCGGCGTAGACGTATTCGTCGGCCTCGCGCACCAGGCGCCGCACGCGCGCGCGTTCCTTCGCGTCGCCGGGAAAGAGCTTGTCGCCCTGGGGGAAGCGCTCGTCGAGGTATTCGAGGATCGCCGCGGATTCCCACAGCGCGTAGCCATCGTCGACGACGGTCGGCACGTGGCCGCGCGGATTGATCGCCTTGAACTCGGGCTTCTTCGTGTCCTGGTTCTGGAACGAGAGCACCTTGAGGGTGTACGGAATCTTCTTGTGCTCGAGCGCGAGATGCACGCGCCACGAGAAGGGCGAGCCGTGCCCGTGATAGAAATCCAATGCCATTGCGTTCTTCCTTTCGGTCAGTGCAGCGTGAAGCCGGCGAGCGGCACGCCGGCCGCGCGCCCGGCGGCGAGGTCGGCGACCACGCGCCCGGTGGCGAGCGCGAGCGTGAACCCGAGCGCGCCGTGGCCGATATTGAGCCACAGGTTCGCATATCGCGTGGGGCCGAGGATCGGCGTGCCCTTCGGCGTCGCCGGCCGCATGCCGCACCAGGGCTTGAGAACCCTGAAGTCGGACGCATTCGGGAATGCCGCCTTCACTTCGGCCACGAGCTGCGCGACGCGCTCGGGGTCGATGACCGCGTGCTTTCCCGCGAGGTCCGCCATACCCGCCACGCGGAGCTCGTCGCCCAGGCGCGCGTACACGACCTTGCGCTTGAAGTCGGTCACGCTGATGCGCGGCGCGCCCGACTCGTTCGTGATCGCGAGCGATAGGCTGTAGCCCTTGAGCGGATACACGGGCACATGGATGTGCAGTGGCGCGAGCAGCGCGGGCGCGTTGGTGCCGAGCGCAAGAACGTATGCGTCCGCCTCGAGCACGCCCTCGTTCGTTTCCACGCCGAGGAGGCGCCGTTCGATTCCGAGGAGCCTTTGCACTTCGGCGCCGAAACGGAAGCGCACGGGGTTCGCGCCAGAGGTCATGAGGCGCTTCAGCTCGTTGCAGAACTTGTAGCAGTCGCCCGCGTCCTCGCTCGGCGTGTGGATCGCGCCGCAAATCCGTTTGCTCATCGCTTCCAGCGCCGGTTCGAGGTCGACCGCCTGTTTCGCATCGAGCGAGCGCTGCTCGCAGCCGAGCGAACGCTGGAACTCCATGAGGCGCACGGCGGACTCGAACGATTCACGCTGCGTGTGCACGACGAGCTTGCCGTTCTGCACGTAGTCGAAATCGAGGTCACGGCTCGCGACGAGCTCGTGCATGAGGTCGCGGCTGTAGAACGAGAGCCTGAGGAGCCGCTCGGTCGTGACGTCGGCGGTGCGCTGGTTGCACGCGGCGAGGAATTCCACGATCCAGCGCCACTGCGCGACGTCGAGCTCGGGGGCGAAGCGCAGCGGCGCGTCGCGCCTGAGAAGCCATGGCGGGATCTTCGGAATCACCGAAGGGCTCGCGAGCGGCGCGACGTAGCTGTACGAAAGCTGCCCGCCGTTGGCGAAGCTCGTCTCGAGCGCCACGCCGTCGTTGCGCTCGAGCACCGTCACCTCATGGCCGTCGCGCCAGAAGTACCAGGCGCTCGCGACGCCGGCGACGCCGGCCCCGAGGACGAGGACTTTCAAACTACAGCAAGGGCACGATCAGCAGCGCGACGATGTTGATGATCTTGATGAGCGGGTTCACCGCGGGGCCGGCCGTGTCCTTGTAGGGATCGCCCACGGTGTCTCCGGTGACCGCCGCCTTGTGCGC
>Ga0075426_10002646_pt1 | contig 12795 bp, 11 predicted proteins | sample SoiMethybrSBSTD5_FD_75304 | JGI IMG/M metagenome (GOLD analysis project Ga0075426, IMG submission 75304) | Bulk soil microbial communities from a Populus tree surrounding site in Tennessee, USA - Soil MetaG P. TD hybrid SBSTD5 | ecosystem: Environmental > Terrestrial > Soil > Tree plantation...
CAGGAAGCCGAGGCGTCGCTGTTCGTGCGCGACCACATGTCGAAGCCGGTCGTCGGGTACGTCGCGGGCCTGACGGCGCCGGCGGGCCGGCGGATGGGGCACGCCGGCGCGATCATCAGCGCGTTCGGCGACAGCGCGGCCGAGAAAGCGGAGATCATGCGCGCCTCGGGGCTCGTGGTCGCGCCCAGTCCGGCTGAGTTAGGCGGAGCGATGGCGCTCGCGCTCGCGCGACAGGGGCCGGCCGCGATGGCGGTGCACGCATGAGCGGCCGCCCGACGGTGGTTGTCACGCGCCGGCTGCCGTCGCCGGTCGAGGAGCGGTTGCGGTCGCTGTTCGACGCGCGGCTCAACACGGGCGATGCGCCGCTCGACGACGCGGCGCTCGCGCGCGCGATGCGGGACGCCGACGCGCTCGTGCCCACGGTGACCGACCGCATCACGGCCGCTCTGTTAGGCACACCGGGCCGGCGCGTCCGCATCGTCTCCACCTTCGGCGTCGGCTTCGACAACATCGACGTGGCCGCCGCGCGGGCGAACGGCGTGGTGGTGACCAACACGCCCGACGTTCTCACCGACGACACCGCGGACCTCGCCATCACCCTTGTCCTCATGGTGGCGCGGCGCACCAGCGAGGGCGAACGGCTCGTGCGAGCGGGCGAATGGACCGGGTGGCGCCCAACGCAAATGTTGGGCGCCCGTGTGACGGGAAAAACGCTCGGGCTCATCGGATTCGGGCGGATCGGCCGCGCCGTCGCCTCCCGCGCGAGCGGCGGGTTTCACATGCGCGTGCTGTGGCACGACCCATTTGCATCCGATGTCGGCGCGTCGTTCGGCGCCGAGCGCCGCGGGTCCATCGAGGAGGTGTTGCGGGAGAGTGACTTCGTGTCGCTGCATTGCCCGGCCACACCCGACACGAAGCACCTGATGAACGCCGAGCGGCTCGGCGCTATGCGCAAGGGCGCGTTTCTCATCAATACCTCGCGCGGCGACGTCGTGGATGAAGCGGCGCTCGTGCAGGCGCTGCGCGCGCGGACCATCGCCGGTGCAGGGCTCGATGTGTACGAGCGGGAGCCCTCGGTCTCGCGCGAGCTGCTCGGCATGGACAACGTCGTGCTGCTCCCGCACCTCGGCAGCGCCACGCAAGAGACACGTGTGGCCATGGGCAATCGCGCCGTGGACAATCTCGCCGCGTTCTTCGACGGCAGCGCGCCGCGCGATCGGGTGGCGTGATGTCTGCGCCGGTTCGAGGCCTCACGGTGCAGCGCGCGCCGGTGCCCGCCGGTGCGACCGCGATGGAGCTGCCCTTGGCTGCGTCCGACGCCGAGGCGCTGCTCGTGAGCCTGCTGGTCGACGTCGTTGGAACGCGCGCGCCGGATGCGGCCGCGGCGCTTCGGGGCGCCCGCATCGACCGCGGCGGCACACCGGCGAGCATCGGCCGCTCGCTGCAAGCGTTAGGCATGTGGGCCCAACTGGTGAGCATCGCCGAGCTCCACGACGCAATGCGCGCGCGGCGCCGGGTCGAGCTCGAGGAAGGCGAAGCACGGTTGGCCGGCACCTTCGCGCACGTCTTCGTCGGGTGGCGCGCGGCCGGCGTGGACCTCGACGTGGTCCGCGATCTGTTGGCGTCGCTGCATGTCACGCCCACCCTCACGGCGCACCCGACCGAAGCCAAGCGCGTGACGGTGCTCGAGAAACACCGCGCCATCTATCGCTCGCTCGTCGAGCTCGATGCCGGGGCGTGGACGTCTGCCGAGCGCGCGCGGCGCGTCGAGGCACTGCGCGACGAGATCGACCTGCTGTGGATGACCGGCGAACTGCGTCTGGAGCGTCCGACCGTGGCGCAGGAAGTGGCCTGGGGCATCCACTTCTTCGACGACACGTTGTTCGATGCCGTCGGCGCCGTGCACGATGCGCTCGCGCACGCGGTATCGGTTGCATTCCCTGACATGCCTATCGAGGTCCCCATCGCGGTCGATTTCGGCTCGTGGATCGGCGGCGACCGCGACGGCAACCCGAACGTCACCCCTGCGGTCACCCGGCACGCCGTGCGCGAGTACCGGCGCGCGTGTCTCAGGCGCTATCGCACGCGCCTCACCGGGTTGCTCGAGCGACTCAGCATTTCCGAACGGAGCATCACCGTGCCGGGATGGTTTTGCGCTGCGTTAGGCGAAGCCAGAGCGCGGAGCGGCGAGCCGGGCGCGGTCGCGGCGCGCAATCCGGGCGAAGTGTTCCGCCAGTGGGTGGCGTGCATGGTGGCCCGTGTTGCCGCATCGCAAGATCCCGAGGCACCGGCGCCGCGCTACGACACGGCCGACGAACTGATCGCCGATCTACGCGTGCTCGAGCGCGCGCTCGCCGAGGCGCGGTGCGCCCGCATTGCACGGTCCCTCGTCGCGCCGGTGCGCCGCGAAGTGGAAGCATTCCGCTTTTCGCTGGTGCGACTGGACGTGCGCGACCACGCGAAGCGCCTGCGTCCGGCCGCCGCCGTAGTTGGCGAGCGCGCGGCGAACGGCGTTGCCTCCGCCGACGCCGACGACGCCGGCCGGCTCCGGGCCGCCCTCGCCATCCCGCGAGCGCACGACGACCGCCCGTTAGGCGAGCAGGCGGATGACGTCGTCGAGGTGTTCCGCGCGATGCGCGCGTCGCGCGCCGAGGTCGACCGGCGCGCCTTCGGGAGCTACGTGATCAGCGGCACCGAGGGCGCGAACGACGTGCTCGCCGCGTACCTGCTCGCCAAGCACGCCGGCCTCTTCGTGGACGACGCCGGCGTCGAGAGCTGCACGATCCCGATCGTGCCGCTGTTCGAGACGATCGAGGACCTGCGCCGCGCGCCGGCGGTCCTCGGCGAGCTGCTCGCCGTGCCGGTCGTCAAGCGGAGCATCCGTGCGTTAGGCGGAGTGCAGGAAGTGATGATCGGCTACTCGGACTCCAACAAGGACGGCGGTTTCCTCACGTCCAACTGGGAGCTGTACAAGGCGCAGACCAGGCTCGCGCGCGTCGCGGCCGAGCACGGCGTGGGCCTGGCCTTCTTCCACGGGCGCGGCGGGTCGGTGAGCCGCGGCGGCGCGCCCACCCACCGTGCCATCGCCGCCCAGCCGCCGGGCACCGTCCAGGGCCGGCTCCGCCTAACGGAACAGGGCGAGGTGGTGTCGTTCAAGTACGCGTATGCCGACGCGGCGGTCTACCAACTCGAGCTGCTCGCGTCGAGCGTGCTCGAATCCTCGCTGCCCGGCGCACCGCCGCCGCCGGTGCCGGGCGCCGACGAAGCCATGGAAGCGCTGTCCGGTGCAGCGCACGCGGCGTACCGCGCGCTGGTCCATCACCCGCACTTCCTCGAGTACTTCGGCGCGGCCACGCCCGTCGACGAGCTCGGCCTCCTCAACCTGGGCTCACGCCCGGCACGCCGTGCCCAAACGCGCGAGCTGTCCGACCTGCGCGCGATTCCATGGGTGTTCGCGTGGACGCAGAGCCGCCACCTCATCCCGGGCTGGTACGGCGTGGGCAGCGCACTCGAAGCATTCCTCGCCATCCGCGGACAGCGCGGCGAGGCGCTCCTTCGACGCATGTTCACGGAGTCGCCCGTGTTCCGTCTCGTGATCGACGAAACGGAAAAGACGCTCCGGCAGGTCGACCTGGACGTCGCCGCCGCGTACGCCGCGCTCGTGCCTAACGACGACGCCCGCGCCGCGATCGTCGAGCTCATCCGGGCCGAGTATCACCGGTCGGCAGCGACGGTCCTCCGTCTCACCGGCGAGGCCGAGCTCGCCGAGCGGTTCCCGCAATTCCGCAGCCGGTTCGCCCGGCGCGTCCCGCTGCTCGATCGCGCGCACCAGCAGCAAATCGACCTCCTGCGACGCGTGCGCGGGGCCGACGACAAGGAACGGTGGCTCCCGAGCCTCCTCCTGTCCATCAACTGCATAGCGGCCTGCTTCGGTACCGTGGGCTGACCGGGCGCCTTCGGGCGTGAAAGGGTCCCCTTTTCGCCTTGAAATGTCAGTTGCGGCGTGCGATTCATTTGAGAGGTGGATGAATCGCTACCGCCTTTCCCTTCAATGCGTTCGGGGGACTATGCGAGGCAACGGCAATGCCGAGCTCGGCTATTCGCGGCTGACACAACCGCTGATGCGCGACAACGGGTCGCTCCGTCCCGCCACATGGGACGAAGCACTCGACCGCGCCGCCCAGGGATTCCGCCGCAACATCGCCGAGCACGGGCCTAACGCACTGGGCATTTTCAGCTGCTCCAAGTCGACCAACGAGATGAACTACTTGGCGCAGAAGCTGGCCCGGGTGGCGTTCGGCACGCACAACGTCGATAGCTGCAATCGGACCTGACACGCTCCCAGCGTCGTCGGTCTGGCGACGATCTTTGGAGCGGGCGGGGGCACGAGCTCGTACAGGGAGATCCAAGAAACCGATGTGATCTTCCTGTGGGGAGCGAATGCCCGCGAGAACCATCCGATCTTCTTTCATCACGTCCTCAAAGGCATTCGCCAGGGGACGCGGTTGTACGTCGTCGACCCGAGACGCACCTCGTCGGCACAATGGGCCGACGTATGGCTCGGCTTGAACGTCGGCAGCGACATCGCGCTGGCGAATGCGATGGCGCGCGAGATCATCCATGCGGGTCTGGCCAACATGGCGTTCATCGAGCACGCGACGACGGACTTCGAGGCGTATCGCGCGCTCGTCGAGCCGTATACGCTCGAGGTTGCCCAACGGATCACCGGCGTGCCCGCGGACGTGATCCGCGAAGCCGCACACACGTACGCCCGCGCCGACCGCGCCATCATTTGTTGGACGCTCGGCATCACCGAGCACCACAATGCGACCGACAACGTCCTCGCGCTCATCAATCTCGCGCTCGTCACCGGGCACGTCGGCCGTTATGGCTCCGGCCTCAATCCGCTGCGCGGCCAGAACAACGTGCAGGGCGGCGGCGACATGGGTGCTATTCCCAACAAGTTCGTCGGGTTCCAGGACGTCCTGGACCCGGAGATTCGCAGCCGCTTCGACCGCGCGTGGAACGTGACGCTGCCGCCTAACTACGGCTGGACCGTCACCGAAATGATGCAGGCCATGGATCGCGGCGAGCTCACATCCCTCTACTGTATCGGCGAGAATCCCGCGCAATCCGAGGCCGATCAACACCACGCCGAGAAACTGCTGCGCGACCTCGACCACCTCGTGGTGCAGGACATCTTCCTCACCAAGACCGCCGAGCTGGCCCACGTCGTGCTGCCCGCCACGGCGAGCTGGTGCGAGGCGGAGGGCACGGTCACGAACAGCGAGCGCCGCGTGCAGCGCGTGCGCAAGGCGCTGGAACCGCCCGGCGATGCACGCGACGAGCTGTGGATCATCTCGGAGCTCGCCCGCCGGTTAGGCCACGATTGGGGCTCGCCGAGCGCCGAGCAGGTGTGGGACGAGGTGCGCGCGCTTGCGCCCGACATGTTTGCGGGCATGACGTACCGGCGCCTCGAGGAGCTGGACGGGATCCAATGGCCGTGTCCCAACGAGCAGGATCCGGGTGCGCAGTTTCTGCACGCGCGGCTGTGGGCCGACCCGGTGGGACTGCCCAAGGCCGCGTTCTCGCTCACCGAGTACGATCCGCCGGTCGAGATGCCGGACGACGAGTATCCGTTCACGCTGACCACGGGCCGCCGGCTCGATTCGTACAATACCGGCGTGCAGACCGCCGGCTACTCGTCACCGCTCCGTCGCGGCGAGACGCTGGACATCGCGCCCGAGGATGCGCGTCGTCTCGATGTCGCCGACGGGGACCTTGTGCGCATCACGTCCCGTCGCGGCAGCATCGTGGCACCGGCGCGCATCGATACGTCGCTGCGCGCCGGTCTCGTGTTCATGACGTTCCACTTCCAGGATCAGGTGCGAGTCAACCTGCTCACGATCGACGCCACCGATCCGCGCTCGGGGACGGCGGAGTTCAAGGCGTGCGCGGTGAAGGTCGAGCCGGTGCGCGCGCCCGACGATGCACCCGCCCGCGCGCTCGACCGCCACTCGGAACCGGTGTTAGGCGACTGATGGACCTGAAACTGCTCGACGTCGGACCCACCGACGAGGAACGCGAGGCGATCGACGCACGACTCGGCCCGCCGGCGTCCGGGTGGGACGGCGGCGAGCGCGTCGCCGAGCGCGATGCACACGTGGCGTTCGGGGGGCAGGCCGCCCGCGCTCGCCGGCACGAGCTGCTGCCGGCGCTGCACGCCGTGCAGTCGCGCGTGGGCTGGATCAGCGAAGGCGCGTTCAATTACATCTGTGCGCGGCTCGACGTGCCGCCTGCGGAAGCCTGGGGCGTGGCGACGTTTTACGCGCTGCTCGCTACCACGCCGCGTCCCAAGCGCGTGCTGCACGTGTGCGACGACATCTGCTGCCGCACCCGCGGCGCGCGCGCCATTCTCGACACGATCGAGCAGCGGCACGGCGCGCCGCACCCGCGTGCGTTAGGCGACGGCCGGGTCGCGCTCTCGGACGACGACGTGGTCTGGCTGCCGAGCCCGTGCCTCGGCATGTGCGACGAGGCGCCCGCGGCGCTGCTCACGGTGGCCGGCCGCGAGCCCGTGGAGCGGCTGGTCGGCCGCCTAACGGTAGACCGCGCGCTGGCGATGCTCGAGGGCCGCGACGACGCGGAAAACGTGGAGCGCATCCCGCTTCCACAGCGCGGGCAGCCCGGCCTCAGGCTGCTCAAGCGCATCGGCGTGGTGGATCCCACGAGCCTCGACGCGTATCGCGCGTCGGACGGCTACCAGGGCTTGCGCCGCGCATTCGAGCTCGGCCGCGAAGGCGTGATTCGAGAGGTGCTCGACTCCAAATTGTTGGGCCGCGGCGGCGCGGCGTTCCCTGCCGGCCGCAAGTGGGACGCCGTGGCGCGCCAGCCGGAGCGGCCGCACTATCTCATCTGCAACGCCGACGAATCCGAGCCGGGCACATTCAAGGACCGCGTGCTCATGGAAGGCGATCCGTTCGCGGTGGTCGAAGCGATGACCATTGCCGCCTACGCGACCGGATGCGAGCACGGCTTCGTGTACATCCGCGGCGAATATCCGCTCGCCATCGCGCGCATGCAGAACGCGATCGACGAAGCGCGCGCGCGGGGCTTTTTAGGCGACGCGATCCTCGGCCAGCCCTTCCGGTTCGACATGGAGGTGCGCAAAGGCGCCGGGGCATACATCTGTGGCGAAGAAACGGCGGTCTTCAATTCGATCGAGGGCTACCGCGGCGAACCGCGCAACAAGCCCCCGTTCCCGGTGCAGGCGGGATTGTTCGGCAAGCCCACGGTGATCAACAACGTCGAGACGCTGGCCAACGTGCCGTTCATCATGCTGGAAGGCGGGCCGGCGTTCGCGAAGATCGGCACCGAGCAGTCGACGGGCTCCAAGCTCTTCTGCCTGTGCGGCTCGGTGGTGAAGCCGGGTGTGTATGAAGTGACATTCGGCGCCACGCTGCGCGACCTCATCACCATGGCGGGCGGCGTGACGCCCGGCCGCCGCGCCCAGTGCATTCTGTTAGGCGGCGCCGCCGGGCTCTTCATCCGGCCCGACGAGTTGGACATTCCGCTCACGTTCGAGGGCGCGCGCGCCGCGAAGGCCACGTTGGGCTCGGGCGTCATCATGGTGTTCGACGAGACCGCAGACATGGGCGACGTGCTGCGCCGGGTCGCCGCGTTCTTCCGCGACGAATCGTGCGGCCAGTGCGTGCCGTGCCGTGTGGGTACCGTGAGGCAGGAAGAAGCGCTGCACCGGCTGGCGGTGAACAAGCCGCGCGGCAGCGTGGCCGACGAGCTCGCACTTCTCGACGAGATCGGTCTCGCCATGAAAGATGCCTCGATCTGCGGACTCGGCCAGACGGCGTACAGCGCGGTGGAGTCGGCAGTCAAACGCTGCGGCATTTTCGACGGACGAACGACGCGATGAGTCATTTCGTGGAGATCACGCGGCCCAAGCGGACCGTCGAGCTGACGATCGATGGGCAGCAGGTGCGGGTGCCCGAGGGTACGACGCTCCTCGATGCGTGCAAGACGTTAGGCACCGAGATCCCGACGCTGTGCTACCTCGACACGCTGCATCCAGTGAACGTGTGCCGCGTGTGCGTGGTCGAGGTGCAGAACTCGCGCGTGCTCGTGCCCGCGTGCTCGCGCAAGGTCGAGCCGGACATGGTGGTGTCGACCAACAGCGAGCGCGTGCGACACAGCCGCAAGATGGTGCTCGAGTTTCTGGCATCGTCGGTCGATCTGTCGACCACGCCGGACGTGGAAGGCTGGCTGGCGTCGTACGAATGCAAGCCCGAGCGGTACGGGCCGCCGGCGCCGGACGAGCCCGCCGGCGCGCGCGACGCAGTGGCGGCCGGCCATCACGAACCGCCTAATGCAGACTACGCGGCCACGGTGGGCCAGCCCGTGAAAGTGGACAATGACCTCTACGTGCGCGACTACGGGAAGTGCATCCTGTGCTACAAGTGCGTCGAGGGCTGCGGCACCGACTATCAGAACACCTTCGCGATCGCAGTGGCCGGGCGCGGCTTCGATGCGCGCATCTCGACCGAGTTCGCGGTGGAACTGCCGCAATCGGCGTGCGTGTACTGCGGCAACTGCATCGCCGTATGCCCAACGGGCGCGCTGATGTTCAAGAGCGAGTTCGACCGCCGCGAGGCCGGCACGTGGGATGAATCGAAGCAGACGCAGGTGAGCACGATCTGTCCCTACTGCGGCGTGGGCTGCACGTTGGAGCTCCACGTGCAGGACAACGAGATCGTGCGCGTCACGTCGCCGCTCGATCACGACATCACGCGCGGCAACCTGTGCATCAAGGGCCGGTTCGGGTGGCGCTTCGTGCAGAATCGCGGGCTCCAGCCCATCGGCCCAGCCGGCGGCGCCGGCAACGGTCAGGGCGGCGGTCCGAAAGCGCGCGACGACGATGGCCGCGGCGCCGGCGGCAACGGGGCCGGAGATGGCCACGGTTAGGCAGCGTCCGGCACGCGGGTCGGCGCCGTGAGCGACCAGCCTCCCCCCGGCCTCCGGCCTGACCACCCGCTCTTCGGGCTGGGCTACAGCCGGCCGGTTCGCGACCGCGCCTTCGAGCGACTCGAGGGCGCGGTCGTTTCGTCAGGCGACGCGCCGATCGCCGAAGAGGTGCCGGTGGCCTTGGTGTACAACCAGCGGCCGCACGTGGTGATGATGGCCACGCCCGACGACTTCGAGGACTTCGCGGCCGGCTTCAGCCTGTCGGAGGAGATCGTCCGTTCGCCTTACGAAATCCAGCACGTCGAGGTGGTGCGGCACGGCCAGGGCGTCGAACTGCAGATCACCGTGCCGGCCGACGCGGGTGAGCGGTTGGCGGCGCGCGGGCGGCAACTCGCCGGGCGCACGGGCTGCGGCTTGTGCGGGGTGGAAACGATCTCGGAAGTGCTGCGCGAGCCGCGCACGGTGACGTGGCGCCAGCCGATGGACGCTGCGGCCCTCTGGCGCGCCGAGGCCGACCTCGGCGCCCGGCAGGAGTACAATCGCGCGACGGGCGCGATGCACGCGGCCGCCTGGTGCACGTTCGACGGAACGATCCGCGTGGTGCGCGAGGACGTCGGGCGGCACAACGCGCTCGACAAGGTGATCGGGGCGCTCGCCCGCGAACACATCGATGCGAGCACCGGCTTTTTGATCATGACGAGCCGCGCGAGCTACGAGTTGGTGCAGAAAGCGGCAGTGGCGGGCATCCCGCTGCTCGCGGCGGTGTCGCGCCCAACGGGGCTGGCCATTCGCCTGGCCGAGGCCGCGAACGTCACGCTGATCGGCCTGCTCCGCGGGCATACGGCCAACGTGTACGCGCACGCGGAGCACATCCGCGGCGTACCGGCGCCTTCGTCGTAAGGCGGCCGCCGATCAGTCCCGGCGCCGGCCTCGCGCCGCCGCCGGAATCTGTTTCTCGTACTCCACCGCCGCCGCCGTGCGGTTCCCCACGCCTAACTTCTGAAACAGGTTCTGCGTGTGGAATTTCACCGTGCTCGGGCTCACGCCTAACTTTCGGGCGATGGCCGCGTTCGAGAGGCCCGACGCCAAGTGGCCCCACACTTCGCGCTCGCGGTCCGAGAGCGCGCTCGGTCCGGCCACCGCGTGCTCCGCCGGCTTCCGCATCCAGCGGCGCGCCGCCTGCGGGAAGACCAGCACGCCCGCGTTCACCGCGCGAATGGCATCGATCGTGCGCGCCGGGCTGTCGGTCTTGAGCGCGATCCCGTCCGCGTGGTGCTCGAGCGCCGCGCGCAGCGACTCGCCGTCGCCGTACGCAGTGAGCACCAGGACACGCGCCGGCACCTTCTCGGCGCGCAGCCGCGTGAGCACGTCGTAGCCGTTGGTCGCGCCTAACTCGAGGTCGAGCACGACGACGTCGGGCCGGTGCAGCCGCGCGAGATCCGCCACCCGCGTGCCGTCGGTGGTGGTGCCCACCACCTCGATGCCCGGCTCCGATTCCATCAGTCCGCGCAGACCCTCCAGCACGAGCGGATGGTCGTCCACCAACAACACCTTGATCACGCGGCGGCCTCGATCACGAAATGGGAAGCCGGATGGTCACGATCGTTCCCGCGCGGCCCGAGGTGATCGACAGTTTGCCGTTCATGATCGCGACGCGGTCGCGCATGCCGCGCAGGCCGAAGTGCCCGCCTGCTACGCCCACATCGATCTCTTTCTTCAGCACCTTCGCGACGTCGAATCCTTTGCCCCGGTCGCGGACCTGCACCACGATGTGCCGACGGTTGGCGCGCGCCGACACCTCGAAGTGCGTCACACCGGCGTGTCGCGTCGCGTTGGCGAGCGCCTCCTGCAGGATGCGATAGAGCGAGATCTTGAGCGAGAGCGGGACCTGGTCCGGGAGCGGCGTCGTCATGGTGAAATCGACGGTCGCACCGGTGAGCGATTCGTGCTGCACTACCAGCTGCTCGAGGATCGCGCCGACCGGACGCCGCTCGAACTCCGGCGGCCGGAAGGCGCCGATGAAGTTGCGGATCTCGCCTAACGCACGCTCGAGCGACGCGGCCACGCGGTCCAGCACGAGCGCGTCGGACGACTGCACCTCGCCGCGATGGCGCAGCATCTGGATCTGCGACAGCGCACCGAAGATGTCCTGCACCGGCCCGTCGTGGATGTCGAGGATGATCTGCTGCAGGTCGCGCTCGGCCGCGGCCAAGAGTCCGCGCGCCGCCACCGACGCGTGACGCGTGCGCCCCGATGCGACGGCGGGCCGGCTGCGCGAAGACGACGAGGGCGAGGCGGGAGACATGCACTCCCATCCTCGCCCTCGCCGGGCCGGTTCGCAAGTCGATCCGGCCGTGCCGCGACGCGACGCCTCCTTACGGCGATCCCGACCCCGACCCCGACCCCGACCCCGACGCCTGGGCGCCATCCGTCTTGGCGACCGCCTCTGCCAACTCGGTATACGCTTTGGCCGCGAGCTCCTGAAACGGCATTGCCCGATACGTGACCTTGCCCGTCGGGTCGATCACGTACAGCACGCGGGTGTCGAGCTTGTACTTGTCGTTGAAGATCCCGTACTTCCTGCCGATCTCGCCGCCCGAGTCGCTCGCGAACAGCACCGGGAAGCTCTCGTCGTGCGCCCAGGATGCCAAGGCGGTATCCGGGTCCACGCTCATCGCCAGCACGACGACTTTCTTCCCACCGTTGAAGAGCTTGGCGTACTGATCACGGTACGCCTCCATTTGGATCGTTCAGCCCTTCGTCCGCGCCTTGAAGAAGAAGGCGAGCACCACGGTTTGCCCGCGGAAATCGGAGAGTTTGATTGGGTCCTTGAGCACGCCGAACCGGGTGGCACCCACCGCGGTGAAGTCCGGCGCCTGCTGCCCAACGGCGAGCGCTTTGGTTGAGTCCTGGGCCCGGGCGCTGCCAGCCGCCACGGACATCGCCAAGACGGGCAGCGTAAACCAACCAGCCGTACGTGACAAAACGTGCATTTGCGGCCCTCCGGGTTGAGACGAGGTGGCTCCGATGCACGAATGCTACGAGGCGATCTCTGTCGCCGCAACGTGCGCCAAACTCTCGTCTACGTCATCTCTGTTCGAAGGATACGTCATGCGACGTACGGCACGGGGCTCCCGGCTCCCGCAGGTTGTCATCGGCACGTGAGCGGACGCGCCGCGATCCGCGATGCGTGCCTAACGATCCGAGCCATGCCGGACGGAACCGCCGACGCGAGGACCCCCATGCGCACACGGGCTGCCGAATGCGTACCGCACACCGTCACGGTGCGCGACGCCACACCGGAGGACAACGCGTCTCTGCTCGCGCTCGACGCGGCGTGCGCCATGGGGCGCTGCCGTGCTTGGACTATCCGCCACGATCCCGACTTTTTCGCGCTCTTCCGCGCCGCGGGCGTACGAGCTCACGTCGGTGCGGCGTACGACGTGCTCGGTCGAGTGATCGGCGTGATGACGCTGATCGAGCAGCCCGTTGCCGCGACCGGGCAGGGGTCGACGAACTGGTACGTGAGCGGGTGGCAGGTTCACCCGCAACACCGGGGTCGCGGCGTGGGCGACGCGCTGGTTCAATGGGCGCTGCGCCGATGCGTGACGATCGATGGCACGGCGGGCCATGCCTGGTTCTTTACGGCGGGCTCGGGCGCGTCGCTGGAGCATCGCGTGCAGCGCCTCGCGCCGTGGGCGGCGATCTCGTCCCCGATTCCGCTGTGGTCCTACTGTTTGCCCACGCGTCGGCGGCGCGCGATCCCGAGTCCTCGGGGCTTGGCCGCGCGGCCCGCGGTGAGTGAGGACGTGCCAGAGA
>Ga0075426_10002647_pt1 | contig 12792 bp, 12 predicted proteins | sample SoiMethybrSBSTD5_FD_75304 | JGI IMG/M metagenome (GOLD analysis project Ga0075426, IMG submission 75304) | Bulk soil microbial communities from a Populus tree surrounding site in Tennessee, USA - Soil MetaG P. TD hybrid SBSTD5 | ecosystem: Environmental > Terrestrial > Soil > Tree plantation...
AAGCCAGATCCGATTGACGACAACCCCTTCGACAAAATCATTCCCCCTTCAGACCTGCCCTACGTCGGCTGGACCGAACCCGGAGAGTGGTTCAACGTCACAGTAGATGTGAGACACGCGGGAACATATGCGGCCGATTTCCTCTACACATCGAACCGTGGCGGAACAATATCAGTGGATATAAACGGAAAGGACGCAACCGGACCTCTCGAGATCACAACGACAAACGATCCTGCAGACCAGGTTGCCTGGCGTCAATGGCACCATTGGAATTTGGCGCCACAGCTTTTCAAAGTTCATCTGAACAAGGGAACAAATGTCCTCACGGTACATATAGTGACGAACGGAAACATGAATCTGGCTTTTTTCGACTTCAAACCGTTCCACGAATAAGTGGAACCCCCAGCGATTCAACTTACTGTTACGCACACTCCCGTTGCACGGCGAACAATGACGGAGTCTGCGCGTTTCAGCCCCGAGCCATGTTTACTTAGAAAGCAGTGACAGTCGTATTCACCGTGACTTGATTCGCTCCCCGTCCGATGACCAAAACGCGGGTCTCATTCGGCTTACCGTGCAAGGCGTCATAGATCCCGCCCCAAGTCGAGCGCTTAGTATCGAGTCCGTCAATTCGGATAAGTTTGTCTCCAGGTTGTACGCCGTCGACCGTAGGCTTCCCGTTCTTTGTGGCGATCGCCGCCACGACATACTCGCCGCCCTGCATCTTTAGCGTCATCCCGACCTGATTAAGGTCGCTCACATCCGGTACACTCTGCTGAATCCAGTACATCGTGCGATTCGGGTAATCAATGGTCAGGCGAAAGCCTTTCAAAACGTTTCCACCGATCCAGCCGATCACGGGGACTGCATTTTTTGTTGAGTACCAGCCAAACAAATCCAGGTTCGTGGAGAATCCTTTGCCGCGGCCTGCTCCCAGCGCACCAACCTGCTTAGAGGTCAAGGAACCAATCACAATTTCAGGAATGCGCAGAAGCATACCTGAGGCTTCAGCACCGTCGCCCGACATCATCATGTTGCTCGCACCCACAGCGCCCACGCCGCGCTCCCAGTCAGGATTCGTTTTCAGCCAGGTCTTTACCGTGTCCTGCCGGAACCATGTGTATGCGGAACCGTTGTCGATGGTTACCGGATAAGACTTGCCAGCGATGACTGCGTCCACCGCGATCAGCCCGGTTTGAGGATTCACTCGAAATGGCACCGCCGTGCCCTGGGGTTTGATTGTTCCCGGCAACGCGAAAGTGAGCGTCTGACGCTGGTAGTCCAGAACAACTTGATATTTCTGCATTACGCCGGCCGGAAGCATGGCTTCTACTTTCAAGTCTGATCCAATCGCGTAGGGATCAGAAGGATCGGCGGTCACCTCCTTGGCTGGAATGCTGACTGGCAGGTCTCCGAGGTGGAAGATCAGCTGCCTGCCCTGATCAAGTTGAAGCTCCTTGAACAGGGCTGAGGTCATCTCCATAGATGGGCTGCCCATATCCACGAAGGCGAGGGCCCGATGGATGGAGCCGTCCGGGCGAACGAAGGACAGCTCCACGTACACCCGATTGCCGTCTAAAACGAAGGGTGCGGTGCCCGACGCAGGCGCAGCGCGCGCAAAGCAAAGCGAACTGACCAACAGGAATGCGACAGCTACTGATCGTCTGCTTGTCAAATGTTTTACCTCAGCTTTCCTGACCTGCGGAACGGTCGAGGGCTGCACTCGACGGCTGCACCTTCGTTATTAGATGATCGTTATTAGATGATCCAGGGAGACTTCCTGGTCCGGTCAGCATGAACGCCGCAAACGGAATAAACAGGAAATTGATCGTGAATGGGTTGTAAGTGCCGATCCTGCGTCTCCGCAAACGGCCACTTCCCGCATCGAAAGGAGCTCACGCAGTTACCATACCGTAAGGCACCGCACCCTAGAGCAACCGTGCGGACGCGGTCGATAAATGCGCAAAGCCTTGTGCAACACGCCGGTTGCCGTTCGCACGATTGAATTAAAAGGAATGGCGGGGACGACGGGACTCGAACCCGCGGCCTCTGCCGTGACAGGGCAGCGTTCTAACCAACTGAACTACGTCCCCACTCGCCAGTGCTGATGACGCACTCGTGGTCTATCAAATTATCGTAACAGCTTCACCGGGAACGCGAAAGTCGGTGCGCTGTGGTCGAATGGGGTCACCAAAAGCTTGCGATCAATAACCATCGCGATCGGCAACAATACGACGTGTTCAGTGTGTGGGGTTTTATTCTGCCAGGACAACAAGAAAACCATCTCGCATGAAACCTGCGCCCTCACGACCGAGAAGGTTTAAACCCGGCCCGCTGCATCCCGAGCTGCGCCTCTGGATTTTCCATGAACACCTTCCAGATGTAACCGGTCCGCGCATTCTCCGCCATCAATAACGTGATGCCCAGATCGATTCCGACCACATCAGTGTCATACCAGTTTTTGATCGGATTTACCGCGTCCACAAATCCGTAGCAGCTCCACGCCAGTGGATAGCGATCGCGCAATGTGCGCATCACGCGCATCGCCTCCTGCGGAATGAACGCCAGCGATCCGCCTGCCGCCGCCGGCGAAACCGTTCCATCAATCGGCCCGGTCGCTGGAGGCCCTCCCCAGATCACATACCCCTTCTGCGAGTCCGAGGCTGTTATGCCCCACAAATCAGCGCTGTAATCGGAAAACTGCTTGCCCAGCTCAATGCAGAAACGCCGGTGGACCTCGGTCGCGGTCACAGAGTTTTGAAAGTAGTCAGTGTAGCGATCGCGCTTGCCGCGAAAATCAAACCATGCCTGCGAATACTGATGCACAAATAATGGCGCGAACGAGCCAATGTAACGCATGCCTTCGTACTCGAAGATGATGCGTTTCCACGCATCCCAGGCTTCGACGCGCAGCGGATAAGTCGGCGAGCCCAGCCCGAGCAGATACATCATCATCATCTCGTTGTAATAGTCCCAGCGATAGGGCAGAAACCCCAACTCCGGCCGCCAGCCGTGAGGCAACAGCGTCGTGTCCTCCGAAAGCCAGGTCCATTCCACGCGGTTGGTGATGCCATGCGCAAGCAACGTGATATCGGTATCGCGGAAATGAGTACGGCAGGTGAGAATCCCGCAAAGCAAAATCGCCGTATCGACCGACGACACTTCCGACTCCCAAACTCTTTCCCCGGTATTGATGTCGGCCCAATGATAGAAAAATCCGCGGTGGTGCGGCAGTTTGTTAGTAAGAAACTGCAGCGTAGTAACCACTCGCTGCCGGGCGTCTGAGTGCGAAATATATCCTCGGCGCTCGGCGATGCAGATTGCAGTCAGTCCGAAGCCGGTTGCCGCGATGCTCGCCACATTGGAATTGTCAGTAGCCGCCTTTCTGGCGTTGCAGCGGTCCTTAACCAGACCAGTCGCCGGATTCGCCTGCTCCCAGAAATAGCAGCAGTTCGCATGCTCCAAATCCTCGAGCAGTTGATCGTCTTCGGGGGAAAAAGGGCTCGGTGCCTTGGCTGGAGTATTCTGAGCGAAAGCTGACAGCAGCGGAGAAAATGGCGCGGCCACGGCCGCTCCCGCCAACCCCTTCAATAATCTCCGGCGTGAAACGCTCTTGTAGTTCTCCACTTCCTCTGATGTTAAACGATCTTCCCTTCAGCTCAGCCGAGGGGGAATTGCTGGAAAAGGCACTTCCCTGCTCCTCATCCTGCCCGGAATTGTATATTTGTCCCATGAGCACAAGAAGAAAAGTGGTGTTGACCGTGCTACTGCTGGCGGTCCCGATTTCTGTGCTCTGGGTACGTTATCTGAATCGGAGGATGGTGACGCTGGTGGGAGTAGTCATAACCCACAGCACCGACCCGCGCAAAGAATTGCCCATTGCAGGAGTTCAAGTTGTCCCAGCCGATGCCAGGCTGGCAGCCGAGGTCACGTCCGACTCCTCGGGATTGTTCAAACTCAAAATCCGCAGGCTTCTGCTTCTCCCGCGGCGCGCCATCACTTTGCAATTTCGCCATTCCAATTATGAGCCGCTGAATTTGTATGTTCCGGTCTCGAACAGCCTTACGGTCGCTGAACTCACTCCGATCGTTCCCCTGCCAGTTGCTGTCGACAACGTGGCCAAGCAAACCATCGCTAATCCGGTGGTCAGGTACTCGATCAAAACCGCTACTGAAGAAAACGTCGGCAGTGCCGCGCGTTCTTTCGAGGTCGCCAATCAGGGCAACGTGCCATGTAACGGAGCGCCTCTTTGCTCTCCCGACAAAAAGTGGAAAGCCTCGGTTGGCGAGACATCCCTCGATGCCGGGACCGGCAACGAATTCCGCAATGCCCGTGCTTCCTGCATTGCTGGCCCCTGCCCGTTCACCAGCATCGACAGTTCATCGCTGGAGAATCCCGGCCGCACCCTCCACGTCACGGCTACGACCTGGTCCCAAACCGCAACCTTCCTGGTGGAAGCCGAGGTCGTCCACCCCATGGTCAGCGATGTCGTGCGCTACTCTTATCCCGTAGTCTTCGGCAACGCTCTGAACTTCACGCTGCCACCCGCCGCAGAATCAGTGAGCATCCAAGCCGAGATCAATGGACAAAACGTAATCTTCCCGCTTGGTCCGGCCCTCATCCTGAGCTGGGCAAATTGCAACGCCCGCTCCAATCCCGACGAGACGCGCGTCTACCGCTGCGAACTAAAACCCGGTTACCGCTGGTCCAAACCGTCAACATAGCGCGAACTTTGGCGTCGGGGCGGCGGTCGCCTGGCACAACCTTCACTGCCCAAACGACACATTCAACCCGGTCGTCAGAATCACGTCATTTTGTCTCTTCCCCGCTGGAGGGTTGGTCACATACACATCGTTAAAGCTGTTCTGCCAGCCCAGATGATTGTTGAGCTTGGTCACCGTCGCAAAAATAAACGTTCCGCGATAATCGCCGAGGCTGTTCAGATTAGGAAACAGACTCAACTGCTCATTTAAAACCGTGCTCTTGCCCAGCTTGTGCATCAGCTCTTCGCCCAACGTCAGTGCGGCAAAATTCCGGCTGAAGGCTGTATACGACTCGCGGGTGTAGTTCAGACCGCCCAGGAAATCGAGCGTGGTTGTATCTGATTTGATCGCGTGATAACCTGCGCCTCCACCGAACACCGACCGCAGATTCAACGACTGCAAGGCATCGGCAAAAAAGTCTGCGGCCACAAATCCGAACACTTTCGGGGTCAGATCGTGATCGTATCTCGCTCCGCCGCCTGCTGTATTCGCGGTTGTCGATGGCGATGCCCCGGGAGCATTATTGGTCGCGTACACCGTATTCTCGTAAAGTCCCAGCTTGTCGTTCGTAGTTTGCCGCGTGCCAATAAACCCGATAGAAAGATTTTCCGTCTCGCTGTTTCCGCCAGTCAGGGCAAAACCAAGATTCAGCCCGGTCTTCCAACCCTGCAGCAGCCCGGGATGCAGGGCCTTCTCATATGCCGTCTCTTCGGCACTGTTGCGCAGACCCTTAACCTCCGCGACGCTGGCTTCAACCGTACCGCCCGACCTTGTGGCGATCTCCAGTTTGCCGTCGCTGGTTGTGACCTGCCCGGACACAGTCTTGCCGTCCGGCAACTGCACGTGCAGATCCTCGCTCGACTGGATACCCGCAACCGCGTCCCACTTCAAACTTAAGTCGCCGGCATAATCGGTGTGCAGCACCACGGTCTTGCCGTCGGACTTTACGATCGTTCCACTGAGCCGATCGCCGTTCTTCAGGGACACTTGATCGGCAAGTGCACCGGCGGCCACAAGCAGATGAAAAGCTGTCATTAAAAAAATCAGGATGGCAAGCCTTCGAAACCGTTTCATGAAATCCTCCACAGAAGCTGTTCGCAATTAGTATCGTGAAAGAGCGGCTGGGTTGTAAGCTGATGCGTGAACTGGGGAATCCAGCGCCACAGAATATGGCGCTCAGGTTTTGTACCACTTGGCATTGCCAAAGGCAGCCGTCTTCTCTCGCCCGAAACGGCCCGACGAACTACAACTTTTGGGGAATTTACATTCACAGGCGAGATAGCCGATCCTTAGCACCCGTCTCTTTAATCTTTACCAGATCACAGAGTGCTTACGGCGCCAGGAGCACAGTGCGATGAAAGACGCTTATGAAGTTCTATATCAGAAGGAAGCAGAGTTGGTCCGTGTCCGTCGAGAGATTGCGAGCTTGACAATCGCGGCTTCGCTGTTGGGCGACGGCGATTTGAGCTTTTTCGATCCCAGCAAAGCCGCCGATCGACAAAACAAGAAACCTGCTGAGAAGGCAATTTCCCCTACCCCCAATTCCCGGGCAACCGGAACAGACAGCGCACCCCTGATTGCGAGACGCCCAGGCTTTTGGGGATCTCTGAAACGTAAACGCTGATTCCAGCGGGGACGGCCAGCCCACCATTAATGACGTTTGCGTGCGCCATTCCTGCCGAGGGTGCCCCATCTTTTCGGATTCGCTCAGGGCAGGCTCTTGCGTTCTTTGCAAGGGTGGGCGGCGGTGCAAAGTTTTTAAGACTTGCGAGTATTGGCCTCAATCTGCTGCAGGGTTTTCAAAATCTTGTCGGTCTTTCGCATATACATCAGCGGAATGTACACGACAACTGCGGTAATCATGAACAAGCACCAAATAGCAGTGAGTGCGTAGTTTTGCATTGAAAGCCTCCTCGCAGATTGGAAGTTGTTTCCCCCCGGTCGGCTCGAAGTATACACGAGAGAAATTTACCATGGCGAATTGTGTATTCACCGCACAGTGGCGAGCGAGAAGGCTGGGACGGTACTGCTAACCACATGCCTGGCTTGAGGATAAATGGTGGGCAGTGCAGGACTCGAACCTGCGACCTCCTGCTTGTAAGGCAGGCGCTCTAACCAACTGAGCTAACCGCCCAGAGCGCGGTGTGATGATTCTAAATCAATAGGCGTTAAAGGCGGGATGACACGCTTCAAAAGTACCGGTTGCCGTGACCCTTTCAGTCTCCGAACTCATTTCCCCAATTCGCGAATGTAGCTGATGACCTGGTCCATTTGCGCGTCGGTCAGCTTTCCCTTGAATGGCGGCATCTTGTTTTTGCCAGTGGTGATGACGGTCTTCAAATCGGCGTCGGACATCTTCTGAACAACGTCCGAATGCAAATCGGCAATTTTCAGGCTCTTGCCAATCGAGGTGTTGCCTTTACCATCAGGCCCGTGGCAAAGGGCGCACTTGGAAGAAAAAATTGCTTTGCCTGCCGCCGCGCCTTGCGCAGCAGCCATTGCAGCCGATAAAACTAGAAGAATACCGAGTACGAATATTTTTTTCATTGTGTCCTCTTGCCGCAGAGTTCATTCGCCGAACCATTCATAATACAGATGATCTCCGCTCCTGTTAAACCCCGCCCCGCGATCAATGTTGCTTATCAGAGCTTTGCCTGCATCTTGGGCCTGAGCGCCCCCTGCGCTGTGCTAGGCCGCTTTCCTGCTACACTCGCCATTTGCGCCGACTGATCATCAATGCCGACGATTTCGGCCTGACCTCAGGCGTCAACCGGGGCATCCTGCAAAGCCATCAGCAGGGCGTCGTGACTTCGGCAACCCTGATGGCATGCGGAGAAAAATTCGCCCAAGCGGTCTCACTCGCCGCCCAAGCTCCCAAACTGAGCGTCGGCTGCCACGTTGTGCTGGTGGATGGAACTGCCACGCTTCAGCCCGCAGAAGTCGCATCTCTTGTCGCCTCCAGTACCAGCCCGAGTTTTCGCGTCAGCTTGATGACCTTCGCCTGCCTCGCTGCAGCCGGACGCCTTGACCAATCGCAGATCCAGGCCGAGGTCACCGCCCAGATCAAGAAGCTGCAAGTCTCCGGAATCCAGGTCACGCACCTCGATTCGCACAAACACACGCATATGTTTCCCACCGTCCTTAAGGGCGTGCTGCACGCCGCCAGGAATTCCGGCATCCGCGCTATGCGCAATCCCTTTGAGCCGCTGGTGTTTGCCTCGCTGCGCCACTGGAAACGGCAGTTTCAGCTCAAACTGCTGCAGAGCTTCCGCGCTCGCTTCCGCGAAATGCTCGCGCAAGCCGAAGTCGCAACTCCCGATGGCTGCGTCGGCATTGCCGCCACCGGCGGCTTGAGCCTGGAAACTTTTCGCATGTTGCTTGAGAACCTGCCCGAGGGCACTTGGGAGTTCGTCAGCCACCCCGGCTACAACGATGCGGACTTGAGCAAAGTAAAAACCCGTCTGCGGGATTCGCGCGACAAGGAACTCGCCATTCTGACCTCGCCCGAGGTCAAACAGCTGATTCAGCGCGAGGCCATCGAACTGATCTCCTATCGCGAACTTTGACGCGCTGAGCGTAGTAACCCCAAAGTACCATTACTTTCGATTCTCCCAATCTGTTACCGAGCACGATATGATTGTCTCCACTCCAATGGAAAAAAGGCCCGAGCCACGGATTAGTGCCGACATCCCTGTACGGGTTTGGGGCATGGATTCAGATGGAAAGCCGTTCTTTCAGAATGCCCTGGCTGGAAACCTGAGCAGCGAAGGAGCTTTACTTTCGCGGGTTACGCACTCGTTGATGGAAGGCGAGATTATCGGCGTTCAGTACGGCGACAAAAAGGGACGCTTTCAAATCAAGTGGGTAAAGGCGGTCGGCGCCCCCAAGACCTTCCAGGCAGGCCTGCAACTGGTTGCCGGTCAGACCGTTCCCTGGGCTGAAGTTGCCGGGGAGAACAAGCCGGCTGCAAAGCCGGTTCAGAGTGGAAGTGAAAAGCGGCGTTTCGTCCGCCACCGAGTTTTGTTTCCCATCACGATCAGCTTCGCCGACGGTAGCCGCTCGCACATGCAGTGTAGTGCCACCGATATCGGCGGACGCGGATGCTATGTTGAGAGCCTGGTTCCCCTTAATATCAGCACACAAGTAATCGTCACCTTCTGGATCGATTCCCAGAAGCTCACCACTAAGGGCATTGTGCGTGCCAGCGATCCCGGGGTTGGAATGGGAATCGAATTCACCAGCATGGAAATGCAGATTCAGCAGCAGCTCCAGGAGTATCTGGAAAAGATCGACAAGGGTTTCGCCAGCGCTGCCGGCCAGACCACCTAAAGCCCCTCGTAGCCCTCCCTGCCTAAAATCTGAATCCCTGCTAAACCCAGGCCATCGAATCCGTCATGGCAGAGCCGCGTAAGCTGAAGATCGGAATCACCTGCTATCCCACTTACGGGGGCAGCGGTGTGGTTGCAACTGAGCTCGGACTTGAACTCGCCCAGCGCGGCCACGAAATTCACTTCATCACCTATGCGCAGCCCATCCGGCTGACCCGCCCCGCGGCGAATATTCACTATCACGAAGTTGAAGTTTCGCAATATCCGCTGTTCGAATACCCGCCTTACGATCTGGCGCTCGCAACCCGCATGGCCGAAGTCGCGGAGCTCTATGAGCTCGACCTGCTGCACGTGCATTACGCCATTCCGCACTCAGTGAGCGCGCTGCTCGCCCGGCAAATGCTGGCGTGGGGACCAAAGCACCGCAAGCTGCCGTTTGTGACTACGCTGCATGGGACCGACATCACCCTGGTCGGGCAGGATCCCTCCTACCTACCGGTTACCCGATTCTCCATTGAGCAAAGCGACGGCGTTACCGCAATCTCCGAATACCTCCGCGAGCGCACAATTCGCGAGTTCGGCGTCACCAACAACATTCGCGTCATTTATAACTTCGTAAATTGCGACGTGTACTGCAGGGAGAAATCTGCAGGCAGCGACCGCGCGGAATACGCGCCTAAAGGTGAGCGCATTATTGTGCACCTTTCGAACTTCCGCCCGGTGAAGCGCATGACCGACGTAATTGAGATCTTTGACCGCGTCCACAAGAAGATTCCCGTCAAACTGCTGCTCATGGGCGACGGCCCGGACCGGCCTGCTGCCGAGTGGCTCGCGGTGCAAAAAGGCATCCACAATGACGTGATCTTTCTCGGCAAACAAGAGGTCGTCTCCGAGAAGCTTGCCGTCGCCGACGTCATGCTGTTGCCGAGTCAGTTGGAGTCCTTCGGACTCGCCGCTCTTGAAGCCATGGCTACTGAGGTAGTACCCATAGCAACCAGAGTCGGCGGAATTCCTGAGGTAATTGAGCACGGCAAGACGGGTTATCTCGCCGATGTCGGCGACGTGGAGTCGATGGCGAATTTTGCTATAGACATTCTTAGCGACGAATCGCGGTTGCGAAAAATGGGCAAGGAGTGCCGCGCCTCTGCAGCTGAACGCTTTTCAACCCAGAAAATCATCCCTCAATATGAGGAGTTCTATCTCCGTGTACTGGAGCGCTCTTCGTGAACTGCGACCGGGAAACTTGCATCCACAGGTAGGACGGGTAATCGCAAGCGGACTAGCGTGCCCGTTCCATTGGGGCTATCAATCGTCATGCGGGCCGTATCTCCATAAAGCACCTTCAAGCGCTCAGCCACGTTTGCCATTCCGATACCTCCCTTTCCTAATCCCGTCGGAGGCTCGAAAAGCTGCACCGATGCCATGCCCACTCCGTCGTCCTCCACTTCGATGATGACGTGTGAATTGGAAAGCTGGCTGCGCAGGAAAATGCTGCCGCCGTCAATCTTCGACGACAGTCCATGCTTGATCGAATTTTCCACCAGCGGCTGCAGGAGCATGCTGGGAACCATGACTTCCAGCGAATCCGGATCCAGCTCTTTAATCACTTTCAATTTGTCCCGCCCGAAGCGGACCACCTCAATATCGAGATAGTTGTCGATGAAGTCGATCTCTTCCTGCAACGGTACAAATGCGTCACTGCTGTGCAGAAGCCGGCGAAGAATAGTCGCAAGTTTAATGATCAGTTCGCGCGCCGTATCTGGAGCAATGCGCACCAGAGATGAGACCGAATTCAGCGTGTTGAACAGGAAGTGTGGATTGATCTGGTTCTGCAGCGCCGCCATCCGGGCTTGCAGCAGCAGGCGCTCCTGTTCCTCCAACTTTATTTGCAGGCGGACCCCGTTCCATATTTTCAGCTCGATCACAATCACCGTCACCGAGGTCGCATACGTAAGTAGGTCCACCCATTGCGGGTGAGGAAAGTAGCCCGGCAGCCAGCGTCCAGCCACCGAATAAATGAAACGCAAAAACAAAATCGTCAGCAGGAAAGCCGCTTGCCAGTCGAGAAAGTTGGGCCGAGGCTGAGTCCGCCGAAGCCATCGCAGCACACTCAGATAGTTGAATGGCGCGAAGTTCCATATTTCTTCATGGTGAGGAGTGAACTCGCGCAACTGGCCTGCAACCAGGCCGATCAAGATATTCAACGGCAGCAGCAGCCAAGCTCCGCTGAGCGCGCTGGGCAGTGCCAGCAAAGCGCCTCCGGTCACGCCTGCGAAACGGCCCGCGATTGCGCCAAGAAGAATTGTGGTCTCGAACGAGAGATCGCCACTGAACGAGTTCGCCGGGCCGAACTTGATCCAGACTCCCAGCGCCAGCGCCTTGCCGATCCACGCAGAGAGCACAAGCCAAAGAACCAGATAGATTCTGTCCCGCAGTGACCTCTGCTCGCGAAATAGCAGCGACTTGAATTCGACCGAGCGCACCAATCCCGCAGCCACGGCCGCGGCCAGGCCGAGTTTCACCATCAGATTGATCAGGATCAGCCGTTGTTCCATGACACCGCTTAGAGTCTAGGGAAAATGTAGCACTGTTTCGGACGCACGGTTCGTCTGCGCTCAATACGGCCCAATAATTCCGCCGATTTGCCTGGATGCCTGCGCCTTCTTCTCCTGCAGGACGTCTAGATACTTCAGACCAGTGCCGGTATTGAAGAGAACAACCTTATCTTTGCCCGAAAGGAACGCGGATCGCCCGTCACTCGGCCGCCGTAGCTTTATATAAGCCGCAAGACTCGCCGCACCTTCCGGCGCCGCAAAAATTCCTTCCATGCTTCCCCAACGCCGAACAGCACCTCTGATTTCTTCATCGCTGACGGCGACTGCCGTCCCGCTGCTTTGTTTCAAAATATCGAGCACGAGATAGTCGCCGTAAGGCTTCGGAACGCGCAGGCCGGCCGCGACCGTGGATGCGTCCTGCCACATTTCGACTGTCGACCTCCCTTCATTCCACGCCTTCACCAGGGGCGCGCAACCTTCCGCCTGTACGGCGATCATGCGCGGCCGCTCGGAACCTATCCATCCCACTTGCTGCATTTCCTCAAACGCCTTCCACATGCCGATTACCCCCACGCCTCCGCCACTGGGAAAAATGGTGGCATCAGGCAACTTGCCTCCAAGTTGCTCGAACAACTCGTATGCCATCGTTTTCTTGCCTTCCACCCGGTACGGTTCTTTCAGCGTTGATAAATCAAACCAGCCTTCCCGCTCTTTCCGCTCTGCAACAATGCGAGCGCAATCGCTGATCAGCCCATCTACCAGCGTAACCCTCGCGCCATAGACCTCGCACTCGATACGATTTGCCAAGGGCACATCTCGTGGCATGAAGATGTGCGCTTCCAATCCTGAGGCCCCAGCATAAGCCGCTAGAGCGCTGGCTGCATTTCCAGCCGACGGCATGGCAAGTTTTTTCAGGCCTAGTGATTTTGCAACGCTGATCGCGACCGAAATTCCTCGCGCTTTGAATGAGCCGGTGGGGTTGAAACCCTCATCCTTTATCCAAACGTAGTCGAACTCGCGGCTGGGAAGAAGCGGGGTGAATCCCTCGCCGAGCGTAATTGGCTCAACCGGCGGCAGGACTTCCCGGTAGCGCCACAGGTTCGCGTCTCTTCCGCGAAGCGACTCTGGCTTAAAGTGTTGCTTTAA
>Ga0075426_10002654_pt1 | contig 12772 bp, 13 predicted proteins | sample SoiMethybrSBSTD5_FD_75304 | JGI IMG/M metagenome (GOLD analysis project Ga0075426, IMG submission 75304) | Bulk soil microbial communities from a Populus tree surrounding site in Tennessee, USA - Soil MetaG P. TD hybrid SBSTD5 | ecosystem: Environmental > Terrestrial > Soil > Tree plantation...
AGCTTCGAAGGCCGCTTCGCCGCCTTCGTCGGCGGATTCCCGATCGTCGTCAACGGCGAGGTGATCGGCGGCGTCGGGCTCTCCGGCGGCAACGGCGAACAGGACACGAAGTGCGCGCTCGCGGCCCTGCAGGCGCTGAAGGACCTGCTCGCGCCGAAGTTTTCCGTGGTGGTGGAAGCGGACATCAAGAAGTGACCCAACAGGAGGAGAAGCGATGAAACGAATGCTCGCAATACTGCTCGCCGCGCTCGCCATGCCGGCGCTCGGCCAGTCTTATCCCACGAAGCCGGTGCGCGTCATCGTCACGACCGTGCCGGGACCGCTCGACACCTTCGCGCGCATCATCTGCGACAAGCTGTCGAGCGCGCTCAAGCAACCCGTCGTGATCGAGAACAAGCCCGGCGCCGGAGGCAACATCGGCGCGGACATCGTCGCCAAGAGCCCGGCGGACGGCTATACGCTGCTCTTCGCGCTCGACACCACCTTCACCGTCAACCCGGCGATCTACAAGACGATGCCCTTCGACCCGGTGAAGGACTTCGCCGTCATCGCCGTGCCGGTCACCTACGGCCAGATGCTGGCCGTGAACGCCGCATTGCCGGCGAAATCGGTGAACGAGCTCGTGGCGCTCGCCAAGCAGAAGCCGCTGAACTACGCCTCGGGCGGCAACGGCTCGCCGAGCCATCTCTCCTTCGCGTACTTCCTCGCCACCTCCGGCATCGAGATGAACCATATTCCCTACAAGGGCACCGGCCAGTCGATCGTCGACGTGGTGGCGGGCCAGGTGGACTCCATCTTCGCCGTGACGACCGGCGTCTATCCGCACGTGAAGTCCGGCAAGCTGCGCGCGCTCGCCGTCTCGAGCGCGAAGCGCTCCGAAATGGCGCCGGAGGTGCCGACCGTCGCCGAGTCCGGATTTCCCGGCTTCGACGCCTCCTTCGCGTACGCGCTCCTCGCGCCGGCCGCCACGCCGGACAACATCGTGCAGACGCTCGCGCGCGAGGTGAAGAGCGCAATGGCCTCGCCCGACGTGCAGCAAAAGAACCGCGCGGCGGATTACGCGGCCACCGGCCTCGATCCCAAGCAATCGGCGGCGTGGCTGAACGAGAAGCGCGAGCACTGGGCGCGCGTCGTGCAGCGCGCCGGGATCATGATGCAATGAGCCGCAAGAACGGCGCTGCCGGGACGCCGACGCTCGGCGCCGCGCATCCCTCGCTCAGCCAGCGCGTCGCCGAGGAGCTGCGCCGCGCCATCCTCACCAACCGGCGCCGTCCGGGCGACCGGCTGATCGAGGACCGCCTTTCGGAAGAGCTCGGCGTCTCGCGCATCCCGATCCGCGAGGCGCTGCGCGTGCTCGCAGGCGAGGGACTGGTCGAGGTGCAGCCGCGCCGGGGCGCCTCGGTCGCCGATGTCTCGCCCGAGGTGGCGCGCGATCTCGTCGAGGTACGCGCGACGCTCGAGGGCTTGAATGCCCGCCTCGCGGCGCGCCACCACGATCGCGCGATCGTGGAAGAGCTGCGCCGCGTGCTGAAGGAAGGCAACCGTGCCGCGCGCTCGAAGAACGTCGACGACCTCGTGCGCCTCAACGGCGAATTCCACGACAAGCTTGCCGAGGCGGGACGCAACAGCATCCTCTGGGACATCATGCGCACCCTGCGCGAGCGCACCAGCCTCGTCTTCGCGACCAACACCGCACGGCGCGCCGAGCAGGACTGGGACGAGCATTCCAAGATCCTCGCCGCCGTGATCGACGGCGACGAGGACCTCGCCTCGATGCTCGCGACGCGCCATGTCCATCGCGCCGCCGAGGCGGCGTTCGCCGTTACGAAAGCCTGAGCAGGGCCTCGAGCGCCTTGGCGCGTTCCGGCGTGATGCGTCCCGCCTCCAGCACGAGCGGTATCGAGCGCAGCGCGAGCGTGCGGTAGAGCTCGCCGGAGCGCGGCTCGAGCCGCTCGAGCGCGGCGAGATGGCGCTTCACGTTCTCGATGTCGCCGCGCGCGATCGACCCCGCCATGGCGCGCGCGATGCCGGCATGCGCCATGGCATCGGTCGCGCCGCGCAGCAGTCCGAGCAGGGCCCGCGTTGCATCATCGCCCGGGATGCCGATGCGCTGCCAGATCTCCACGCCTTCGGCGACGAGCGCGCCGACGAAGCCGGCGGCGAAGTGCGCCGCGCCGTGATACGCGGCGCGGCCTCCCGGCGGGATGACGAGGTCGTACGCGCCGAGCGCCGCCACCATGCGGCGCAGGCGCCCCGCGAGCGGTTCCTCGGCCTCGATGCCGATCGCCGCGCCGGCGATGCTGCGCGCGGCGACTCCCGGGTCGGCGAACATGACGAGCGGATGAAAGCCGCCGATCGCCGCACCCGCGTCCGCTGCCGGCTGCAGCACGCTGAGCTCGGTAGCGCCGGCGCAGTGCACCGCCGCTTGATCCTTTCTCCACTTGAGGCTTCGACAAACGGCGCCGATGGCGTCATCCGGCACCGCGAGGAAGACGATGTCCGAGGCGTCCACGACGCGCTGCGCATCGCCCTTGGCGCGGCTCGCGACGCCGGTGATTTCGTATCCGCAGCGCGAAAGCGCAAGCGAGAGTCCCTTGCCGACGCGCCCGCCACCGATGAAGCCCAGCCGCTCAGTCTCGATACGAGGGATCCTGCCGGTCGAGCGCGCGCAGGAGCGCCGGCCATTCCAGCAGGCCGTAGCCGCTGCCCGCGCGCTGCGCATCGCGCTTGAGATGCGGATTGGTCGCCGGCTCGTTGTCGAGCGTGATTTCCACGCCGCAGAGCGCCTCTGCCGTCTCCTCGACCACATGCGCCGCGGCGCGATGCAGCGGGCGGTTGCACGAGAGGAGCTGCACCTGGATGCGGCACGCCTGCTCGAGCCAGTAGATGAGGTTGAACGCCTGCGGGATGCTCGGCGCGCAGACGAGGAGCCCGTGGTTGCGCAGAATCATCGCGCTCTTGCCGCCCAGATGCGCGACGAGGCGCTCCTTCTCGCCGCGGTTGAACGCCGGACCCTCGTAGTCGTGGTAGGCGACGCCGCCATGGAAGCGCATCGCCGTCTGCGAGAGCGGCAGCAGGCCCTCCTCCATCGCCGATACCGCGATGCCGGCCGGCGTGTGGGTGTGGATCACGCAGTGCGCGTCGGCGCGCGCCTCGTGCACCGCGCTGTGGATGATGTAGCCGGCGGCGTTCACCGAGTAATCGGTCGCACCCTTGTCCACGATGTTGCCGGCGAGGTCGACCTTGATCAGGCTGGACGCGGTCACCTCCTCATACAGCATGCCGTAGGCATTGATCAGGATGTGATGCTCGGGCCCCGGCACGCGCGCGGTGATGTGGTTGTAGATGAGGTCGGTCATCCCATAGCGCGCCACCAGCCGGTAGCACGCCGCGAGATTGACGCGCAACTCCCACTCCTCGGCGCTGACTCGTTCGCGCAGGGACCGCGGCGCCGGCTTGTTCATGGCTAGGGCTTGGCCGGCGCCTTCTTCGCCGCGCCGCCCGCAGGCGCACCTTCCTGCGGCCAGTAGTAGTTTGCGGCAAAGGAGTACGGCGGGAACATGTAGCGCTTCGCCGGCACGACCTTCGCCGCGTATTCGCGCTGCGATTCGTACACCTTCTTGAAGGTCGGACTCTTCGCCGAGTTCTCGGCGGCGACCTCGTCCCAGGCCTTGAGCGAAGCGAGCAGGATGTCGGGCGGCGTGCGCCGGATCTGCACGCCGTGCTTCTTGATCATCTCCTCGATGGCGTCGGCGTTCTGCTTCTGCCAGCGCGTGAGCCAGGTGATGAAGGTGTCCTTCACGGCCGAATTGACCGCCTCCTGCTGCTGCGGGGTGAAGGTCTTCCACACGTCGAGGTTGAAGCCGAGCTCGCCAACCGAGTTGTTCTCATGCATGCCGGGCGTGTAGTGGTACTTGAACACGCTGTGCAACCCGAGGCGCAGGTCCTCCACGCCGCCGACCCATTCGGCACAGTCGATCACGCCGCGCTGCGCCGCAGGCACGATCTCGCCGCCGGCCATGTTGACGACGCTCTGGCCGAGCTTCGCGTAGACCTCGGCGTTGAGGCCCGTCTGCCGGCACTTCATGCCCTTGAAATCCGCGACCGATCTCAGCGGCTTCTTGAACCAGCCGAGCGCCTGCGGGCTCGACGGGTGCGCCGGCCAGACGATCACGTTGAGCTTCAGATCGTTCTGGTAGAACTCGCGCCACATCTCGAGGCCGCCGCCGACGTAGAGCCAGCCCAGCCAATCCATGTGGTCCATGCCGAACGGGCCGCCGGGAGGCCCGGCGAAGAGCGCCGCCGCGGGACTCTTGCCGACCCAGTAGTACGAGATCGAGTGCCAGCCGTCGAGCACTTTCTTGTTCGTCGCATCCAGCACCTCGAAGGGCGGCACGATCTGCCCCCCGGGCATCGCTTCGATCTTGATCGCGCCCTGCGTGAGCTTGTCCATCCGCTCGCCGAACATCTTGAAGTGCTCCTGCAGCGTGTTGCTCGCCGGCCAGCTCGACTGCATCTTGATGGTTTTGACGGCGGGCGCCTGCGCTTGCGCGCCGAGCGCATAGAGGGCGGTGGCGATGGTTGCGACGATGATGCGCATGGCGATCCTCCCCAGGAGTCGTGCGGACCTAAGCTACGCCGCGCGCGCGGCGAGTGTCAATCGATTTACCATGCGGCGATGCGCGCCACCCTCGCTCTCTGCCTCGCGCTCGTCGCGAGTTTCGCTGCCGCGCAGAGCGAGAAGCCCGTGCGCTTCGTCGTCGGCTTCACGCCCGGCGGGCCGAGCGACATCCTCGCGCGCGCGCTCGCCGCAAAGCTTTCCGAAGCGCGCGGCCAGCCCGTCGTCGTCGAGAACCGGCCGGGCGCCGGCGGCAACGTCGCGGCCGAAGTTGTCGCCAAAAGCGCGGCCGACGGCAACACCTGGCTTCTCGGCAACAACTCGATCCTCGCCACCAACGCTGCGCTCTACAGCCATCTCGCCTTCGACCCGGTCAAGGACTTCGCGCCCGTCGCGCTCGTCGCCATCCAGCCGAACATCCTCGTCGTGCATCCCGCCGTGCCCGTTCATACCGTGGCGGAACTCATCGCCTACGCAAAGCAGCATCCCGGCAAGCTCAACTACGCTTCGAGCGGCGCGGGCGCTGCTGCGCATCTCTCCGGCGAGCTCTTCAAAACCATGGCTGGCGTCGACATGGTGCACGTGCCTTACAAAGGGGCGCAGCCGGCGCTCACCGACGTGATCGCCGGGCAATGCCAACTGATGTTCGCCACGTCCGCCTCCGTGATTCCCTATATCAAGGCCGGACGCCTGCGCGCGCTCGCCGTCACCACCGCGCAGCGCTCGGCAAGCCTTCCGGATTTGCCGACCGTCGCCGAAGCCGCGGTGCCGGGCTTCGAGTCCATCACGTGGCACGGCGTCGTCGTGCCCGCGGCGACGCCGGTAGCGCTCCTCGAGCGCCTGAACCGCGACATCAACACCGCGCTGCGCCAGCCGGATCTGCGCGCGCGCCTGGAGAGCCTCGGTGCCGAGATCGCCGGCGGCACGCCGCAGGAATTCGCCGCCTACATCGCGCGCGAGATCCCGAAGTGGACCAAAGTGGTGCGCGACTCGGGCGCAAAAGCAGACTAATCGGTGTCAGGCACCGATTTCCAAAACAACGAAGGAGGATGACCCGCATGAACGAACTTCGCCGACGCCTGATCGCCGCTGGCCTCGCGGCGCCGCTGCTCGCGCGTGCGCAGCCCACCCGCCCGGTGCGCTTCATACTCGGGCAGACGGCGGCGACCACGCCGGACCTCATCGCGCGCACGCTCGCGCCGCGGCTGCAGGCGAAGTGGAACCAGCCGGTGATCGTGGAGAACCGCGGCGGCGCGGGCGGCGCCATCGGCCTCGATGCGTTGGCGAAGTCGCCGCCCGATGGCCACGCGCTCACCGTGAACGTGAACTCGACGCTCACGCTGCCGCTTTTCTTCAAGATCGATTTCGACGTGCTCGAGAGCTTCACGCCGATCACGCTCCTCGCGCAGAACATCTTCGTGCTCGTGGTGCATCCCTCCGTGCCGGCGAAGGACTTCGCTGGATTCCGCGACTGGGCGAAGCGCGAAGGCGGCAACGCGAATTACGGCTCGCCGGGCAACGGCACGCATCACCACCTGATCATGGAGTCGCTCAAGCTGCGCACCGGACTGCAGCTCACGCACATCCCGTACAAGGGCTCCGCGCCCGCCTTCACCGACCTCATGGGCGGGCAGATCGCGACCATGTTCGTGCCGATGGGCACGGCGCTCAGCCTCGGGGGCAGCGGCAAGATCCGCACGATCGGCGGCTCGGCGCGCGAGCGCTCGCCGCTTGCGCCGCACATCCCCTCGCTGCACGAGCAGGGCGTGAAGGACTTCGACTACTTCGCGTGGTTCTCCGCGTGGGGCCCGGCGGGCATGGCGAGCGATCTGGTCGCCAAGTACAACGCGACTTTCCACGAGGTCCTGGCCGAGCCGCAAGTGCACGACACGCTCGCCAAGGCCGGCGCCTCGGTGCGCACCAGCACGCCGCAGGAGCTTGATCGCCTCAACCGCCAAGACTTCGCGGCACTGGCGAAGCTCGTGAAGGACGCGCATATCAAGGGCGACTAGGGCGTATGCTTGGCGGGCGCATCACCATCCTGGGGAGGATCCATGAACACCGGTTTCAGCCGCCGTCGCTTCGTCCTCGCATCGAGCGCAGCGCTCGGCATCGGCGCCCTCGGGCGCGTACGCGCGCAGCCCGCAACGATCAAGGTGCCGGTGGTCGACTCGCTCACGGTGCGCGTGCTCGTCGACTCGAGCTACGACACGCCGCGCGTGCCGGCCTCGACGGTGGTGAAAGTACGCCGCTCCGGAACCATGTCGCGGGCGAACTTCCGCAAGGCGCTGCACAACGAGTGGGGACTTGCGCTCGCGCTCGAGTCGCGCATGGGTGCGGACGCACGCCACTTCATGCTCGACTACGGCTACACGCCCGAGACGCTGATGGGCAACATGGAGGTGATCGGCGTCGACCCGTCGAAGACGCAGGCCCTGATTCTCAGCCACGGGCACTTCGACCACTTGGGCGGCCTGGTTGACTTCCTCAAGGCGAACCGCAGCCGCCTGCCGGCGGACCTCACGCTCTACGTCGGCGGCGAAGACAACTTCTGCAACCGCAAGACCGCGAGCGGCGCGCCCGGGCACTTCACCGACTGGGGCGTGCTCGACCGGCGCGAAGTCGAAGCGCTCAACGTGAAGATCGTGAAGTGCGACGAACCCACCGTGATCCTCGGCCACGCCTTCACCACCGGCCGCATCGAGCGGCGCGGCTTCGAGCGCGTGCTGCCGAACACGCTCGTTTCGTATCGCAAGGATGCCAACGGCGTCGGCTGCGACATGCCGTCGGAGGATGCGAAAGCGAAGGGCGAGTTCGTGCAGGACCAGCACCTGAACGAGCACGCCACCTGCTTCAACGTGAAAGGCCGCGGCCTCGTCGTGATCTCCTCCTGCGGCCACGCCGGGATCGTCAACAGCGTGCGTCAGGCGATGGAGATCGCGGGCGAGAAGGACGTGCACGCCGTCATGGGCGGCTTTCATCTCTTCCCGGCGCCGGACGACTACGTGCGCCAAACGGTCACCGAGCTGAAGCGCTTCAAGCCCGACGTGATCATCCCGCTCCACTGCAGCGGACCGAACATGGCCGAGGCGCTGCGCGCCATGATGCCGGACCAGTACCTACCCTCCACCACCGGCACGGAATTCACATTCGGCGCGTAGCGCTCGCCCTTCTCCTCGCCGCCTCTTGCGTGCATGCACAGGAGCGGCCGGAGGCGGCGCGGCTGATGAACGAGCTGATGTCCGGCAAGGCGGCGGTCGGCGGACCGTTCGCGCTGCCGGATGCTGCCGGACGGCTGCGCTCGCTGGAGGAGTTCCGCGGCCGCGTGGTGCTCCTCTATTTCGGCTACACGCATTGCCCGGACGTCTGTCCCACCGACCTCGCCGCCATCGCCGGCGCGCTGCGGCTCCTCGGCCCGCAGGCCGCTGCGGTGCAGCCGCTATTCGTGACGCTCGATCCGGCGCGCGACACGCCCGCGCTGCTCGCGCAATACGCCGCCGCCTTCCATCCTGCATTCGTGGCGCTGCGCGGCGGCGAGGCGGAGACTCGCCGCATCGCGCGCAACTACAAGGTCGCCTACGAGCGCGTGCGCGATGGCAACGGCGGCTACGCCATCGACCACGCCGCCTTCACATTCCTCCTGGACCGCGCCGGGAAGTATGTCGGCTTCTTCCCGCCGGGCACGCACGCCGAGCGCATGGCGACGATGATCCGCGATTCGCTCTAGTCGAGCGGCTCGAGCTTCACGATCGACGCGCCGTGGTTGCTTCCCACCCAGAAGGTGACCGGCGTCGTCGAGTTGTCGACGTGCACGCGCCGGATGTTCGTCGGCCGCGGCAATAGATAGCGCACCGCTGCGCCGGTCTTCGTGTCGAGCCGCGTCACCTGGTCGGTGAGCATCGAGCCCGTCCACGCCTCGCCGTTCTTGTCGAGCGTCACGTCGTAAGGCGCGGACCACTTGGGCGCCACGTCCCACTGCTTGAACTCGCCGGTCTTCGTATCCAGCATGCCGATGCGATCGGCGCGGTACTGCGCGAACCACAGGCGGTCCTCGGCATCCATCTGGCCGCGGCGCGGGGCGGTGACGGTCTGCTCTGCGGGAATCTCGAAGAGCTTCACCTCGCCCGTCTTCGCATCGATGCGCCCGATGTGCTTGCGGCGGAAGTCGGTGAACCAGGCGTTGTTCTGCGAGTCCGGGATCACGTCGTAGATGTTGTGCGGCTCGCCCTTGGGCGCGCTCTTGAAGGGCTCCCAGGTTTCCATCTTCCCGGTCGCGATGTCGAGCCGGTGCACGCCCGCGAAGCCGTTGTTCTGCGTCCAGACTTTTCCGTCGACGTGCGCGGACTGCGGGCTCACCATGTTGAGCTGGGCGGCGTCGATGTTCTGCTCGCGCGGCAGCTGCCATAGCGTGAACTTGCGCGTCTTGGGATCGAACTTGACGATCTGCGCCTGATACATGTTGCCGAGCCACAGGTTGCCGTCGCGGTCGCTGCGCAGGCCGAGCCCGCCGGTCGGGAATTGCGGCTTGGCAAGCGGAATCGGAAACTCCGTCACCTTGCCCGTGTGCGGATCGAGCCGGCCCAGGTTCTGCTCGCCGAAGCTCGAGTACCAGGCGATGCCTTGCGCATCGACGATGACGTCGTGCGGCGAGATGGTCTCGCGCGGCAGGTCGTACTCCGTGTACACGACGCGCGTTGCGCGGCCGCTCGGGCGCGCGAAGGTCTTCAGCTCGTAGCCCCACTTCGGCGACTCGGCGAGGTTGATGGTGCTGAGGTATTCCGCGGTAGAGCGATACACCTGCACGCGCTGGTCGCCGCGCTCTTCCATCAGCCGCTCCGCCTTGCGCAGCTGCGGATGCTGCGGAATGCTCTGGTTCACGTAGCCCTGCATGCGCGGCAGGATCGTCTTCGTGAACGTATCGGCGTCGTAGCGCGAGTGCACGACGCGCTGCAGGCTGTGGCAGCCGACGCAGTTGAGGAGCTGGTCCTTCTGCCGGTCGGTGCCCGGGGCGCTCGTCAGCCACTCGCCGTTCGAGAGCTGCGCCGCGAGATCGGCCGCCTGCTTGAGCTTCAGTGGAGTCTCGGTGCCTTTATTGGTGACAGTCACCATTAACGGCGATTCCATCTCGTAGCCGACCGCGCGGATGCCGATCGTGTAGCGGCCGGGCGCGAGGCGTTTCGCCGGGAACGCGTAGCGTCCCTGCTCATCGCTCACTACCGTCACGGTGATGGTCGAGCCGACCTTCTTGGCGCTGACCAGCACGCCTTCCATCGCGCCCTCTTCGGCGGAGGTCACTTTGCCCGAGAGCGGCGATTGCGCGGCCGCGGCGCCGAGGAACAGAACGAGGATGAGCAACGCGAAAAATTTCATGGCCGCTCCTGGTCCTTGACCAATGTCGTGGCCGGCGCGCCGATCTTCTTCACCATGAAGATGAGCGCCTTTGCGGGGACCGTGTCGCTCGGATTGCGCGACACGACGTGGATATCGTCCGGCGCTTCGTAATACGTGTCGCCCGCGTTCAGCGTCACCGGCTCGGCGCCCTTGAGCTGGATGATGAGCTGGCCCTCGAGCACGTGCAGGAAGACGTGCGCGTCGTGCCGGTGTGGCGGGTTGTTGGTGCCGGGCGGATAGACGTTCGCGCGCACGACGGCCTCCTGGCCCGCGAGATCGCCGAGCTGCTTGATTATGAGGTCCTTGCCGACCGAGCGCGGCGCGTCCTGCGCCCATGCGGCGCTCGTGACCAATAAAGCGAGTAGCAATCGCATCACCGCCTCCTATCGTGGATGGAGCAGCAGTTTCTGCACGCGCCAGTTGAGAAGCTCGGCGACGTACAGCACGTTTTCCGACGGGCAGGCGATCTCGTGGATCCAGCCGAACTGCTTCAGCTGCTTGCCCGATTCGCCGAGCACGCCGAGCACCCGGCCGTCGAGCGAAAGCTTGTACACGCGGCCGGGGTAGGCGTCGGAGGTGTAGAGCACCTGGTTCGAATTGGGGGAAACGGCAGGCGTGATGCACACCGTCCACGGCGCGCCCGGCGCCATGGTGAGCGGCGAGCCCGCGGCTTCGAGCTTGGCGACGTCGGGCACGTTGCCGATGGCGGGACGCGCGCTGCGATCGAACGGCACGTCGATGCGCATCTCGCGCAGCACCTTGCCCTCGCCGTCGAACACCTGGATGCGCCGGTTGCCGCGGTCGGCGACGTAGATGTTGCCCTTCGCGTCGGCGGCGATGCTGTGCGGCGTGTTGAACTCACCCGGCTTCGTGCCGCGATCGCCCCAGGACTTGAGCCAGTTCCCGTCCTTGTCGACTTTCGCGACGCGCGAGTTGATGTAGCCGTCGCTGATGAACGCGTTGCCCATGGGGTCGAAGGCGACGTCGGTCACCTGGCGGAAGCGGCCGGGCTCGGCCGGCAGCGGCGGCTTCGGATGCTTGAGCGGACCGGTGTCCTCGTCGGACGCCTCCTGCTTGCGTCCGAAGACCATCACGACGCGTCCGGCGGGATTGAACTTCACCACCATGTCCGAGCCCTTGTCGGTCACCCAGATGTTGTCCTGCGGATCGACGCGCACCGTGTGGCCGAACGACCACGCGTACAGGTTCTTGCCGATCTCGCGCACGAACTTTCCGCTCGGATCGAATTCGAGCAGCTGCGTCGCCGCCGCGGCGTACGCGGGTCCGGTGGTGTTGCCGCGCGAGAGCACGAAGACATGCCCCTTCGAGTTCACCGCCACGCCGGTCACTTCGCCGAAATAGATGTCGTTCGGCAACGTGAGCGGCTCGGGCGCGGAATCGAATGGAATCGCGGGCGTTTGCGCCGCGGCGCTGGCGCAGCCGAAAAACAGAATGACGAAAATCTTATTCACGCGTTCTCCCTGAATTCGAGGATGTCGAAACCGGTGTAGCGATCGACGATGTAGACGAGTCCGCGCTCATCCACGTCGACGTCGTTCGTCTGCGGCGCGGGCTTGCCGGCGGCCGGCTCGGGAATGAAGAACCCGGCCTCGCGCGGCGCCGTGGGATCGGCGACGTCGACGATGCGCAGTCCGCCCGAGAACCACGCGCAGTAGACGAGCGTGCCTTCCATGTGCTCCTGGAACTGGTGCGCGCCGAAGCGCGCGGGCGTCGCGCGGCTCCACGGCGAGTCGAGCTCGCTCACCTCATAAATCGCGAGCGGCTGCATGCGCGCCACGTCGGTGACGTCGAAGACCCACAGGCAGCCGTGCGGGCGGCCGCGGCGGCGCTCGAGCTCCTCGGCGCTGTGCGCGTGGTCTTCCTCGTCGATCGCGAGCGCGATGCGTTTGCCGTTGATCCGCTGCGGCACCGGCATGAAGGTGTGCGACGGCTCGGGGAATGGCGGGTGGTAGTTGTATTCGCCGATCGTGCGCGGCCGGCGGATGTCCGAGATGTCGATCACGCGCACGCCCGCGTGCCAGCAGCCGGCCCAGAGCTCGTCGCCGAAACGCAGCGCGTGATGCAGGCGGTTGCGGCGTCCGACCCAGGTGGGCTTTTCACCGCGCGCGACGTGCTGCCCGGGCATCGACCAGCGCGAGATTTCTTCCGGATGTGCGGGGTCGCGTATGTCGTAGATGACGAGGATGTTGCCCACGTAGCCATCCATCTCGGTCGAGATGTAGGCGTAGCGGCTGTCCATGTCGAAGCGATGCACGCCGCGCCCCCATGTCCGCACGTGCCGGATGAGCCGCGGGCGCGTGCGGTCGGAGATGTCGTAGAGCTTGAAGCCGCCGTGCGCGTAGGACGTCTGCTCGGCCGAGCCGTCGACGCCTTTGCGGCCGGCCGCGCCGAGGTTCTGCTCGACGTTGACGATCATGAGATCGCCCGCGACGCGCGCCTTGTGGCTGTGCGAGTCCGGCTCGTCGACGTGGAGCTGCGCGAGCAGCTTCGGCTGACGCGGATCCGAGATGTCGAGGATCGAGGTGCCGAGGCGCTCCTTGTTCGTGATGTGGCCGACGTACGCGTAGCGGCCGTCGATCGTCACCTGCCCGGCGCCGGGCAGCTCGAGGCGCGCAAGGCGCTTGACATTGCGCGCGAGCGGCGTCGCGCTCATTGCAACGGGCGGCCGCCTTCGTCGACGCGCACGGTATCGCTCGGACCGACGCCCATGATCTGCACGACCACTTCCTCGTCCTTCGCGCC
>Ga0075426_10002655_pt1 | contig 12769 bp, 10 predicted proteins | sample SoiMethybrSBSTD5_FD_75304 | JGI IMG/M metagenome (GOLD analysis project Ga0075426, IMG submission 75304) | Bulk soil microbial communities from a Populus tree surrounding site in Tennessee, USA - Soil MetaG P. TD hybrid SBSTD5 | ecosystem: Environmental > Terrestrial > Soil > Tree plantation...
CGCGCAGGGTGCGATCGATTATGTGGGTGGTCTCGGCAGTCGCATTGGCTTCAACGCCGGCCCGGTGATTGGATGGGACGGCGGTAAAGCCGGCTTCTTCTGGAACTATCAACACCGGGGGCTCCGCGACACCGACTTCCTCTGGCTGATTCCGTCGATCGCTTTTTATCTCCCGCAATGGAATTTGAACATGTGGTATTCGCATCCGGTTAGCGGCGCCTCGCGTGGCGGCCACCGGACCGAATACGGCGTCAATAGACTTCAGCTGACTGGGAAGTACTATCCGTCCGTGGACTGGTGGGCGCCTTACTTAAGACGCGACAATGTTGAGCTCGAGGGTGGTATCCAAGCGAACACGTTCGCCGGAGCGGGGGCTCACAAAATGGGCGGCGGGGGAGTCGGCCCCGTACTCGGGCTAGCATTCCTAGCGATGCCGGGAGTCGCTGTTGATGTCGTGAAGGCTACGTTCGATAGCGAAGGTCGCTATCGTGTATACACCGGTTTGGAATTCTTCGTCGATCGCGGCGGCACGTCGCTCAAGGCTATGCGGCAGCAATATCTCGAGCCCGGAAGAGGCGATCAGGCCGGCGGCAAGAAGGGCATCAATAAGGAAAAAAGCTCCAAGGATTAGACCCTCTCCTATTTTGATACGCTGGAGTCATTTCCCGACTCCTGCGCAAGCTTGCTAGATCTTTCGTACGAGTGCTGGGCTTCTTTATAGAGGCCCAGTTCTTCGTACGCCGTTCCTAGTCCGTACCACAATGTTCCGTTCTCAGGGAACCGGCTCACGCCGTTATAGTAGACTGTCATCGCCTCGCCGAACATTCCCTGCTGCATGAGCAAGCTCGCTAGACAGAGATGGCCCCGGGGATTGTCGCGTTCCAGCTCCAGTAATTTCCTGCACGCCGACGTCGCTTCCGGCAGTCGTTCTCTCTTCCAGTTAACGAGCGCGAGCCCGTAGTAGGCATCGACAGCGCTTGAATTCATGCCCAGAGCCGTCTGGTAATCCTTCTCTGCTTCCCCGTAGCGGCCCGTCTCGCGGTAAACGTCTCCGCGGTATATGTAGCCGAATATTAACCGCGGGTTTTTGGTCAAAGCGGTATTCAAATCGGCAAGCGCCGTCTCGTAATCGCCGACGAGCATGCTGACCGTTCCGCGACGCAAGTACGTTTCGGCTGTACCGGGTGCCGCCCGGATCGCTTCGTCGAGGAGCTGACGCGCAGCTGCGTAATTACCGCGCTCGGCGTACTGTATCCCCAAAACTCTTAGCGCGCGCGTATTGCCAGGATCTTTTTTAAGCACGTCCGTCCATAACACCACATCGTCGCGCCAATCGAGGTTGCGACGTATCGTCGCGGCGGTGAGCGCAGCAACGGCGATCGCAAGCGTGGCCCCGCACGCAATTGCGAAGCGCGCATCGGGCCACATCTCAGGCGGTATCCGACGCCGGATCGAATCAGCGGAGGTAACAGCGACGAGCACCGCCGCGATGGATAAACCCGCGTAAGCCAGATATGGCCGATGTCCCATTACCGCATCGGGAAGGAAGAAGATGCTCGCCTCGGGGAGAAGGGCGATAAAAAACCATCCTATGCCGAATGTGAGCAGGGGGTCGCGCTTGCGCACGAGCCATGCGGCGATAATAATCGCGGCCACGATCGCGACTGAAACAAGCACACGGGCGTCCAAAAACGAACGCGACCAGCCGAATCCCGAATAGTCGAAGATCAACGGATCGGGCCAAAGATAGAGTTTCAGGTAATAAACCCAGGCGCGGAATTGCGTGAGCAGATAGGTTTTGCGCGCGACCCACGACGTTCCGGTGACTTGATGGACGATGCGCGGAGTCACATCCAGGCGCAGCCACAAATACCCGATTAGAACGACGACGGTGGGGAGATGCTTCAGGAGCCGCCGCGGCTCCCTTAAAAATAATGTCACCGGGTTGCGCCCGGCGGGGTTGAGCCGCAGGGTCTCGTAAGCGAGCAGCATCGCCGGCAAGCTCGTCGCGGTCGCTTTGGTAGCTAAGCCGAGCGCGAAAGCGAGTAGAGCACCGGCGTGCCAACGCCAGCCGCCGGACTCGCGCGCGCTGAAGGGGCCGCGGATATGGCAGTACAAGGCGATCATGTAAAAGAGCGCGGCGAGAAGCGAGCTGCGTGCCCAGCTGTAATTCACCGTCTGCGTATTGACGGTATGCACGACGAAGAGGAGCGCCGGCGCGAGCGCGATCCAGAAGGAAGGCAAAGTCGTAACGGAAATGGCACGCCCCGCGCTCTGCTCGAGTACTTCTCGGACGATGAGAAAAATCATGCAGGCGGCGGCGATGTGAAATAGCAGGTCGGTCGCATGATATACGGTCGGGTCGGCGCCGCCGACAGCGTAGTCGAGTGCGTACGTGATCTGCAGGATCGGCCGCCAATCGATACCATAAGTCAGGCGGAAAAAGATGGGATGCACAAAGAAGCTGGGGATATTTTTGAGGTCGCGAATCACCAGGTTATCGACGATGCCTTCGAAATCATCGAAGTGAAAACCGTTTCTTAGGCCGTTGGCGTACGCGATGCAGCCGAGAACGGCGATCAGCGCAAAGGCGAGCGCGGTGCGGTGTCGTCGAACGAAAGCTTGCATGAAAAGAAAATGGTTGGGAGAGCCCCAATGTACCCGCGGCGGCGTGAAGGTGTCAATCGTACGACGACGAGACTTGTTTGGCGGTATTTAAACGCCGCGCGTTGATCCCGTGGGACGGCGCGTAAAAGTTTCCCGCAGGAACGCGCCGATGATCTCGGCGGCTTTTTCGATATCGGCGCGGTCGACGTCCAGGTGTGTCACGAGCCGTACCTTGTCGCGGTCGACCGGCACGCCCAAGACGCCGCGCCCCGCGAGCGCGGCGAGAAATTCGCCGGAGGAAAGCCCGGTCTCCTGGACGTCGAAAATAATGATGTTCGTCTGCACGCGCGCCGGGTTCAGCCGGATGCCCGGCAGGCGCGCGAGCTCCTGCGCGAGGAATTTGGCGTTGTCGTGATCGATGTGGAGGCGCTTCGGTCCCTCTTCGAGCGCTACGAGGCCGGCCGCGGCGATCACTCCCGCCTGCCGCATCCCGCCCCCCAGCATCTTGCGAATGCTGCGGCAGCGTTCGATGAACGCTTTCGGTCCGACGACCATCGAGCCGACGGGCGCGCCAAGACCCTTGCTGAGACAGAATTGCACCGAGTCGAATTTTTTCGTCATCTCGGCGACGTTCTCGCCAAGGAAAGCGGCGGCATTGAATACGCGCGAGCCGTCGAGATGGACGGGGAGCCCCGCCTCGTGCGCGCGGTCGCAGATCTCGTGCGTCAGGGCGGTGGGGTAGACGGTCCCGCCGCACAAATTATGGGTGTTTTCCAGACTGATAAGCGCGGTCGGCGCGCGCGCGTACATCTTCGGCCGGATCATCCGGCCGATCTGCTCCCACGACATGATGCCGTCTTCGGTTGGAATCAGGCGCGGCAATAGGCCCGCGACGCCGGAAATCGCCGCCATCTCATTCGTATAAACGTGCGCGTTCTCCTCGCAGATGACTTCCTGACCCGGCCGCGTGTGCGCGATCAGACAGATGAGATTGCCCATGCTGCCCGAGGGCACGTAAAGCGCCGCCTCGCGCCCGAAGATCTCCGCCGCCCGCGACTGCAAGCGGTTGATCGTCGGGTCTTCCATGAAGACGTCGTCCCCCACCTCCGCTTCGGCCATCGCCTTGCGCATGGCCGGGGAGGGCTTCGTGACGGTGTCGCTTCTGAGGTCGATCGGCTTTTCGGCCATCGCTACTCCAGTCTGCCTTCGATCTCTTTGATTGTCTCGGCCGACAAGCTCGGCCGCACGAACGCCTGGTAGATCGTCTCGTTCTGCAGCCACATGATGTCGGCGCGGCTTTTCACCGCGTCGCGCATCTCCTCCTGGAGATGGTCTTCCATGCAATACTTGCGCACAACGTCGAAGCAGAATTCGCCGTGCCCCTCGTCGTGATACTCGTGGACGCGGAAGAAATCGAGCGCGCGCTTCGGAATCCACGAATAATATCGCTCCAGCGCCTCGCGCTCTTCCTTCATGCGCTTCGGGCCGCCGCCCTCGAAGACGAGCCCCGTGCCGATCGCGACCGCCCAATGGCTCTGCTGCACGAGCGAGACGTACATCTCGAGCGCCGCGCGGATGCCCGGCAGCGGCTCGTAATTGAGCATGTCGTCGCGCGCGATGCCGATTCCTTCGCCGAAGCGGACCCAGAGCTCGGCATGGCTCGGATACGTCTTCCCGATCATGTCCTCGCCCTCTTCCTCGATCATGTTGTCGATCAGCATCCGCCGCAGCTCGGGGATCGGGCATTTCTGGTAGCGGACGCCGAAAAAGCGATGAATGTTGCGAAACTCGTGGAAGAGGTTTCTCGCCCAGTTCTGAAGCTGCTCGTTCGTGAGCCGCCCCGTCAGCAGCAGCTGACGCACCGGATGCGGCCGCGGGTGACGGCTGCGCAGCGTCTCGTGCAGATCGGCGATGAGCGCTTCGGGAGATAGTGGCATAAGGCCTCCGATGGCGCGCCCTACGGCGCACGTGAAAAGCTATCGCGGGAACGGCGACGGAGTCAAGGCGCGAGACGGGCCATGAACATTGTTTTTTCAGAACCCATCCAATACGATTGGCTCCGTGATCACGCTGAGACTCGCGGGCGTCACCAAGTGCTTCGGCCCGGTGACGGCCGTTGACGGCGCCGATCTCGCCGTCGAAGACGGAGAGCTCCTGGCGATCGTCGGCGAGAGCGGCTGCGGCAAGACGACGACGCTGAGACTCATCGCCGGTCTCGAACAGCCCGACGCCGGCATCATTTCGATCGGCGGCGTTCCCGTGAACGACGTTCCGGCAGGCCGGCGAAACGTGCAGATGATCTTTCAGAACTTCGCGCTCTGGCCGCACATGCGGGTCTTCGACGAGCGTCGCTACACCAATCTGACACTGCCGCTGAAGGTGCGGCAGTGGTCGAACGAGAAAATCCGCGACTTTATCCGGCCCATGGCGGAGCGTCTCGGCATCCAAGAGCGTTTTTACAGCCGCAAGCCCGGCGAGCTCTCCGGCGGCGAGCAGCAGCGCGTCGCGCTCGGCCGCGCGCTCGCGACTTCGCCCCGCATTTGTCTTATGGACGAGCCGCTCAGCAACATCGATCCGCCGAATCGGCTCAAGATGCGCGCTGAGATTATCAAGTTCCATCGCGATCACCGGCTGACCACGCTCTACGTCACGCACAATCTCGCGGACGCTCTGGCGCTCGCGGATCGCATCGCCGTGATGCGGTCGGGCCGCTTCGAGCAGATCGATACGGGCGAGAACCTCATGCGCCGGCCCGCGACCGAATACGTCGCCGACTTCTTCCACGCCTCGGAGCTGAGGCCGCGCCAGGCGCCGCTCGGGCGGGCGCCGTGAAGGGCGCTCTGCTGGCGCTGGCGTTTTTGCTGCTCGCAGCCACCGGCGCCGGGGCGGCCTGCCGCGACCTCGATCTCACGCGCCGCGGCTCCGTCGCCTACGCCGCCGAGGCCGACGCTGTCATTCAATATTTCGGGCATAATTTTTTTCAGATCACGACGTCGAAGGGGACGAAGATCGTCACCGACCCGCTTGCGCCGGGCATGTATCCGACGCCGGACCTCTGGCCGCATGTCGTGACCGTCGGCCGCGAGCATCCCAACCATAACTATGTCGAGCTCGCGCACGGGAATCCGATCATCCTCCGCGGCCTGTCGAACTACGGCGCGGAATGGAACCGCGTGAGCCTGAACGTGCGCGACGTCTTCATCTACAACCTGCCGGTGTACCAGCAGGCGTTCGGCACGGCGCTGAAAGGCGCCGCATTTATCTTCGACACGGGCGTGCTTTGCATCGCGCATCTCGGCGACCTGAGCCATACGCTGACGCCCGAGCAGCTGAAGCAGATGGGACGCATCGACGTCGCTCTCATTCCGATCGGCGGCGTTTTCACGATGCCGCCCGACACCGCGCGCGAGGTGCTGGCGCAGATCAAGCCGAAGATCGCGATCCCGATGCATTACCGCGACAGCTCGTATCTCGTCGACGCGTTCGTGCAGGGTATTCCCGCGCGCCGCCTGGACGGCGATACGCTCGCCGTCAGCAAATCGGCGCTGCCTAAGGAGACGCAGATCGTCGTGATGAAGCCGAAGGGCGCGTACGGAGGCTGGGGCGGGTGAGGGCGGATGAAGACTCTGTGTGTGGTTTGGTTTGGAATTCTTCTGATTGCCGTCATCCAGCATGGTTGTACTTCAACTCCGGTTCCGAACAATCGAGTACCTCCCGAAAATCAAGAATCCGCAGCCAAACGCCGGCCATTGCCGCCCGCTAAACGCGGGTACTTACTTCGCGTTCGGGAAAAAATCGATCGTCAGTGGAATTATCCGTTGGCTGCCTTCAAGTATGGGCTTAGCGGTACTGTTGTCGTTGCAATTACTATTCTGCCTAACGGTGCGTTAGAGCGAGTCGAACTGACTAAAGGCTCCGGATTTTCCGATTTGGATGAAGAGGTATTGCGCGCAGTTAGAGCATCTGCGCCTTTCGGCCCATTCCCGCCAGAAATGGAAATGGAAAGTTTCCAAATAGATGTCAGTTTTATCTACGAAGAATACAAGCCGCGGAGATAGGCCGTGGCTAAAAAACGGCGACTATTTTCACCCTACACCATCTCGATCACCATCAGGCGCTTCTGCCTGAAGGCGTAAAGTGCCGCGGGGCGGTGGGTGCCGCGGCGCTGCTTCGGCAATTGTCTCAGCAGGCCGAGGGCGAGAATTTTTTTCCGGAAGTTCCGCCGGTCGAGGCGGCGTTGGAGAATCGTCTCGTAGACTTCCTGCAATTCTCCCAGCGTGAATTCCTTCGGCAGCAGGCTGTAGACGATGTTCGTGTACTGGAGCTTCGAGCGCAGGCGCTGGAGCGCCATGCGCCCGACCTGGTCGTGGTCGTAGGCGAGCGGCGGGAGCTTATCGGCGGGGAACCATTGCGCCGCGCCGTAGCGCGCGCCGGCGTTGACCGAGAGATTGAGATTCGGGACGAGCGCCAAATAGGAAGCGGACACGACGCGGCGCGCCGGGTCGCGCTCCGGCCTGCCGAAGGTGTAGAGCTGCTCGATGTAGCCGCCGCGCACACCGGTAAGCTCGAAGAGTTCGCGCTCGGCCGCGTCATCGAGCGATTCTTCCGCCCGCACCAGTCCGCCGGGGAACGCCCATTTCCCAGCGAAAGAGCCTTCCCTTACTTGAACCAAGAGGCAGTGGAGCGCCCCGCCCGTAAGGGTGAAGACCGCGACGTCGACGGCGACCAATGGATGCTGCTGGACGCCGGCGAAGCGGTGCTCTGGCGGCTCGGATGCCATCGCGCAGTCAAATCTTGAACGCTTCGCGCGTCTCCGGCGCGAAGAGGCTTTCGAGCTCCAACTTGGTTTTGATCAGGCCTTGCTCGAAAAGATAGCCGTGCAGCGTCTCCAGCGCTTCGCGATTCGGCGCGAATCCGTAGGGCCAGTAATCCGGGCCCATCGCATCGCGCGTCTCTTCGTACGCCGCCGAGAACCAGGGCAGGCTCACGTGCAGCACGTTGGTGTCGTAAAGGCGGCGGAAGCAGAGGTCTTTCGCCTCGCAGAAAGCCTTGTAGAGGCTCTGCGCGACCCAGGGATTCGCGTCGTAAATGTTTTTCCGGATCACGATCGCATGCATGACCGGAAAGATTTTCGTCCGCTGGAAATAATCCATCTCGGCGCTCTTGTAGTCGGGAAAGAGGCGCCCGACGCGCGGCGAGCCGGCGACGAAGGCCGACGGCATGCGCGGCGACATAAGCGCGTCGATCGCGCCGCTCTCGAGCATCTCGTTGAGCGTCTTGTCCTGGACCACTTCGAGCCGGATGCCTTTCGGCAAATCGAAGTCGACGCGGTCCTTGCGCCCGGGCTGCTCCTCGCCGGCCTGGATCCAGTGGATGTCTTGCGGCCTGACGCCGTAGTCATGCTGGAACATGCCGCGAAGCCACACCGCCGCGGTCATCGTATATTCCGGCACGCCGACGCGCTTGCCGCGGAGGTCCTCGGGCTTTCGGATGCCCGCCGCCGTGTTGACGAAGATGCAGCGGTGGCGGAACGTGCGCGAGGGAAAGACCGGGATCGCGACGAACGGCCGCCGTCCCTGCGCGGCGGCGACGAGGAACGCGCCCATCGACAATTCCGCCGCGTCGAATTCCTCGTAGCGGCACATGCGCCAGAAAATCTCCTCGACTTCGAGCGCGACGTAGTTGAGCTCGATGCCTTCCGGCTTGATCGTCCCGTCCTTCAACGGCCGGGTGCGGTCGTAGTCTTCGCAGGCGAGCGTTAGATGGATGTCGGACATGGCACTCCTTATTTGGTGCGTTCGGACTTTTGTGCGCCGAGCGCGCCCTCGATCGAATCGACAAAACTCCGCGCGAGCTTGGCCAACCCCGCGCGGCCGTTTTTCATCAGCTCCGCGCGCAGCATCGCGCTGCCGAGACAGATGCCGGTGACGCCCAGCGAGGCATATTCGGCGACATTGCCCGCATCGACGCCGCCGGAGACCATCAGCCGCATATCGGGAAACGGGCCGAGAAGCTGCCGCACGAAGTGCGTCCCGCCGACGGTGTCGGCCGGGAAAATCTTCACGAGATCGGCGCCGGCGCGCTTTGCGTTCAGCATCTCCGTCGGCGTCGCCGCGCCGCTCACGCACGCGATCTTGGCGTCGTGGCAAATCGGAATGAGGTTCAGCTCCAGCGTCGGCGAGACGATGAACTCGGCGCGCGCCTCGATCGCGCGGTCGGCGTCGCCGAGCGAGAGCACCGTTCCGCCGCCGACGTGCAGGCCGCCGCGTTTCGCGAGCTGCTCGATGACCTCCACGGCGCCGGGCACGCTGAAGGTGATCTCGACGAAGCGAATCCCGCCTTCGGCGACCGCCTCCGCGGTCTCGAACGCCTCTTCGGCGGTTTTCGCCCGCACGACGGCGACGAGCCGGCGCTTGTGCATTTCCGCGATCAACTTTTTTCTGTCCATATGCAGCGTTAACTTAAGCTCAGTCCGCCGTCGACGAGCAGCGTCTGGCCGGTGACGAAGTCGCCGCCCGTGACGAGCCCCAAAATCGCCGCGGCGATATCCTCGGGCTTGGCGACGCGCTTCAGCGGGTAGCCTTCGGCTGCTTTGGCGATCACTTCGTCGTAATTATTCGCGTAATGTTTTTCCATCCACGGCGTGTCGGTGAACGCCGGCGCGACGCCGTTGACGCGCACGTTGGGCGCGAGCGCGACGGCGAGGCCGCGCGTCAGATAAATCAGCGCCGCCTTCGCCGTGCCGTAGGCGAGCGACGACATCGTCGCGGGGGCGAGCACGCCCGAGATCGAGGCGACGTTGATCACGACGCCGCGGCTTTTTTCCAGGAGCGGCGCCGCGGCGCGGACGCAGCGGAACGCTCCTTTCAAGTTCACGTCGAGAATGTCGTCCCAAATCTCATCGGTGAGCTTCTGAAGGTCCTTTACCGGCACCCAATGCGTCACGCCGGCGTTGTTGACGAGAATGTCCAGGCGCTGGAAGCGCTTCTCGACGTCGCCGACCATCCGGCGGACGTCGGCTTCGTTTTTCACGTCGCCTTGAACTAAAAGCGGCTCGGCGCCGGCTTGTGTCGCATCATTCGCCAGCTTTTCGGCGTCGGCTTTCGCCGAGCGATAATTGATCGCGACGCCCGCCGCGCCGGCCTTAGCGAGAGCCAGGACCGTAGCGCGGCCGATGCCGGTCGCGCCGCCGGTGACTAATGCCACCGTTCCCCTGATCTCCATTACCCCTCCAGTTTCAGGTTTCGAGTTTCAGGTTTCAAGTAATAAGATGATAGCTCTGTCGTGAAACTCTAAACTTGAAACTTTAAACTTGAAACTTCGCCCTAAGCTTTGCGGTTTGTTCCTCGTCGATCGCCCATTCTTCGGGCATGCGTACGAGTTCGTTGTTTTCGCCCGTGAATCGCAAGGCGACGCCGTAGTCGCGTGCCGCGGCGTCAGGTGAAACGTATCCCGCGATCACGTCCTGGCGCACGAGCTCGGGATCGCGCGCGAAGGGATCGCCGTAGCCGCCGCCGCCGGGAAGATTCAAGTGAACGGCACGTCCGCCGTCGAGATCGACCTGCGCCTTCGGATTCGGCCGCGCGCCGTCATCGAGCAGGAACTCGCCGGCCGCCCCGGATTTTCCGCCGAGAAGGCCCGGCGCGGGATATTTCGTGCGGTCGAGGATCGGGCTTACGCTCCAGCGCCCTTCGCCGCGGCGGGTGAATTCGGTCAATTGGCCCAGGCCGCCGCGCTGCTTCCCCGCGCCGCCGGAGTCCGTCCATAGCTCGCGGCGGCGCATGACGAGCGGCGAAAGGCTCTCGATCACCTCGGCCGGCACGCCGGCGACGCCGCTCGGGAAGCCGATGGCGCTGAGGCCGTCTTTCTCCGGCCGCGCGCCGGTGCCGCCGACCTGAAAAACCGTGAGATTAAACGGCGGATTCTGCCCGCGCCACACCGTTAGCCAGATGGGGTCCGCGCCCGGCGCGAGCAGCCGGCCCGGCAGCGCGCCCGCGAGTGCGGCGAAGATCGCGCTCGGAACCAAGTGTCCGACCGCCTGGCGGCTCGCCACCGGAGCGGGGTCGCGCGCGTTTAAAATGCTGCCTTCCGGCGCAGTGACGCGCACGGGACGGAAGCTGCCTTCGTTGTGCGGCACGTCGGGATAGATCGCCGCTTTCACGGCGAAGCTCGCATAGGCATGCGTATAGTTGAGCACGACGTTGATGCCGTGCGCGCTCTCCGGCGAGGAGCCGGCGAAGTCGATGTCGATCGCGTCGCCTTTCACGGTCAACCGGCAGCGGATCACGATCGGCTCCTCGAAGCCGTCGCTCCAGGTCTCGCTCGTCCACTCGCCGCCAGGCAGCGCGCGGACTTTTTCTCTGACCGCCGCTTCCGAGCGGCGGATGATTTCCTCGGCGATCGGATCGATCGAATCGAGGCCGAACTCGTCCATCATCTCGAGCAGCGCGCGGCCGCCGGCGTCGTTGCACGCCGCCTGCGCGTGCAAGTCGCCGACGACCTCGTCGGGCAAGCGCACGTTGGCGCGGATGAGCTTCAACAACACGTCGTTCGGCGCGCCGCCTTCGAAGAGCTTCATGATCGGGAGCCTTAGACCCTCTTCGAAGACCTCGCGCGCCTCGGCCGAGAGAATGCGCCCGCCGATGTCGGCGGCGTGGCAGGTGTTGGCGAACAGCGCGACGAGCCGGCCTTTCTTGAAGATCGGCGAGGTGATCGTGATGTCGTTGATCTGTCCCGCGGTCATCCAGGGATCGTTGGTGATGAGCACGTCGCCGGGCGCGAGCTTCGCCGGCGGATAGGCTGCGAGAAAATGGCGCATCGAGCTCGCCATCGCGTTGATATGTCCCGGCGTGCCGGTGATCGACTGCGCGATCATGCGCCCCTTCGTGTCGAAAACGCCGCAAGCCAAGTCCTGGCTCTCGCGCACGATCGTGCTGAAGGCCGTGCGAATGAGCGCGTCCTGCTGCTCGTTCGCGACCGAGAGCAGCCGGTTCCACACGACTTCGAGCGTGACCGGATCGATTCCGTTATTGGCCACCGGCGAACTCCACGATGACATTCAATTGATCGTCGACGCGGCCGCGCCCGCGCGCGCCGACGATCAGCGTCGACTCGCGCTCTTCCACGATCGCCGGTCCGGTGAAGGTGGCGCCCGGCGCGAGCGCGTAGCGGTCGTAGACCGGCGTCTCGACATAGCCGTCGCGCTCGGGAAAATAAGCGCGGCGCTTTCCTTTCAGCGCGCTCCCGCCGTTGGCTTTCTGCGGCAGGCGAAAATCCATCGCCGGATTCGGCCCGGCGGCTACGACGCGCCAGTTGATGACTTCGAGCGGGACGTCGGGACCTTTGCGGCCGTAGAGCGAGCGATAGACCGCTTCGAAGCTATTTTGAATGTCGCTCAGGTGCGAGTCGGCCAACGTCCCATTCGGCAGCGGGACGGATACTTCATGCCCCTGGCCGACGTAGCGCATGTCGGCCGTGCGCTCGTAAGATATTTCTGACGCGGACAGGCCGGAGCTTTCCAGTATGCCCTGGCCTTCCGCCGCCATCTCGTCGAGCAATTTGTTGGCCGCCGCCCAGTTCATGCCGTCGAGGCGGCTGTAGGCGCTGCGCACGAAATCGAACGCGAGCGGCGCCGCCAGCAGGCCGAAGGTTGAGCCGACGCCGGCGCCGAAAGGGGAGACGAGCGCCGGCAGATGCAAAATCTCCGCGACGCGATAGCCGTGCACGGGCCCCGCCCCGCCGAAGGCGTAGAGCGGCATCCGGCGCGGGTCTTTGCCGCGCTCGCCCAAATGCGTGCGCGCCGCGTTCGCCATGTTCTCGGCCACGATCTGATGAATGCCCCAGGCAACCTGCTCGATCGTCAGCTTGAGCTTTTCCGCTACGCGCGAAAGCGCGCGGCGCGCGGCGTTGACGTTCAATTCCATCTGCCCGCCGAGAAAATATTTCGCGTCCAGATATCCCAGGATCAAATCGGCGTCGGTGACGGTCGGCTCCGTGCCCCCGCGGCCGTAGCACGCCGGGCCCGGCTCGGCGCCGGAGCTTTCGGGCCCGACCTTGAGTAGCCCCAGTGCGTCGACGCGCGCGACGCTGCCGCCGCCCGCGCCGATCTCGATCATGTCGATGACGGGGATCTTGACCGGCAGGCCGCTGCCTTTCCGGAAGC